>Ga0209582_1001474_pt1 | contig 11311 bp, 11 predicted proteins | sample KloWWTmetKNB5Kit_FD_187176 | JGI IMG/M metagenome (GOLD analysis project Ga0209582, IMG submission 187176) | Active sludge microbial communities from Klosterneuburg, Austria, studying microevolution and ecology of nitrifiers - Klosterneuburg... | ecosystem: Engineered > WWTP > Aerobic digester >...
TGTATACACTCCAGGAAGTAAAGAGAGTAAAATCGCGCCTGGGTTCTTGAGAAAATAATTGAAAAATTTTAATGCAGACATTAACTTGGTGAAAATCAAGAAAAAGACCTGAGGAAAGGAACTTCTCGTTACCATTCCATCGGCATCATCCTAGATATGTGTGCGATACTCACTGCGATTTATCAATTCAGAACTTAACCTAATTTGTAAATATTTTTCTACTTTTAGGGGAACTTATATATTAAATCTACCTTAATACATTATAAAAATCAAACTAATGGAAAATTATAATAAAAACGCAGATATAGACCAGATCATGAGAACACGGTTTCCGGATGAAGCAGGATTCAGTTCTTACTTGTCTTCTTATATGAGTAAAGTATATGGTTGGATGTTTTTTGGGCTGGCACTGACAGCGGTAGTGGGTTACTATGTAGCATCTACTCCTGCACTGATCAGCGCACTGATGGCCAATCGTTTCTTATTCTTTGGCTTATTGATCGGAGAACTCTTCCTAGTCGGTTTTCTATCTGTTAGAATTAAAAAAATGTCCTTCTCCACAGCGCTATTGACCTTCCTAGGCTATGCGGCGCTCAATGGAGTGACATTGTCAATCCTCTTGCTAGTCTATACACCTGCATCCCTCGCGACAGTATTTGGCATTACTGCCGTAACTTTCGGCATTATGAGTGCTGTAGGATACTTCACGCATCAGGACTTATCCAAATTTGGAAGCATCCTTTTCATGGGTCTTATTGGAGTGATCGTAGCTAGTGTAGTCAATATCTTCCTGCAGAATTCAGTGATGTATTGGATTATATCTTATCTGGGGGTGGCCATATTTGTGGGATTGATAGCTTATGACACCCAGAAAATAAAGGCATATGCCTTACTGGAGTCTGAATCTGATCGGAAGAAAGGAGCCATCATGGGAGCACTGGCACTCTATCTCGACTTTATCAACCTGTTTATCTTTCTACTGAGACTATTTGGAAATAGGAATTAATTTTTCTTGAAGTTGCCCATACCTGGCATTCCCATCATGTTTCCCATTCCCTTCCCTAGACTCATATTGTGCATCATTTGACGCATTTGGTCAAACTGTTTTATAAACATATTGATCTCACTGATGTCCTTGCCACAACCCTTGGCTATGCGACGCTTGCGTGAGGGATTGAGCAGCTCGGGATTGCCCCTTTCTTTTGGGGTCATACTCTGTATGATAGACTCTACCTTCGCAAAAGCTTTGTCGTCGATGTCCAGATTCTGAGTCATCTTACTCATACCCGGAATCATATTGATCAGGTTCTTAATATCTCCCATCTTGCGGATCTGATTCATCTGGGTGAGAAAGTCGTTGAAGTCAAACTTATTCTTTCTGATCTTCTTTTCAATTCGTTTGGCTTCTTCTTCATCAAACTGTTCCTGTGCTTTCTCTACAAAAGTGACGATATCACCCATCCCCAGGATGCGCTGTGCCATACGCTCCGGATAAAATACATCCAGCGTATCCAGCTTTTCACCCATACTGATAAATTTGATGGGCTTGCCTACCGTGTACTTGATAGACAGAGCAGCACCGCCACGTGTGTCACCATCCAACTTGGTCAGCACCACACCATCAAAATTCAACCGATCATTGAAGGTCTTTGCCGTATTTACTGCATCCTGGCCGGTCATTGAATCGACTACAAAGAGTGTTTCACTCGGCTGAATAGCGCTTTTGATGGCTTCTATCTCGCGCATCATATCTTCATCAATAGCTAGTCGGCCTGCGGTATCGATGATGACCACATCACATTTATTTTCCTTAGCCCACTTTACGGCATGCTGCGCGATTTCTACCGGGTTCTTGTTTTCTATTTCCTTATATACAGGTACGCCCACCTGCTCAGCTAGAACTGACAATTGGTCCATGGCAGCAGGTCTATATACGTCACACGCAGCGAGGAGTGGCTTACGCTTTCGCTTCTCCTTTAGATACAGAGCCAATTTGCCTGAGAACGTTGTTTTACCTGAGCCTTGCAAGCCTGAAATCAGAATAACAGCAGGGTCTCCGGAGAGACTGATTCCTTCAGAAGCACCACCCATGAGGTCGACAAGCTCATCCATGACAATTTTTACCATGAGTTCGCCCGGCTTTACCGCCTTCAGGATATTCTTAGTACCCAGAGCCTCATCTTTCACCTTATCGGTAAACTCTTTGGCTATCTTATAATTCACGTCAGCAGCTACCAGTGCTCTGCGTATTTCTTTGACTGAATTGGCGATATTAAGTTCTGTCAGACTACTCTGACCCTTAAGGGTCTTAAAAGCACCCTCTAATTTTTCATTTAAACTTTCAAACATATTATTCTTGATTCCTAAATATTAAATTGAACGGCGCAAAGTTAGAGCTAATTTACTTTTGTGAAACTCAGACTTTTTCATTCACTTTCTTTATAAAAATATCGTTAAGTGAGGGTAAGACCTCTTCCATATGTACCAGCTCATTCCCCGCAGTGATCTGTTCCCTGATGAAGCGATTGACTGTGTGCCGATCCTCTGATTTCAAAACCATCAAGTCATCAGCATCCTTTTGAAGTTGAATACCCGTAGGTAACGCTGTAGTATCCGGATGAGTTTCAAAGGCTACATTAAATATATTCTCTTTCCATTTTTGCTTGAGCGTATCAACTGCATCTTCAAGTACATTCTCACCCTTATTGATCAAAACTATACGGTCACAGATTTCTTCTACCTGTTCCATTCTATGTGTGGAAAATATGATAGTCGTCCCTTTTTGTTTCAGCTCCAGTATTTCTGCCATTATTAGCTCTGTGTTTACGGGATCCAAGCCACTAAAAGGCTCATCTAGTATCAAAAGTGGTGGCTCATGCATCACAGTCGCTATAAACTGAATTTTTTGTTGCATTCCCTTTGAAAGTTCTTCTACATTCTTGTGCGCCCAGTCTGCAATATTCATCTTGCGAAGCCAATAATGGACTCGCTCAGCAGCCAACCTAGGTGACATGCGACGTAGTAAGCAGAAATACTCCAACTGTTCTGCTACCTTCATCTTTTTATATAAACCCCGTTCCTCGGGCATATATCCTATAGTGCCACGAGGTATATTTGTGGTATTCTGACCGTTGAGTAGCACTTCACCTTCATCTGCCTGCGTTATATTGGTGATGATGCGTATAAGTGAGGTCTTTCCGGCTCCATTCGGGCCAAGCAAACCAAAAATCGAATTTGCAGGCACATTAAAACTAACCTGATGAAGGGCACGGTGAGCACTATAGCTCTTACTAACTTTCTTTACTTCCAGGATAATCGACATTGGATATTTGTGTTAAATTTAGACGAAAGTAAATAATATTCTTCATACTCAATGATAGTCAGACACATACACACCCGCAAACAATTCTTATTAAGCATAAGTTTTTTATTGCTCTATCTTCCTCCTATGATCGCTCAGACGAGTGATTCCTCAACCACACAATTTCGAGTGCCTACCCAATCTGATTTACTTACTTTTAAAAAAGCGCTCTTGGAAAACTTCCAATTGGATACTTTGACAAAGACCAAAAGCAGGAAAAGTTGTAATTGTGGTTGCAAAATTACCAGAGAGTCATATACAGGTCCTAAAAGGGCTATTTTCAGTATAGATGATTTCTGTGACAGCTATGTCTTTACAGGAAGTTTAAATTATCTAGACCTCAATATTGAGCAAAAAATTAAAGACATATTAAATGATTGCGAAATACTCTTATTAAATAAACCACACGTAAAAGAGAAGAATACTCCAAAAATAATCTCCTATAGCATCGAAGGTGAAAGTGACCTCACCTTTATGACGATAAAATTTTTGAAAAAGGAGCGTACTATAATTAAAATATCTCTTCCTTATCTTCAATAATATCGGGCTCATTTAAATTCTTGAGGTTCATCGATAAATTGAGAATTAATATTCCTGAAAATAATATTAGAGCAATAAAGAAAAGACTTTGATTCATATAGGGAACAAAAATAAAGAAAAGACCACCGACACCCTGGATCATAAGTGCTAACTCATTTAATATCACTCCGATAAGAAATATTACAATCCCTAATTTCACATTTTTATTATTGTAAGATTTTGAGATTCCTACGATATAACCAAGTAAGAATATTGTAATCACTCCAAGCAGTGCAAGGTGCAGATAACCAATTACAATAGAACGATATCCAAATGCCAGATTGCCAAGGTATGGCACTACAGAGCCCAATTGTAAAAGCACCTTTATGGTGAGAGCAAAAAGTGATAAATTGAAACACATGCGAATCACAGAGTTAACTTTAGATTTAAACTGAGCTCTATTTTTAATAACATTCTGTAAAAACAGTATAAGTGCTATCACCTGTGCTACGGCTGCAAGAATTACTATAATATACATCCAGGTGGGGATGGGCATCCAGAGGGTCGAAAGAATATAAGCTGGTAGAACAGATAGTGCGAAGAGCCAGAAAATCGGTAATTGGTGCTGAAATCGAATACCCCAATCCCGCAACTTCGCAAAAAAGAGTGCCATGCAGGAAAAGAGAAACCATCCATTATATTGGAAGTGTAAATAGAAATAGGTAGACGCTAAATATTTCTTTTCGGTAACATCTTGAATTGCCATCATATACGCTAGTGAGAGCGTACCCAGAAACGAAACCATACCACATATCAATGCAAGCCGAATCCAGTAACGCACTATTACGGGTATAACTGATACTGACAATCCCGTCCAAATCACATAAGCAAATCCAAAGAAAACTACAAGGGAAAGGGTGGAAAATCCGATCGAAATGAGACTGTATCCACTTAGGACAAAACTGATAAGCATTCCGTATGCAGCAACTAAATTCAGTATGATAAAAGGCATCAATCTCTTCATGCTTTTATGCGTGAAATTATGTATGTAAAGCCCGATTAATACCATCAGTGTATGAGAAACCCATCCTACGAAGGCTAGGTGTGAATGTGCATGCAAGATATGCTTCTGGTCGATCCAAGGCATTGCAAAGCTGATCTTGTACCTCATAATACCGCCCAGAATAGAGACAAGTAAAAGATTGATGAGAGCAAATCTTAGTAATGGTGCAGCTCTGAAAGATATAGTAGAATTCATTGTTTTATAAGACTAAATGTGTGTATGGAAGATTACATTTTTGTTTCCCAACCAGATAGAAAGACCTTACCGCCCCGGATTGTCACAACCTGCTTACTCTCCAGTATTTTCATCAATCTGATCACAGTTTCCACCCTTAAACCCAACATATTAGCTATTTGTTGACGGGTGAGTAGAAGTTTCCCACAAGTAGGACAGACATTCTTAATTTTCACTCTGAAGAATTGCAAAAGATTGCAAAGACTGAGCTCAGGAGTATGTAAAGCTAGCTCTTTGGATATGAAATACTTATAATGTAACCTCTCAGTAAGAATACGAGTAAAATTTAACAATAGTTTTGGATGAGTGGATAGCATTTTATCAAAGTTATCTATTTCTATTTTGACCACTACAGACTCAATATCCGCAATAGCAGTGGCTAGATAATGATGAGTCTTATCGAGAGCATAACTACCAAATATATCTCCGGGAGCAAGAATCTCATGAAGAAATTCACGTCCCTCATCGTCTTGGGAGACTAATTTAATACGTCCCTCCACTACCGAAAAGAGATGGGTTGCAGATAACCCTTCCTGAAAAATTACCACGTTTTTACCTACCCTTCTTATTACTCCCCCTTGGGAAATCAGCATATCATTGCTTATCATTAGAATTTCATATTGAATTTAGGATTAAATATGACCCAAATCATAACTTCAAAGTATGATACAAGTCATACATTAAACTGAATGATGTCAAAATAGGGGAAAATCGTTAAATTTGTGATTAACATCATAATTAAGCATCTAATTTGTAAATAAAATTGCACAACATTTAAATCAAGAAATTAACATGAAAAAATTCTTTTTAGCTTTAACAACTGCTATCGTACTTGTGGCCTGTGGAAACGATAAAACCGCCAAAGACCCAAATGATACGACCAATGTAGAAAGTGTCGATAATGGTAATACGAAGGATGCCGTTTCTTCTACTACTACAGAGGCAACTACACCGGAAGGAAATCCAAGTTACGACCCAAACCGAGGTGAAGGTAAGTGGACAGAAGTAAAGTTTGATCCAACGCTCAATCAGACAATGGCAAAAAATGGAGAAAATGAATTCAATACCAAATGCTCTAGTTGTCATAAACTCTCTGATGAAAAGTTAGTAGGACCGGGATGGAAAGGTGTCTCTGAACGTCACAAACCTGAATGGATCATGAACTTTATAACCAATCCGGATGCAATGATCGACAAAGATCCAAAATTACAAGCTCAGCTTGAGATCTGTCTAGTTAGAATGCCAAATCAGAACCTGGATGATGAACACGCCAGAAGCTTGCTGGAATTCATGCGTAAGAATGACGGAGTAAAATAATTCCTTATCTTAATTATGCTGAATTGCTTATCACCCGACTAGCGTTGCACTCACATCGCCTGATCTTATAATGTCAAAAACAAATATTTATACATGAAGACAATTTCTATTTTTTTAAAATCAGTGCTGTTTCTTATGGTACTTGTAGGTCTCAATTCCTGCAAACCAAAAGCTTCGACAGCTCAAGCTGTAAGTGGCAACGCAGCAGCAAAATCGTACGTCGCACCGGGTAAATACGATGAGTTTTACAATTTCGTATCGGGCGGGTTCAGTGGTCAATTGGCGGTTTACGGACTTCCTTCAGGCAGATTGCTTAGAGTAATTCCTGTATTTTCGGTGGATCCTGAAAAAGGTTGGGGATACAGTGAAGAAACCAAGCCTATGCTAAATACTTCTCATGGATTTGTGCCTTGGGATGACTTGCATCACGTTGAGCTATCTCAGACTAATGGTGAAATAGATGGCCGTTGGATCTTTGCAAACGGAAATAATACACCACGAGTAGCAAGGGTAGATCTGAAAACCTTCAGAACAGCAGAAATCATTGAACTACCAAACAGCGCAGGTAATCACTCTTCTCCATTCATTACTGAGAATACAGAGTATGTAGTTGCTGGTACCAGATTTAGCGTTCCGATGGATGCAGTAAAAGATGTACCGATCAATACATACAAACAAAATTTTACCGGTACCATCAGTTTTATCAGCGTAGATAAGACCAGTGGCGAGATGGACATCGCTTTCCAGTTGAAGACTCCGGGAGTAAATTTTGACCTAAGTCATGCAGGAAAAGGCCCCAGCCACGGTTGGTTCTTCTTCTCTTGCTACAATACAGAGCAAGCTCATACCTTACTTGAGGTAAATGCTTCTAAAAATGACAAAGACTTTATCCTTGCTGTTAATTGGAAGAAAGCTGAAGAATACCTGAAAGCTGGTAAAGGCAAGAAGATACCTGCGAAATATGTGCACAATAAATATGATGAATCTACTCATACTGCCACTTCTACAATAAAAAATGAAGTGACTATCCTTGATGTAGCTGAGCTACCCGGTATCTGTTACTGGATCCCTTGTCCTAAGTCGCCACATGGATGTGATGTAGATCCTACAGGTGAATACATCGTTGGTTCAGGTAAACTTGCTGCTTTGCTTCCAGTATTCTCATTTACTAAGATTCAAAAAGCGATTGCTGACAAAACTTTCGAAGGTGAGTTCGGTAAAATTCCAATCATCAAGTATGAAGCTGCTCTATACGGTGAGGTTCAGAAGCCTGGACTTGGTCCACTGCATACTGAATTCGACGGAAAAGGAAATGCCATCACCTCATTCTTTGTATCATCTGAGATCGTGAAATGGAACATCAAAGACCTAAAAGTATTGGATCGTCAACCTACGTATTACTCAGTGGGACACTTGTGTATCCCGGGTGGTGATACCAAAAAACCGAATGCCAAATATGTAATCGCATACAATAAGATCACAAAAGACAGATATCTTCCTACCGGTCCCGAACTGAGTCAGAGTGCACAGCTCTTTGATATCACAGGTGACAAGATGGAACTGATACTCGACTTCCCTACTATTGGAGAGCCACACTATGCTCAGGCAGTGGAAGCATCCAAGATCAGGGATCAATCCGTCAAGATCTTCAAAATGGAAGACAATAAGCATAAGTACTTTGCTAATGGTGAAGGACAAGCTAAGGTGGTACGTGAAGGAAATAAAATACACGTATATATGACCATGATCCGCTCGCATCTGACCCCTGATAATATAGAGGGAGTAAAAATAGGTGACGAAGTCTATTTCCACCTGACCAATCTAGAACAAGATTGGGATGTGCCTCACGGATTTGCGGTAAAGGGAGCTGACAATGGCGAATTGCTGGTCATGCCGGGTGAGACTTCCACTCTAAAATGGATTCCGAAAGAAACCGGTATTTTTCCATTCTATTGCTCTGACTTCTGTAGTGCACTTCACCAGGAAATGCAGGGATATATACGTATCTCTCCGGCTGGAAGTAATGTGCCTCTGAGCTATAAGAGCGATAATAATGCTACTCCACCTGCAGTACAATAAGGTGCAAGTCAATTTGAACTTTTTGTTATGTTAATATTTAAATTATGATGACCCAATCACTGTTAATTTTCTAAAATTGAAAATGAAATGGCATGTATCGATGAAAATTCAACATGCCATTTCTTTTTAAAGTAATAATCAAATAAAATGGAAAAGACAAAATTGAGTAAACTGAGTAAAATATTACTCATACTCGCAGCGGTAATGTGTGTAATTGTATTATTTGTGCCTTTGTGGTCGATCTCACTTGACGCGCCCCAATATCCGGAAGGACTCGAGCTGAAGATTCATCCTCATACAATATCCGGGAATGTAGACATAATCAATGGTCTAAATCACTACATTGGCATGAAGACGATCCATGTAGAGGATTTTATGGAGTTTAAAGTACTTCCTTATATTATCGGTTTTTTTGCATTATTATTCTTATTAGTTGCCTTTATAAATAAGAAAAAATTACTTTATATCAGTGCAGGCGCATTTATACTATTTGGAATTATAGCGATGATCGACTTTTGGAAGTGGGAGTATGATTACGGTCATGACCTCGATCCCGCAGCCGCTATCAAAGTGCCTGGTATGGCTTACCAACCCCCACTTATAGGATTCAAACAACTCTTGAATTTCGGAGCCTATTCTATTCCGGACATTGGTGGATGGCTATTTATAGGCGTAGGCCTGATTCTCGTATTTATTGTTATATTTGAGTTGAGAAGAAAAACACAATTAAAATGATATCCTCCTTATTTAGTAATTTATTTTTGGTATTGGTAATCGGTTTATTTGGCTGCACATCCGGCCCGGTGCCGTTCAAGTCTGGTAAGGACCAGTGCGATCACTGTAAAATGGTTATTTCAGATGTTCGATTTGCAGCACAGATAGAAACTCAAAAAGGTAAAATCTTTAAATTTGACGATATGCGTTGCATGGTGGACTATGCAAATGGCGGTAAAATCAAAAAAACGGATATAAAAAATTATTACGTCACAGATTTCATGAATAAAAAGAATATCCTCAATTGTAAGGATGCTTTCTATTATGCCAGCGCTGATTTTAAAAGTCCTATGAATGGAAATATTGCGGCTTTTGCTACACAATCAGACGTTAAAAAAGTGGCCCCTACCTTTTCTGGTAAAGAGATGAAATGGAGTGAAATACTCAAGTAAAGTTTTATTTTCTTTCCTTATTTACCTAAATAGCCAAGTTACGTTTTTGAAGTATTCTAAATTATTTAATAGACTCCCTGATAAGTTGGGGATGTATCTCATCCTACTGTTGATGACATTCTGTTCCTATGAACTGGGAGCGAGAAATATAACTGTAGGATCAGGGAAACAATATAGTTCGATTTCATCAGCAATATCGGCTGCAAAAGGGGGAGATACTATCACGATTTATGCCGGCACCTATAAGGAAAGCGACCTTCAGATAACCAAGAAACTAACTATTAGAGGCGTAGGGCGACCGATCATAGATGGACAACAAAAGAAGAGCATCTTTGAAATCAGAGCAGCAGGCAGTAGTATTTCGGGGCTTCAGGTCCAGCATGCCGGCTACTCTTCCATGGAGGATTATGCAGGCATAAAAATAATAGAGACACACCATGTTGTCGTGAGTGACAACATCGTATTGGATAATTATTTCGGTATTTTATTCTCACAGACAGTAAATTGTATAGCCAAAAATAATACTGTATCTGCGAGCCAGCAATCAACAGAAATCTCAGGCAACGCCATACACTGCTGGCGCGCAGATAGTATCACCATTTTTGGAAATAGATTGAATGGACACAGAGATGGTATTTACTTTGAATTTGTCACTAATTCTCACATTGAAGAGAATATCTCAACGCACAACAACAGGTACGGACTGCACTTCATGTTTTCGCATCACAATACCTATATCCACAATACTTTCCAGTACAATGGGTCAGGAGTAGCGGTGATGTATACTAATCATGTCATCATGAAGCACAATCTCTTTTTGGACAATTGGGGTGATGCAGCGTATGGCCTCTTACTCAAAGAAATCTCAGATAGTGAGATCTATGACAATGTATTTAAGAACAACACCATGGGAATCCTGTCCGAAGGCTCTTCCAGGATCAATATCGTTCGAAACAGCTTTATTCAAAATGGTTGGGCCATGCGCATCCAGGCCAGTTCGATGGATATAAAAGTCGATTCAAATAATTTCCAGTCAAATACTTTCGACATGGGTACCAACGGTAGTCTGGTACTCAGCAAATTTAGCCGCAATTACTGGGATAAATACGAAGGATACGACCTCAATCGGGATCACATAGGTGATGTACCCTACCGACCCGTCAGTCTTTTCTCGATGATCACAGAAAGCAATCCGATCGTCATGGTACTGTTTCGCAGTCTCATTTCGATACTGATAGATAAAGCTGAGCGAATCATACCCAGTCTGACACCGGAGGATCTTAAAGATGATACACCGGCTATGAAACCCTACCAGATATGATAGAAATAAAAAACATCTCCAAGCACTTTGGGAAGTTGGAAGTGCTCAAGCAGGTCAACCTACATTTCTCTAAGGGAGAGTGTGTGGCACTGCTCGGGCCCAATGGAAGCGGCAAGACCACACTGGTCAAGTCCATTCTGGGCATGGTGCTGCCCAGCAGTGGAGAAATCTTCTTTGATGGCAAATCAATATTTAAAGACTGGCACTACAGAGAAAATATCGGTTATATGCCGCAGATCGGTAGGTATCCA
>Ga0209582_1001476_pt1 | contig 11302 bp, 10 predicted proteins | sample KloWWTmetKNB5Kit_FD_187176 | JGI IMG/M metagenome (GOLD analysis project Ga0209582, IMG submission 187176) | Active sludge microbial communities from Klosterneuburg, Austria, studying microevolution and ecology of nitrifiers - Klosterneuburg... | ecosystem: Engineered > WWTP > Aerobic digester >...
TCAGCCGAGAAACGACATCGGCATATCTAGGCCGTCATATAAAGCCTGTTTATATCAATTGGTTACAAGCTATATTATATCTTGGCGCGGCCTGATGGCGAAGTTGACCGAACTAGATGACAAACTGCTAAGTCAAGAGGATTGGGTAGCGCCAGGTCCAGACTGGCCAATACCTCAAGCATGGACTGGTGCCGATACAACGCAAGGGCAATCACCAGCCAGACCACCTGCTCGGCTGGCAGACGTCGGCGACGAATACTCGCGCTCCCTGTTGCACCAAGCGCTTCCTCAATCCACGCCTGCGGCAAGTGCTCCGCCAACCGGGCCATCCCGACCAACGGCAGTACCTCAGAATGTATTTGAACAGGACTCGATAGCATCGAGCCAAAAGTTAACAGCTTTCGTTATTGTTTACAACAAGTTAGATAGAAAATAAAAATGCCGTTCAGTGCTAACTGAACGGCATTACCGCCGAAGCGGGGGATTTGAGGGGAAAGCTTAGTCTGGATACGACGCAACCTGCCTTCACCAAGAAAAACTCAGCAAGCGGCAAAAACGAAAATTCGCCAACTGGGATGAGGACATCATGCGCAGCATTCTTGGAATTCAGCCTTTATGATGTTTGAGTGCAAAGGCCCTGCCCATTATCCCAGATGGGACTCAGGAGTCGAATAAACTGCAAGTGCCGCAATTGGCTTCCTCGAAGTGACGTTTTTCGGCGGTTTTCTGGTGGCAGGAATTGTGTGGCTGGTGTTTCTACGGTCGATTATTTGCAAGCCACTGATTTTTAAGTATTTGTCTGGAATTGGAAGATTGTTGTCAATTTAATAAAAATTGGCACGAAAAGTGAATAACTTAGTTCAGCGGTTGTCCCGCCTTTTGTAGATAAAGGAGATTTAAATGAAAGCAGTTCAGAAAGGTTTTACCCTGATCGAACTGATGATCGTTGTGGCGATTATCGGCATCTTGGCTGCCGTGGCGATTCCGGCGTATCAGGACTACACCATCAAAAGCAAGGTTTCAGAAGCAGCCAGTCTGGTTGCTCCCGCCTTGGCCAATATGGGTACTATGTGTAGCGAAGGCAGGTTTGCTTCTGCATCAACCAACGCACTAGTCGGCCTTCCCTCTAAAGCTTCCATTTCTGGTAAGTATATTAAAGAAGTTGAAGTTACGGCAGCTGGAGTGGTTACAGTGACTACGAACACTATGACAGAGCTTGGGCAGGCATCAGCCAATACTGTTACTTATACAGGGAACTGCGGTGTTGGTTCTTTGACTTGGACTGTGGGTGGTGGCATTGATACCAAGTATCGTCCAAAGACCTAAGCTCTGGTTGGTTTGGTTGAAAAGGGAGGCAAAGCCTCCCTTTTTTCAGCCGGTTCCCATGCGACCTATTCTTCCCGCGATTTTTCTATTGGCTAGCCTGGTGCTGGCTTTTTTTGTTTATTACCCAGGAACATCTGGATATTTTCTTTTCGATGACACAATTAACATTCTTGAGAACGCACACCTCAGAATTCAATCGTTAGATTTTTCGTCGCTAAGACAAGCAGCCTTTTCCGGCGATGCCGGAAGCCTTGGGCGCCCGCTTAGCGTACTGAGCTTTGCACTAAATTACCATTTCAGCGGTCTTGATCCCTATTACTTCAAGCTGACCAACATCGCCATCCATTTATTGAATGGCATCTGCATTTATCTCCTGACGTGTCTGATCCTCGGCACCTGCCGGCTGCGTTACTTGACTGGAATCAGTCAAGAATATACGCGCTGGGTCGGCCTCGCCGTAGCTTCGGCATGGCTGCTGCACCCGCTAAACCTCACAGGCGTGCTATACGTCGTGCAGCGAATGACCAGCTTGGCTGCTCTATTTTCTCTGCTGGGTTTGATTTCTTACTTGTATGGCCGCCAGCAACTAGTCATCGGGAAGACTGGTTGGGGATGGATTCTTGCCAGTTTCGCATTATTCACACCACTTGCTGTATTCAGTAAGGAAAATGGTGTGCTGCTTCCTGTTTTCATGCTGTGTATTGAGTTTGTTTTTTACCGCTTTCAAGCACCCTCACCTGCTACCCGGCGGGCCTTGTGGGCATTGTTCGGAATCAGCGTGTTTTTCCCGTTCGTCGCACTGGTGATCTTTACCATCGTCAATCCAGCGTGGCTAACCGGCGGCTACCTGGTGCGTGATTTTACTTTGCCCGGTCGGCTGATGACTGAAGCCCGCATCATGTGGTTTTACATGCAGACCATTGTTGCGCCGAACATCTCCCAACTCGGCATGTATCATGACGACATCCCGCTCTCCAGGGGGCTGTTCGAACCAGCTAGTACATTTTTTTCGTCGATTGGCATCATTCTTCTGGCAGCTTTCGCGGTTTTGGCCAGAAAGCGGCAACCTGTTGCATCGTTCGGGATACTGTTTTTTCTGGTCGGGCACAGCCTGGAGTCTTCGGTGCTGGCTCTCGAGCTGGTGCACGAACATCGTAACTACCTGCCGATTTACGGCCTGCTCTTACCCCTGTTTTATTACTTGCTTTACCCCCTGCGTCACATGCAGAGCCTGAGGGCTCGCCAGATACTGGCAGTGGTTTTTGTTCTCACGTTTGCGGGGCTCACTTTCATGCGTGCCACGCAGTGGGGCGATCATTTGGTAATGAAGGAACTGGCTGCCAAAAACCATCCCGACTCAATCCGATCCAATGTGGATATCGGCTCCTTCTATGCAGTTCTGCCTCCATCCTCGCAAGAAGAGGCTGATCAATATTACCGCCGCGCTTATGAGCACTTTGCCAAGGCTGCTTCGCTGTCGCCCAGCGACACTTTGGGACTCTTTGGTTTGATTAGTTTGAACTCAAAACATCGGTTGCCGATCGAGGAGTCCTGGGTAAGTGCACTTGCAGGCCGTATCGAAAATCATCCATTTGCGCCCAGTACAGGAAACTCTCTCGCTGACCTGGCGAAATGCATGATCGTCAGCGACTGCACCCATTCACCCGAGATCATGGAAACCTTGCTGCAAGCGGGTCTCCGCAACCCAACCCTGCAGGGAAAAGCGCGAGCGCAGGTGTTGTTTGCCTGGAGCGACTTCCTGTTCAGGATAAAACATGATCGCGATGCAGCCAATAAGGCCGCATATGAAGCTGCTGCCGTTGTTCCGAAGGCGCTAGAGTATCGTCTGACACTCATCACGATGTTGATAAATAGGGGACAAGCCGATGAGGCCAAAACCCAAATAGAACAAACCAGACAACTCGACACAATGCATGTGCTTGCAAAGTCGCTGAATGAACTGGAAAAATTTGTAACTCCCAATAACCTGAAGGGCGACTGACCATGATTAGCAAGGCATCCATCATTCTGCCGGCAAAAAATGAATCGGCTGCACTTGCCCAGTTGTTGCCAGAACTGCGACAGTATGTGCCTGGGGCTGAAATTATCGTCGTGGATGATGGGTCGACTGACGAGACGGTCGATATATGTAAATCAAATAATGTAACGGTCATTTCTCACCCTTACAGCATCGGTAATGGTGCGGCAATCAAGTCCGGTGCGCGCAATGCGACGGGAGATATTCTTGTGTTTATGGATGCAGATGGCCAGCACTGCCCTGCGGATATTCCAAAGCTGTTTGCGAGGCTGGATGAGGGTTATGACATGGTCGTTGGAGCTCGTGATGGGGCTGGGCAAGCAAGTCGTCATCGTGGCTTGGCCAATAGTTTCTATAATCGCCTCGCTTCATGGATGGTTGGACATACTGTAGAGGACCTGACCTCCGGATTCAGAGCGGTGCGGCGCGAGAAATTCCTGGAGTTTCTATACCTTTTGCCAAACGGTTTTTCTTATCCGACCACCACTACCATGGCCTTTTTTCGGGCAGGTTATGCAGTTATCTACGAGCCAATCGATGTTCAGCCAAGAATGCAGGGGACGGAGAGCCATGTACGTTTATGGCGAGACGGCATCCGGTTTTTGTTGATAATTTTCAAGATCGGAACGTTGTATTCGCCGTTGAAACTCTTCGCGCCGGTAGCTTTACTCCACGCATTAATTGGAGTTGGCTATTACGGGTTCACATTTCTTAGCTCCGGACGCCTGTCACTAGCAACAATTTTCTTGTTGAGTTCATCGGTGACGATTTTTTTGATTGGCCTGGTATCGGAACAGATAACGCAATTGATGTATCGACCTTCAGAACGAAAGATAGATGGAATGGGAAGTTGACGCCCACATTAACTTGGGGCCACAAAGAAACAATCTCATGAAAAATGACCCGATCTACGTTACACGTCCATTTCTTCCACCATTGGAGGAACTGCTTCCGTATTTGGAGCAAATCTGGGCTAACCGCCAGCTAACTAACGGTGGCCCGTTTCATCAGCAGCTTGAGCAAGCGCTTTGTGAGTATCTGGGGGTTGAGCATATTTCATTGTTTGCCAACGGAACGCTTGCGCTGGTTACGGCACTCCAGGCAATGCGCATAACAGGCGAAGTCATTACAACACCCTACAGTTTTGTTGCCACGGCCCATTCGCTGCTGTGGAATGGAATCAGGCCTGTTTTTGTTGATATCGACCCCGAAACGCTCAATCTTGACCCGACCAAGATTGAGGCGGCAATTACTCCACAAACGACCGCCATTCTCCCTGTCCACGTTTATGGCCGGCCCTGTGACACCAAAAAGATTCAGGCCATTGCCGATACCTATGGGCTCAAAGTGATTTACGACGCCGCACATGCCTTTGCTGTCGAGGACGAAGGCGGAAGCATCATGCGCCACGGTGACCTGTCCATCCTTAGTTTTCATGCAACCAAGGTGTTTACAACATTCGAGGGGGGGGCGATCGTTAGTCCTGACGAGAAAACCAAGAAGCGAATCGACTACCTTAAAAACTTCGGATTTGCCGACGAAGTGACCGTGGTTGCTCCCGGTATTAATGGCAAGATGAATGAATTCCAGGCGGCTGTCGGGCTTGCGCAACTTAAGCATATTGACAATGCGCTGGCCGAACGTGAAGCAATCGATAGTCGTTACCGCGAACTGCTTTCCAATATCCAAGGCATCCGTTGCCTGCCTAGCCCACCATCGAAGCGGCACAACTATTCCTATTTCCCGATTCTTGTTGGTCCCGACTATCCTTTGTCTCGGGACGAACTCTTTGCCCGATTTCGCGAACATGGTATTTACACCCGGCGCTATTTTTATCCACTAATTAGTGAGTTTCCGATGTATCGGGCGATACCGAGTTCAACGCCGGCAATGCTTCAGGTGGCAGCAATGGTTGCAAATCGTGTGATTTGCGTTCCCATATTTCCAGGACTTGACGAAAGCGTACTGGAAAAAATTAAATGCTTGATTTCTCATTAAATTATTAGACTGGCATAAAGTGGCGAAAGTCGCGATCATGCAGCCCTATCTTTTCCCGTATATGGGGTATTACCAGCTTGTTTCTCACGCTGATTGTTTTGTCTTCCTGGATGATGTCAATTTCATCAAAGGTGGCTATATAGCTAGAAACGTTATTCGCGGAATAAAATCAGAACCTATAGGTTTTTTTGTTGGCGTTGAGAGGCAGTCACAAAATAGACTGATCAACGATCACAAATTTGTATTGGATTGCCGGAAATCTGTGGCTAGCATTGCATTTTGCTATGCGAAGGCTGGAAATTTTTGCCGTGTTATGCCGCTAATTAATGACATTCTATGTTCTGAGGAGCGCAACGTGGCAAGAATGGCATCGAAATCAATCAAGGCTGTTTTTGAATACCTTGGGAAAGAAAAAACATTCCTGTTCTCAAGCGAAGTTGGCAATCCGGATTCGTTGCGGGGGCAAGACCGAATTATCGATCTTTGCAAACGTCTTGGTGCCACAGAATACACAAACCCCATTGGAGGTTTGAACTTGTATACGCACGAAGCGTTCGCGAGGGAAGGGATACGCCTCGGATTCATAAACCCCCTTGCTTCAGATCTTGAGTTCGAAGAACGAAACTACTCTAATTTTTCAATTATTGATGCGCTAATGCATTGCCCTCAAGATGTTGTTTTAAAAATGTTATTAGCATATGAAATTGTGTGATCGGTTTGCTGTAATTAGCTCAACGTCTGGTAGCGTGCTTGAGCGCGTCCTTGAAAGGGACTCCGACTTTCGTCAACGCCTGAGGCTTGTGGTTACCGACCGCTCTTGTGGAGCAGAAAGTGTTGCAACACGGTTCGGTGTGCACCATGTGCGAATAGGTGAAGTGAGTGGGATTGTTTTTTCGAATCGCCTTCAAGAAATTCTGATTGAGGAATCTATCGCAGCAGCATTTTTGTTTTTTTCACGAATTCTGTCAGGCCCTATTCTGGAAGCTTTTTCTGGTAGGTTGATAAATTTTCATCCATCCTTGTTGCCTGCTTTTCCAGGTTTAAAGGGATTTGAAGATGGCTGGCGCTCTAGTAGCATTCTGCTTGGGAGTACGGTGCATTTTGTTGATTGTGGGGTCGATACAGGACCTGTTATTCAACAGACATTTCTCCCAGTCAATCGCGCAACAGATTCAAGGTCAGTCGTCAGGCACAGAATTTTTCTTCAACAATGCGCATCGCTGTCACAAGTCTCAGATTGGTTTTCAAAAAGCAGAGTGGTAATTAGAGGGAGAAACAAGGTCATTGTCAAGGGAGCTAAATACGAAGATACGGGTACGTTTATTCCTGCCTTGGAAAATCCAGTTGCGGTAGGTTTGGTTGATGCGGTGAGCAAGTCGTGAGAATAAAGCTCATAGTTAGCTCTCTCACTCAACTATATATTTCGGTGATTGGCATTATTCTGATGCCCGTCTATCTTCGTTACCTTGGTGCGGAGGGTTTAGGCCTAGTCGGGTTCTATATCATGATGCAAGCGTGGATGCCGATCTTTGACTTTGGCTTAACGCCGGTTCTTTCCCGCGAAATCTCGCGTTTCCAAGCCGGAGTGCTTAGCGCCAGGGACGCCGCTACTCGTTTGCGTACGCTTGAGGTTGTTTTGGGGGCGTTGGCTGTTCTTGCGGTCGCTTTGCTCTGGTTTAGCAGTGACTGGATCGGACATAACTGGTTGTCAGCAGTAATGCTGTCGGGTGAAACACTCGCCCACTGCGTTGTACTCATTGGAGCCGCAGTTGCGTTGCGCTGGGTTGCCGGCCTTCAGCGCACAGTACTGATCGGGCTTGAGCGTCAAGGTTGGGTAAACGGCCTGACAGCCGGGTTTGCAACATTACGTTTTGCAGGCGTGCTGCCGTTGTTGCTCTATGTTTCCACTTCGCCGGAACTTTTTTTTGCGTTTCAGGTAGTGGTAGGAGGGCTGGAACTGACTGCATTCGCTGTCATCGCTCATCATCTTCTTCCTGGTGGTGAAGGTGTCCGGCCGGATCGTGGTGTGCTTGCGAGCATGCTTCCGATGGTAGGCAGCATGGCGTTTTTGACAGCTATGTGGGTAGTTATGACGCAAATAGACAAGTTGATCCTGTCGGGGCTGTTGTCTTTGGAGGAATATGGCTACTTCACCTTGGCTGTTATGGCTGCCAGTGGGGTTCTGGTGCTTGTCGGCCCTCTCAACCAGGTGATTCAGCCGCGCCTGACAATACTGGCTGAAAAAGGTGAGGAAGATGCGCTGATCGAACTTTATCGCTTGATCAGCCAACTCGTTGTAGTTGGCTTTGTTGCACTGGGTGGTGGCCTGGCTTTCTTCGCAGAGCCTATTTTGTTGATCTGGAGTGGTAGCCAAAGCGTGGCAAAGGCAGCAGGCCCAGTGTTGTTCTGGTATGGCTTGGCGAATGCGGTGGTCGGGATCCTTGTGCTCCCGTTCATGCTGCAGTTTGCCAGGGGAAGATTGAGGTTGCACTTGGTCGGTAATCTGATCCTGCTGTTAACGCTAGTGCCTGCGCTTGCCATGGCTGCCAAACACCAAGGTGCTACGGGGGCTGGTCAGGTATTTTTCGCCGCCAATTTACTATTTTTGTTGTTTTGGGTTCCACTCATGCATCGGTATTTTCTACCTGTTCTGACATGGCGCAGGTCGCTTTTGGATACCTTGCCGGTGGCTTTGGTGATGGTGATGGCGCTAGTGGCAGGCTCAAAAGCATTGCCCGGTGGAATGGGGGCGCCTGAAACGTTGGGGTGTATTGGAGGCGTCGTGCTTGTGGCTGTGACTATAGGCGTAGCGTTCGGGGGGCTTTCGCGTTCTTTTGCTCTGACACTGTTTTTTGGGGTCAAGACATGACCACACCGCGTGTCAGTGTTTGTGTCGTAACCTACAATCACGAACGCTATATCATCGACTGTCTCATGAGCGTAGTAGCGCAGGCGCATGATGTTCCCTTGGAGATATTGATCGGGGACGATCAGTCGACTGATCAAACTGAAGAAATCGTCCGTGCTCTGGAGGCGCGATTTCCGGATGTCATCCGTTATTTTCGCCACGAGAACAGATTGGGACCGGGCGGTAATTATCAGTTTTTGATTGGCCGGGCGCGAGGTGAGTATATTGCGCATCTGGACGGAGATGACTACTGGCTACCGGGGAAGTTGGCTAAACAGATATCGGCACTGGACAAAAACCCCAGAATATCTGCCAGTTATACGAATGCACTTTGCATTAACGATGGCGGGGTGCCAGTAGGAATATTCAACAACCCACAGCCAAGCGAGTTTGGAATCGATTACCTATTTAGTCAGGGAAATTTCCTTAACCATAGTTCGATGCTTTATAGATCCAGTGCCAAACAGAAATTATGTGATTGGCCCCCAGATTTCGTCGATTACAAAATCCACATAATGTTGGCGTGTCAAGGAGAAATAGGTTATGTAAACTGCTTGGGTGTGACGTATCGCGTTAGCTCAAGTGCATCCATGATTGTGCAGCAGGGTGAGAAAGTTCGTGCATTGTATTGGCAAGCGATCCACGAAATGTCGTCAGAAAAAGTACCCTCGGGTTGCAAACTTTCTGCATCTGCAGATTTTTTGCGGCGGATAATTTTCAGATCCGTACGATTGGGTTCCTTTGAGTTGATAGGCAAATGGTGGGGCATCGTCGCAGCTGCGCATGAGAATAAAAAAATCAAACTCATACAGCTTACTCTACAGAGAGTTTTGTCAGCGGCAGTTATAGAAGTGCTGTCAAGCCTTGCTGCCCGCCTTGGCGGAACCAAGCTGCGCGTCATTTACTGGAGATGAGACTCCATGAAGAAGATTGATTATCCTAGAATGCTTCGTGCATTGGCTTATCGGTTTTCATGGTCGCGCAATCACGAATGTATATTGTGTGGTCATGTAGTGCATCGGTTCCTGCCTTTTCGAAAAGGGAGCGCCCATGTTCCGCCATTGATGAACTCACTCGGCGTTGTGGGTAGCAATGTCGATTGCTTTGAGTGTCCTTGGTGTGGCAGTCACGACAGGGAACGGCATCTTTTTCTGTATATGACCGCGATGGGACTGTTGACAGATTTGTCCGATAAAAACGTTCTTCATTTTGCACCGGAAAGGCGACTGTCACCGAAAATTATTGCAGCCCGGCCTGAAAGCTATGTTAAATGCGACCTCTTTCCGCAAGAGGCTGATGTCATGCGGGTGGATATGCTCAAAATACCCTTCAAAGAGAACAGTTTCGACTTGCTGATTGCAAATCACGTTATGGAGCATGTTGACGACGACCGCCGGGCATTGTCAGAGATCACAAGGGTGCTAAAGTCGGGCGGATATGCCATTCTGCAAACGCCTTACTGTTCAAGGCTGTACCAAACTTGGTCGGATCCAGGTGTCAATACCGATCAAGCACGTTTGCAAGCATATGGCCAGGAAGATCATGTGCGGCTTTATGGGCGCGATATTTTTCAGCGTTTTGAATCTACTGGGTTGAGGTCTTTGGTGAAGCAGCACCGGGAATTTTTGCTCCACATTGACGGCGAAAAATTCGGTATCAATGAAAATGAGCCGTTTTTTCTGTTTCAGAAACTATCGTGATAACGGGATAAGCTCATGCCGTTACACACAACTCATTTAACATAGTCCCGTGATTTTTTCGCCGCCCGAAATAGCCGATAGAAACAGTCGGGTATACCCATTGCTTACAAGTTGTCTTTTCTACGGAGAGACAACGATGGAGAATTGGGCGGAGGAAGAATTTTCGGGGGCGAATTTGGGCGACGAACGACTGACGCAGCGACTGATCAAGCTGGCGACGCGATTTGCGGACAAACCGACGTCCAGCATCCCCGGTGCTTGTCATGATTGGGCAGAGACGCAAGCAGCGTATCGATTTTTTGAACAATCGAGCGAGAAAAAACGCGGGCTCGACTGGCGGGAAATTCTGGCGCCGCACATGGCGTGCGCGCAAGCGCGAATGCGCCAACACCCGGTGGTGCTGTGCCTGCAGGACACCACGGAACTGGACTTCAATGGCCAGGAAGCTGTAGGGCTGGGACCGCTGTCGTATGAGGCACAGCGGGGAATGTATGTGCATCCGACCTACGTCGTGACGCCAGAGCGTGAGCCGCTTGGGGTCACGGATGCCTGGATGTGGGCCAGAGAAGCCAAAGGAGCCGATGGCGAACGGCCGGGGATTCTCGAAAGCCAGCGCTGGATTGAAGGTTATGAGCGGGTGGCCGAAATGGCGGCAGGGATGCCTGAGACCCGACTGGTTTATGTGGCCGACCGCGAAGCGGATCTGGTGGGTTTGATGGCGAAAGCCGCCCAGTTGGAAGCGCCCGCTGACTGGCTGGTTCGGGCCAAACACAATCGCTGTTTGCCGGAAGGCGGCAAATTGTGGGCGGCAGTTCTTGCTGGCACGGCCCTGGGCGAGATCGAATTCACGCTGGCTGCGCGGCAGGGACAAGCGGAACGCCGGGTTCGGCAGCAGGTTTGGGCGCAGACGGTTGAAATCTCGACGGGGCAAGGTGGCAAGCTGGCGGTGACCTGTGTCATTGCCAAAGAAACGAACCCGCCGGCAGACGGCAAGGCCGTTGAGTGGCGTTTGCTGACCAATCGAACGGTGACGCATTTTGAAGAGGCGGCTGAGTTGATCGACTGGTACCGTTGTCGCTGGGAAATCGAAACGATGTTTCATGTCCTCAAGAACGGCTGTCGCGTTGAGGCCTTGCAACTGGGTAGCGTGGCCAAGCTGGAACTGGCGCTGGCCTTGTATTTGGTGGCTTCCTGGCGACTGGCTCGCCTCGTCAAACTGGGTCGGGTTCATCCTGAGCTTGAGGCTTCGGTGTTTTTTACCGAGGCAGAATGGAAAGGCGCGTTTATTCTGGCGAAGAAGCCGATCCCCAAGAAAGCGCCTGCTGTACGCGA
>Ga0209582_1001479_pt1 | contig 11275 bp, 7 predicted proteins | sample KloWWTmetKNB5Kit_FD_187176 | JGI IMG/M metagenome (GOLD analysis project Ga0209582, IMG submission 187176) | Active sludge microbial communities from Klosterneuburg, Austria, studying microevolution and ecology of nitrifiers - Klosterneuburg... | ecosystem: Engineered > WWTP > Aerobic digester >...
TGTAAGAGTTTATCTTTATACTGAATGGGACTCGCGACATCATTTTGCAGCGCACTGAACAATTGCGGAATAGTATATCCAGTGACATTATCAGTAACGGGATTATTCAAATTTTCATGAGAAGCAAGATTATCATCTCTCAGGTCATGCATGATACCCCGCGGCATCCAATTAAAAGGATCATTTGGGAGAGCAGGATCAAAGGCTTCCATCGCCTGGAGGAAGGAGCTCTGTATGGGCGCATGCGATTGAGTAAATACTACACCATTCTGCTGGTAGTGATAGGGGCTGCTATCGTCGTGATAAGCAGCATCAGCTACAGTAGGGCCTATGAAATTAGCCCAAGACTCCACGATGGCCGGGCGGCCTGCGTCATCAGCAGTTCCATTGCCATAACCATCATTGGCCAGGGTATATTCGATCTCATCGATCCAGTAGTCCTTGCCGACCTGCTGAAAGTGTATGGCATGCGCCAGCTCATGATAGGTCAGATGCTTGACCTGATCTGTGGCCAGACGATCTTCATTATTTATTACTGTATTCTGCCGTCCTATGACCACATCCGGCATGAGCCACATAGCAATAGGCGCCAGACTGGTGATGATCAATTGCACATTGGGTGGGTGTGGTGTCGTCTGCCAAGCCGTATTATTCTCACTTAGATACCAGAACACGTCATCTCCGAGATTGAGCAGTGGCAGGATACCATCCTCAGCAGTAATTCTATTGAGCATGGTGCATGCACCATCGTTGCTGTAGTCGTGACTCATGATGCGAAGATGATTGGGCGGTGTCATGAGGCTGTTGCGCGAGCAGAATTGATGTAGTTCATGGACGCCATTGTTGATGGTAAGCGCTTTCCAGGCTGAAAATCGTTCTAAGGATTCATTGCGCTCCAGTTCGAAATCGTGGTCAGTCTGATTTGCCTCTATACCATTGAACCCCTTGAAGAAATACTTAAAGGGCAATAATACTCTTCCTGAAACAATATTACCTATCAGCGCAATGGCTTTGGACCGGAGGTCATAAATATCAGTCTTTTGATTGTGCATTTCTATGTATGCAAACCACCTAAAGAATAACCTCGATGGGTGCGTATAACATCCGGCGTCATCAGTCTCTGTACTTATCCAGGCGCCAAATGGGCCTAGCATGATGATGCGCACGTGTCGGGCAGCCATATAGGCATCCTTCTGTGTATCCCATACTCTGATGCATCCGGCGGGTTGTCTCCTGACAGTACCCTGCTTACAGCTACAATCTGCAAGCCATACCAGTTCGGAAGAAGACCCCGAATCACCCGAGTCCCCATTATTTCCATATCCATCACCATAATCATCATCTGCAAAATCAAGCGCCTCATACTCAGCAGAGCCGGGACCATAACCCGCATTCAGAAAGGCCATCTTGATGATAGAAGAATCTTTGACACTGTAATTGACCTCATCCAGGATATCGTAATCTATACCCGCTGGTATGGGATCGCTTATCGGTACGGTGGCATATAAGTAATCCCAGTGACCGGCAGGGACTTCCGGATTATGATAGGGTGTATTTCCCATTGAGATAATGGGTCTGTCCAGTGGAAAATCAAACACAGGGTAGGGCAAGCCGCCTAAGGCCACCACTTGTTCTGCTGAAGTAGGTCTAAATCGAATACACTTATAAGTGGGATTAATTCGATTAGCGGCTGTTATGACCACATTATATACTGTCGCCTTAGCGCTGTTTAACCTAGTCACTGAATAGGGATTATTCTGTACACTTCCCAATATCACAGTATCACCTGATGAGCCATCTCTGGATTCTAAAGAAGAAGAAGCAATTACCGGATCATCTTTCTGACAACTTGATAATATTCCGACTCCCATGCAGCCAATTAATAGGTAAAGGAATAAGCTGGTGCGATGGTGCGATGGTGCGATGAAAGTTTTTGATTTTTTCATAATGCCAAATGTTTAAGGATGTGAAGTAAAGTTATGGGAAATAATCCTAAAAAACAACCCTCTTGTTGCATATAAGCAAAAATAATTATTGGATTTACCACCTTTGGCTCTAAAGAGCTAAATTAGCTCACATCATGAGGGGGAAGTCTAAATAAGGGTATTCATGTAAGCTGCGAGCGTAGCCTCGCAGTTCCCTCACCAAAGGTGTCAATACACCTTTGACCCTGCAAAGCAGGGCTGCGTTCGGTCACCTTCAGAGCTTGTTCGCTCAACTCATAAGGAGGAAATCAGGGACACTCCAAGATAGAGGTGTACTATGAGAATTGGGCTTGAGCGGATGGTATTTTAAAGCATTTAAAATATTCAAAGGGCTCTAGACAATCCAGACAACGCATCATTGCTTTGCACGCAGTGGACCCAAAAGCACTCTGTACCTCAGTATGACTACTGCCACATTGTGGACAGACTATCCGGCTATGTCCACTCAGTAAGTCACCAATAGCTATATTATTCTGAGGTGGCGCAATGCCATAAGCCTCCATTTTTGCCAGCGCCTCGGCGCTCATCCTATCGGTACTCCAGGGAGGTGATTTCCTGAGGTGGAGTGAATAGTTTTTTATTCCTGCACCGAATAATTTTTCTCTTATTTCGAGCTGGATTAAATCCATCGCCGGACAACCATTGTAAGTTGGTATAATGTTGATTTCAAATTTTCCATTTTCAAAAATTACACTATCCAAAATGCCCATCTCTGCTATGGACAGTACCGGAATCTCCGGATCTTTTACCTCCTCCAGTAGCTTGTGGATAGTGTCAGTATCTACCACTCCAGCCCGGGATAAGTTCGCTGTACATGTTGCATTTCTGCCAGGATATAGCCTAGGTGTTCAGTATGTACACCCTGCTTACCACCTGCCAGCAAGCGTCCATCATCTGGAACTACCAGGCCTGCTTTTGATATGCCTGTGTGTAACTTGTCGAGATATTCAGTTTTAATAGTCTCCAGATCAGGCGCTATGCCCTGTGCAGCCATCTCGACTTCGAAGGATGCCGCCACAATCGGCTCCTGATGAAATCGCCATAGTTGGTTCAAGCTCTCTTGCATGATGGCCTTACTCTCAGATGTACCCTGACCGAGGCGCAACAACCAGTCACTGCTCCAGCGGTAGTGATACTGGCTCTCATGCACTGAGCGCAACGCGATCTCTGCTATTTTACTATCAGAAGAATGGGTCAGTGCCTGCAGATAAGTAGTGATAAAGCAATCATACATGTACTGTCTTAGTACAGTTTGTCCCCAGTCCACGTTGGGCTGCTCCACCAGCAGCAAGTTGCGAAACTCATTGCTCTCACGGAAGTAGGCGATTTGGTCTTCATCGAGGTTGGTATCGCTTTCTTCAGCAGCCAATTGATACCAGAATCTCGCTTGACCCAATATGTCAAGCGTGATATTAGTCAGTGCGATGTCCTGTTCCAGAATAGGACCATGACCACACCATTCCGACAGACGATGACTTAATATCAGGCTTGTATCACCTAAATAAAGTAGGTATTCAAATAAGGTACTTTTATTTTCCAGCATGATCACATGTGTTTTACTTCGTCAGGTAATTCGAAGAAGGTAGGATGACGGTAGATTTTTGATTCTGCGGGATCGAAAAACTCACTTTTGAACTGAGGGTCAGAGGCGGTGATATCTTCTGAACGAACCACCCAGATACTCGTACCTTCCATCCGGCGGGTATATACATCTCTTGCATTTTCGACTGCCGTAGTGGCATCAGAGGCATGCAAACTGCCTACATGTCTATGCTGAAGTCCATTCTTGCTGCGGATAAAGACTTCCCAAAGGGGCCAGTTATTTGTACTCATAGGTATGTTTAGTTTTGAGGTTGAGGTGTGGGCTGATTCATTTTCTTGGCGGCGTAGGACATTGCTGCTTCACGCACCCAGGCACCATTGTTCCAGGCATCTACACGGGCGGAAAGTCGTTCTTGATTACAGGGTCCATTGCCCTTGACTACTTGCCAGAATTCGTCCCAGTCGATGGGACCGAAGTCGTAGTGGTTTTTTTCTGCATTCCATTTTAGATCTGCATCAGGTATTTTTATACCTAGCAACTCGGCTTGAGGTACTGTCATATCGACAAACCGCTGACGTAACTCATCATTGCTGAAGCGCTTGATCTTCCATTCCATACTTTGCTGTGTATGTGTGGATTCCGCATCCGGCGGTCCAAACATCATCAGTGAAGGCCACCACCATCGGTTTAGTGCGTCCTGAGCCATATTTTTTTGTGCCTCAGAGCCCTTGCATAATGTGAGCAGTATATCGTAGCCCTGTCGCTGGTGAAAAGATTCCTCCTTACACACCCGGACCATAGCCCGCGCATACGGACCGTATGAAGTGCGGCATAGTGGCACCTGATTCATTATCGCCGCTCCATCTACTAGCCAGCCAATAGTGCCCATGTCAGCCCAGGTCAGGGTGGGATAATTAAATATCGAACTATACTTTGCCTTACCGGAGTGCAATTCATCATACATCGTATCACGATCGATACCCATAGTCTCAGCAGCGCTGTAAAGGTACAGCCCGTGGCCGGCTTCATCCTGCACTTTCGCCAGCAAGATTGCTTTTCTCTTGAGCGAAGGCGCCCGCGTGATCCAGTTACCTTCCGGTAGCATTCCGACGATTTCACTGTGGGCATGCTGTGATATCTGCCGAATTAATGTCTTACGATAGTCATCAGGCATCCAGTCATTGGGCTCTATCTTTTCTTCATCTGCTATGCGCTGATCGAATTTGACTCTTAATTCTTGCTCATTCATACCGCTAATTATTTTTTTAAGAATAAATTAATTGTTATAAAATCCCTTCAGATACATTGTGATCATTGAATCTGAGACAGTGGGGATATCTTTTTCTTTGTGTTGCTGGAAATAATAGTTTACCCATTTCAGGCCGGAAAGAAAAGTGTATAACATATACTTCGGCTCGACTGGATTTAATTTTTTTTGTTCAATTCCATAAGTAATAAATGCGAGTAATTTCTGTTCGTAAGCCTTACGCAATGACTTGAAAGAAACTAATTGTTCATTTTCCAGGTGCTTCCATTCCAGGTCGAAGACGACCATCTTATCCTTGTGTTTAGCAGCCAGGAAAATGTGTAATTGAATAATATTTTTTAATTTCTTCTTTACAGAAAGGTCACTATCCAGTATTTCATCCAGTCCGGCTTGATACTCTTGGGCGATTTCGAAACAGACCGTTTGTAGTATGTCGTGTTTTGATTCTACGTGATTGTACAAGCTACTTGCCTCCATTCCCACTGCGGCGGCAATATCCCGCATACTGGCTCCACTGTAGCCTTTTGCCAAAAATATCTTATTGGCCTGTTCTATTATTTGATCTCTCTTTGTGGACATTTATCTAATTAAATTAATAATCGTAATTGACAACCACCTCCGGCGAACGCGGGTGGGACTGACAGGTCAGAATATATCCGGCCTTGATCTCATCCTGCTCGAGAGAGAAGTTTGAATCCATTTCCACTTCCCCTTTGATGAGCTTTGCCTTGCAGGTAGAACATACGCCACCATGGCATGCATAAGGCAGATCAAGTCCCTCTTCAATACCCCGATCGAGGATTACATCACCTTCATATGCCAGATCCATCACTGATTCCTTGCCATCCATAATGATAGTGAGTCGGGAGACTTCTGAGTCTACCACTATCACCTCCGGTGTCTCATCTGCTTTCATCGCACCGGTAAAGAATAATTCGAAATGTACTTGTTCCGCCGGAATATTAAGCTCACCGAAGAGCATATCCCGCACTTCCATGACCATAGCTTCAGGGCCACACAGAAAATAATTCGCGGACTGTGGTTGAGTAATAAATTTTTCACACAGATACTTGCTATTGACCGCATTGATACGACTGGAGAAAAATTCATTTTCAAGACTCTCGCGACTGAGTAAATACACCAACTGAAACCGAGTCAAAAACCGGTCTTTCAGGTCTTCCAGTTCTTCTCTGAACATGATAGTGGACTGCTGTCTATTGCCATATATGAGCATCACCTGTGAGTCATGATGATTCGTGAGCAGATCCTTGATGAGTGAGATTACCGGTGTAATACCACTACCGGCAGCGATAAATACAAACTGCTGACAGGTGGCGGGGGTATGCCCAAGTGTAAATGAACCCGTGGGCGGCATGACCTCCAGCTGACTGCCCGGTCGCAACTCATTGATCATTCTCTGGCTGAATTTTCCCTCGGGAATAGCTCGTACACCTATCTGAAGTGAGGACTCGAAGGGTGCAGTATTTATCGAATAGCTACGCCGCTGCTCTACGCCTTCGTCATAGAAACGAAGCGTGATGTTCTGACCGCTTGACCATCGAAAATTTTCCTTTAGTTCTTCAGGTATTGTAAAGACAATTACTTTACTATCCTCTGTTTCTGTTTTAATGTCGCTGATGATCAGCGTATAAAAATTATGATCCATGCTTTTATTTATGTGGCAAATATAATAACAAACGTTAGTTAGTATCTAAAAATTCCAGCCGTTTGGAATCTTATCCTTCAAGAGTGCTAAATTGATGTACTAAAAATACTATTTCCAACTTGACAGTCAATGAACACCGGATTTTTGGTACCTTTGCGGCAGTTTATCAAAAATCATTATGGATCTTAGTTTTTTAAAAACGCTGGGTATTGAAAGTGAAAATTCAGGAACCAGTACCGGCCTAGAATGGATGAATTCTGACCACTTTCTAGAAAGTCACTCACCTGTAGACGGGCAACTGATCGGACGCACCGGCATCACTACAGAAGCTGATTACGAAGCCGTAATGGCTCGTGCCAGAGAGGCAGCTATCTACTGGCGCAATGTTCCTGCACCCCGACGAGGTGAGATCGTCCGTCAATATGGTAATGTCCTCAGAGAAAATAAGGATGCGCTCGGCAAATTAGTGTCCTATGAGATGGGCAAGAGTCTGCAGGAGGGCTGGGGTGAAGTCCAGGAGATGATCGATATCTGTGACTTTGCAGTGGGCCTGTCCCGTCAGATGTATGGCCTCACTATGCACTCAGAGCGGCCTGAGCATCGTATGTACGAACAATGGCATCCACTGGGTATAGTGGGTATCATTTCCGCTTTTAATTTCCCGGTGGCTGTGTGGTCCTGGAATAGTATGATCGCTATGGTCTGTGGGAATGTCTGTGTTTGGAAGCCTTCAGAGAAAGTACCATTAAGTGCAATTGCTTGTCAAAAGTTATTGCATGATGTACTTAAAGAAAATAATATTCCAGAGGGTGTAAGCTCATTGATCAATGGTAATTATAAGGTGGGTGAATTGCTCACGCGAGACCCTGACATAGCACTAGTATCTGCTACAGGCAGCGTACGTATGGGCAAGATTGTAGGCGCCGCAGTAGCCTCGCGCCTCGGTAAGGTGCTACTAGAACTGGGTGGTAATAATGCCATCATCGTCACACCTTCCGCTGATCTAAAAATCGTCGTCACAGGTGCTGTTTTTGGCGCAGTAGGGACAGCCGGACAGCGCTGCACATCTACACGTCGCCTCATAGTACATGAGAGCATATTTGATGAAGTGAAGAAAAGACTGGCTTCTGCATATAGCCAACTTCGAATAGGCAGTCCACTGGATAGCACAGTTCACGTCGGCCCACTCATAGATAAGGATGCCGTCGATATGTACACTTATGCACTCGGCAGGATAAAAGAAGAGGGTGGTACTTTCGTAGTCGAGGGTGGTGTACTGTCGGGTGCCGGGTTTGAGAGCGGATGTTACGTTAAGCCTTGTATTGCTGAGGTTCGCAATGACTTTGATATCGTACAGCACGAGACCTTTGCACCGGTGCTTTATCTGATAAAATATACTGAGCTCAGTGAAGCCATTGCGCTGCAAAATGGAGTACCACAGGGCCTTTCGTCCGCTATAATGACCAATATGCTGATTGACTCAGAGATATTTCTTTCTGCCAATGGTTCTGACTGCGGTATTGCGAATGTCAATATCGGTACCAGCGGAGCTGAGATAGGAGGTGCTTTCGGTGGCGAGAAAGAAACAGGTGGTGGTCGTGAGAGTGGTTCGGATAGTTGGAAAGCGTATATGCGACGTCAGACAAATACCATCAATTACAGTAGGGAGTTGCCCCTGGCACAGGGAATAAGATTCGATCTGTAATTCTTATTGGTTTATTGATAAATTAGGTCTATTTTTGAGCCTAATCTTCATGACATTTCAGATTTTCTTCAATTGATCGGATACCGACCGACTAATGCCTCTGATGTATAGACTTTTCTTCTCTTTATTGGCTTTGATTTCACAATATGCGCTGTCGGCTCAGCAAGTGTACGTCGCTAAGTTACCGGGCTATACCGGCTATGCGCTTCCCTATGAAAAAGGAATAGAATTTGATGAAATAAGGGGTAGTCTCAACTGGTCTAATGATGAAATTGTATTAGAATATAATTTGCGCATCCCCACTAAGGGCGAGGCGGGCATTCGGTTGATGGCTAGCAATGCAGGTTCTGAGAAGGCGACTTTCGCAGTGCGCTTTGCGAATGAAACCAAAGAAGTAGATATCCAGCCTACAGGCAGCGCTGACGCTTACGATATTTTTGATGTGGGCACTTTCGATATTCCCTACCCGGGCTTTTATACCATCAGAATCATACCCTTGAAAAAATCAGGTGATTACTTCCCATCTATAAAAAACATACATTTCACGGCGACTTTCGCAGGAGATATCCAGTTTCTCACCATTCGAGATCGAGCTGCCGCTAGGGTTATCCTAAATTATGCTGGCAGTGATCCGAAGGCCTCCACTTTTTACGTAGAAACTACGGTCCCGTCAAACAATGACTATGCGGGCACAGAAGTGATAGCGCTGGGAAATGAACTGATGGAGGTGGGACTGGGCAACTGTGAGAAAGGAAAGTACTTATTTGTCTCCTGGAAAATTTACAATGGTGTACCTGTATCACGCTTTGTCTCTACCCAGTTTGCCTGGCAGGGAATTGATTCGTCTTCTAAGAAGATTACCAAGAGCATCATACCCTACAATTGGAGTCCAAATAAAGCTTTACCGCTCTCTCTATTCATGGAGATAGATAGTTGCACTCATGAGACATACTGGGATGCACGAGTGTATAATACCCAGAAAAAGAAATGGTATTCACTGACCAAAATAAGAGTGCCCAAAGGCAGTATGGCAGTAAAAGAATGGTATAGTTCTATAATCAATACAGAAGCAGAAAATGGGTATTTAGAAAGAAAAGCTTTTTTCTCTAAGCCGGGTTACTGGCGGGGAAATAACTATTCAATGTTCAATAAAGCTGTATTTGGATACGGTGTAAAAGGCAAATTCGAGCGCAAAGACTATGGCGCCGGTCTTGAAAATAATTCTTATTGGTTGAGTACCGGTGGATTTTCATACCCCAAGGCCAACTATGGTCAGGTCTTTACCTGCCAGTCCGGAATATGGACACTACCTGATGCGCTCGCTGATCAGCGACCAAAATAGAATTTAATTTCTTGCGACTGGGTAATGCTCCTGCGCATGCGTCTAAGGATGTTGATTTTACAAGTTTTGCTTCGATTGACACACTAAATTCCTGCCGAGAATGAAATGATTAGGGATTTGGCCAAAGAAAAAATAGTTGATATCGATGTAATTATACAATTAAGGCCTTAATGATGATTCTGACCAATTTGAATTACTGGCTTTTATTCATCCTTCTTTTTTATTGTTTGCTGACTTAAAATTTATAGAATCTCCAATTCGCTGCATTCTTCAGATCATCAGCTCGACCCGAGAGTAGTGGCCTGACCAATGCTACCGGCATCGCTCCACCTCGCAGAATTTTTTCATGAAACTGAATATCCGTCATCTTACCGCTTTCGACAAACTCTCGGTGTAGCGCGAGAAACTGCAAGCCTCCCATCATATATCCGATCTGATACAGCGGACCATAGCCACCGTCGATAGATCGCCTAACTTCTGCCTCGGCATTCGCTCGTTCATGGCCGATTTCATCTACCAGGAAATTCACGCACTGCTGTGGCGTCCATTCACCGGTATGGAACTTGATCGAAAAAATAATCCGCGCACAGCGGTGCATTCGCCAGAATAACATACCCAGTTTATCTTCAGGAGTAGTAGCATAATTGTTTTTGTAAAGTAGCATCTCCCAGTATAGTGACCATCCTTCTGTCCAAAATGAAGTGTGCAACTGTCGTCTGTAAGTATTATACCTGTTGGCATAGTAGTATTGCAAGTTGTGTCCGGGAATTAATTCATGAAAAATGACCGCATGGACGAAGTGCTTATTGTTGCCCCTCATCGACATCAATTGCTCTGCCGCTATCATCTCCTCATGCGCATATGCGATGTGAATACTTTGACCGCCTAGGAAGAACGGCGCATATTTCTGACCTTCAGGTGAGATCATTTGCATATCCCAGCCCGTCTTTGCCTCCTCAGGAACGGCGATTAGTTTCTTCCGCTCGATAAAATCAATCGCTGCAAAGGCTTGACTTCGGACATACTGAGGCTGCATACCTCTTGGTACATAGTCATCTTTTATCTTATCCAGTGCATCTCTCCAGTCGTCACCCAGACCCATAGCGGCAGATGCTTTCTTCATTTCTAAGTGACACCAAGCCAATTCTTTATCTGCAATTAAAAGTAATTCAGCGGGTGAATAGGCGATAAACTCACTTTTTAATCCTCTTACCAGAGCGGCTTCACCTATGGGTTCGCCAAAGATGCGCAGTGTATCTGTATCCGAGCGCCTGGCTTTGACTATTTTCCCAAATTCTCTCTGACACCCTAATAATGCGCTATCAGCCAGTGCAAATTCTTTTTTCACACCTGTAGTAAGTGCTGGATCAAACCCCTTATAGAATCTAAAAGCTTCTTCAAATGATTTTTGCAATGATCTTAAGTAATCACCACCCGAAGCGTATTGTCTTTCTTCGAGTTCAGCGACTTTCAATTCCGGTATTTTCTGAGAGATAGCTGATTCCAATGAATTAAACAATAGGTGTAATTGCGCTGAATCCTGTGGTATTCCGACACGACGTGCATCTAAGAAAGGAGCAATCATGCTGTGAAATTGGAAGATATTCCCGTTGGCGTCTGCATTGTCTTGTTGCTGTTGCACCTCTTCCAGATCCAATTGGATCTCTCGCTTCAATAGGGTTAAGTTCACCTGATCTTCAATGGATATTTTAGCAAGAGGAATCTTATTACATTTCTCCCACCTTTGAGCCATCATAGACCGCTTAT
>Ga0209582_1001484_pt1 | contig 11257 bp, 8 predicted proteins | sample KloWWTmetKNB5Kit_FD_187176 | JGI IMG/M metagenome (GOLD analysis project Ga0209582, IMG submission 187176) | Active sludge microbial communities from Klosterneuburg, Austria, studying microevolution and ecology of nitrifiers - Klosterneuburg... | ecosystem: Engineered > WWTP > Aerobic digester >...
TAATCAAATTTTAAGAGATGTATTCAATGATCAACGGCAACACTTATGGATAATTGTATAGTGATAAGGGTTATGTCGCCATGTACGTTATTTCTTACAAAATGATTTGTTTATTCCTACGTAGAATAAGACTATCTATCTGAAAAGTAAATAAGTATCTTTTATTTTTATCTGGATACTTGTCGAATAATATAAATGACTAGTCATTTATTATGCGTTACATTGGATCAAGGCAACTTTGAGAAAATATAGCGTGATGATAATTCTGGAGTTGAGTGACTGGTACTAGCGCTCACTGGTTAAGAGCATGACAAATTCGGTTTAGATTCAGCGAGAGCAGTAGAAATTTTAGCTTCAGCGCATTTTACAAACAGAGCAAAATTTTGTATTTGTTTTTGATAGTCGCCACTTTATCGATCTATGTGCCGATCAGGGAGTTCTCTGTGATCGCGGACCCTATCAGATGCATCGAAATCTCGTAAACTATCCCTGTGATCAGAGGATCTGTCGATCACATTAGATTCTCTGTGCCCGCTATGATCGGATGATCTATCAGGTATGTCGGAATCCCGCTGATTATCTCTATGATCGCGTACTTTGTCGGATAAATCGCTATCACGGAGATTATTATCCCGACGATCATTAGATTTATCGGAAGAATCAGAATCTCGTGCTTTTTCAGGTTTGTCCATGAGATCTTTTTGATTATCTCTGGAAGATCCTGAATGATCTGATTTATTCTCCTCTTTAAAAGAATTCGATGAGTCTTTAGAGCGACGATCACTATCGAAAGAAGTGCTCTTGCCGGAATTATTATTAGTTTCCCGTTTTAAAGCCTCTTTGTTGTCGTCATCACGCTCACTACCACTGCGATTACTTCCACTTTCTTTATAAGATTTGGTTTCAAGCTCATTATCAGAATTGTTCTTTTTATCTTTGTTATCTGTCGAGCTTCTGTCATTTCTCTCTATAATTTGAATAGACGACTCATTCTTTAACTCAATGCGCTCAGCAATAATGCGCTGGTCAGCACTTAATCTGCCACTGACTTGGATGCGTTGATCAGGTCTGAGATCATTTCTTGCATTACCTGTAGTGATTGGCGTACTAGAGTCAAGTGTGACCATTCGATTGCCCAAATTCAATTCTTTGCCATTGAGCGTGTGAACGAATCCTTCGATCACAATATGCTCTACAGCTCCGATGCTTTTACGCATTGGTTCCATTTGGATTTGTTGTGCTCGTAGATTATTTCCATCCCAATGACCAGCTACCGACACTTCCATGCCCTGAGAGATAGCTGAAGGGAGTTGTTTCATATCTAGATTAATACGAGTGCCATTGATTTCAAATCCTTTAGGATCAATTTGCGCGACATGACCATTGACTCTGGCCTCTGCGAGAGGAGGGCTTGTTTCAATACGCGATGCCACGATGGTTCCGTTTGCAAGTCTGTGCCCGCTGACTTGAATCCAATCGCCGGTTTTCAGGTTTGCAAAATTTGCATGATCTTTAGACTGATCAATGTGGACTGTTTGACCTAAAACATGCATTTTTCCGTTTTCATGATTAATGCCGCTAATAGGGCCGACTGCTGCATGAATGACAGCAATATTGCTTGCTTTAAGTTCAGATCCTGTGCCCAGTGCGCGTGCGGCAACCACCTGCCCCACTGCTAAATCGCGAGCTTTGGATTGACGACCATCCACTGAGACGGGTGTATCGGCATCATAGTGAATTTCAACGCCATTGACACAGATACTGGCAAAACCAGTAATGACGCCAATAATTCCAGTACCGCCGATACCACCATCGCTCGCAACATTTCCAGTGCCACCGATACCGCCATCGCTTGCAACATTTCCAGTGCCTCCAATTCCTCCTTCAGGATGCCCCGTACCTCCAATTCCACCGCTGTGAATGCCAGTGCCACCAATACCAGCTTGATGAGGGGCACCGGTGCCGCCAATACCTGCTTGAGGAGTGCCAGTGCCGCCGATGCCGGATTGAGGGGATCCCGTACCCCCTATGCCTGATTGAATAAGAGCGGCAGGATTAACTAGCGAAGTGTTAGATTCGCAGTTGTTTTTTGCTAGTGCGCTGACTGAACATATCAATAGCAATGCAGCGATACTCAATAAATGAGTAATACTCTGATATATCGCTGTATATGAAATTTGTCTCATTCCGTTTGACAAGTTTATTTTGGGCTCGTTAGCTATGCGGATTAGCTTCTACTTCAGCGGACTCTTCTGATTCAATGGGTTCACTGAAATAGTAGATTCCAAATGTCATGCGATGATGTGGGCCACTTTGCAGTACATCGTTTTTTTCTAGCTCTATGGCCTCTTTATTGATAGCAAGAAGAGATTCCATTCCCAAAAGCTCAGATCTCTCCGCAAGCAGCTTTACTGACTCAGCGCTTAATTTATCGTAATAAACGCTTCGCTCCAGAAATGGTTGACTGACGCCTAATAAATTATTGGTGGCCGCTGCGGCATGATCATGCAAGTTATGACCAAAGTAGTAAACTTTTTCGTCAAAACCATTGGCTGGAATAAATGCCGCGGTGTTGAGGCATACACAGTTATCCTCATCAAAGTGAGCAATACCGAGTCTTAACCATTCATCAAGAACAACGCGTGACCGAATATCACAACTCACGCTGGCAACTAACCCTTCAAAAGAAATATCACCTCCTTTTTTTGTAAATCTTGGCAAAGGTTTGGGTTGATTGTTTTCATCCAGATAGCGGGCATCACTTGTCCAAAGACTGACTAGTCGTGCGCCTAGTGAAACGGCGTGCGGGATAGTTTCTGTATTTGAATGTGCACACTGACGTAATCGCTTGATATCTTTACGGTGAATGCCTGTAAGTAAGCTCAAGTGACTATCGGTGGAGGGTTTATTTCCGATTTTAAATTCTTTTTCAGCTACTTCCACAAAAATATCTTTCAGCACCTCAGATAAGTAGGGGAAGGTAATCCCTTTTGCCAGCATTAGCTTAATGAATGGGCGTAATACTCGGCGTAGTGCAGAAACAAGCGTTAATGAGAGAGTAGAGTTAATTTGACGAACACCATGCATATAAATTATCGGGTAAGTAAGTAACACAAAAAATTATGTGTAATTATTATTCTAACATAATGTGGGAAAATTTTACACAATGTGGTGGGTATTTATATTGGCAGTATAGATGTTCTGTTGCAGATTTGCTGAAAATTACTATAACCATAAGATCTGTATAGATATTAGTGATTTATGATGAATGTGTGAATATTTCACACAGACTTGGATGGAAGTGTTGATTAAGGGATTGGTTATATCAATCAATTTATATACATAAAGATTGAAAAAATCAGATAACACCAATAATTAATAAGGTAATAATGATATTGGTAGGTTATGGTAAAAATTTTACTGAGCGGCTTGACATGGGAAATTTTCCCACGTATAGTTTAATCCTCGAGGGAAAAAATCACACAAATAGATGATGCACAGTTTGATGGATTTCTCCCGAGAAGTTGAGGGCAAATTTTTATTTTTTGAGGAGGGGATTTTATGTTTAAAAAGGCTGATTTCAGGAAGGTTGTGAAGACAATCGCTTCTGTATCGACAGTTTTGACTATTGCGTCAATCAATCATGCTGCCGCGGGAGATAACGAGGTTAGGTTTGAGCTGACAGATAATCCAGGATCTTGGTTTGATACGGGTTCAGAGGTAGCAGGCAGTCGCTCTATTGCAATTGCATCACCTGGTGTACGGGTCAAGTTTTCCGGCAATTCCAATACTGTGCATACAAGAAGCAGTTTGATCTATCCGAAGGGAGCTGCCGGTATGCCATTTAATACAAAACCTAGGAAAGGAGGTGATGAAGTAACACTGACCACGCCGGGTTTGTATGTTTTTACTTGCAGTATCCATCCTTACATGTTTGGTGCAGTGATTGTTGATAATCCAAATACAACCGGTTTAGATCTTGGGTCTTCCATTAGTTTGATCAATGGAATTACTGTTCCAACAAGCAGTGATCTGGCAACTCGCCTGTTGCGCACCTTCTTTATTGCAACCAATCCAGCTAACTGGCAAGACTATGCCAGTAACAAACCATGGCACGTTACTTATCCTAATGTTGATGTGCGTGTTGATATTGGTGTTGTCAATCTGCCAGCAGTAATGAAAGCACGCTATAACAACGATATCCCGTTAGAAGCACTCAAAAAACCAAAGATACCCGCAGTCGGTGAAATCTGGGTAGCCACTCAATTTGAAACCACCTCAGGAAAGGAAAAACCAGGCACTGTATCAGCGATTGATGGCGCTACTTGGCAAGTGACCCGCAAAGTGGCGCTGCCTTCGATTGAAATGAATAATCCACACAACATGTGGACCGATAAAAATCAGAATGTTATTTACGTAACGCAATGGTTTGACAAGAAATTAACCGTTTATGATCGTCGAACAGGTAAGCTTATCCGTAACGTATCGGTCGGTGAGTCGCCTGCGCATGTCATGACCTTGACCGATTCAGATCGAATCCACATTACCAATAATGGTGATACGCGCCCCGATTCAGTGATGGAATTGTCTCCATTTGCAACCAATGTACTGCGCAGAATTAATATTGGACGAGGTAATGCGCATGCGCATTGGATGAGCCATGATGGTAAAACCATGGTAACGCCTAATGTGTTGACGGGCGACTCCACACAATACAATTTCCATACCAATCAAATTGAAGCCATTCTGCCGGTGAGCGGTCCTCTGAGTCATCCGCTGGCGACAGGAATGATGCCGGACGCAAGCAAATATTATGTGGCTAATTTGCTCGATAGCACGCTTGCCGTTGTGAACATGGATACGCATCGGGTCACTAAACATATCAATCTGCTGGAAAATTACAATCCAGTGTCTGGGAAAATTTCCGGACCCGTAGGTGCGCTGCCGATTCAAACGCCTGTTTCTCCCGATGGGAAAAATATGGTTACTGCCAATACACTGACCGGCACGATAACCATCGTTGATACCAGTACCGATGAAATGGTTGCCATGCTGCCCTGCGATCCCGGTTGTCACGGTGTGCAGTATGGTGCTAAGAAAGGGGGCGGCTACTACGCTTATGTTTCAAGCAAATTCTCGAACAGAATGATAGTGGTTGATCCCGATCCTAATGGCGATGGAAACCCGGTTGATGCCAAGATTGTAGGCAAGATTGGATTGTTTTCAGCCAGCACCACAAAAATGGATGACACCATTAAAGGGAATCCAGGCATGGGTGGACAAGGCATTTTGCCAGTTCCTGTCGTGTATAACGGCTGGGTTCAGAATTTACCGACTGCTTGGAGTAATCAATTGACTGCAGCGCAACAAGATCCAATTAAATAGCCTATGTTGGATATAAATAGTATTCAGTATGGTCTATTGACGTGTAGTACCCGTAGTACTTTTACTTAATCAAAACTATTTATTAGGAGAATGACATGAGCTCAGGCGATGACGATTTAAATGATGATTCATCAAGCAGTCACAAACAATACACTTTCACCATCGAGAGTGGTGTAGTAACCGCTTACTTTGAAGTTGAGAATGGAATAACCGAGCGGGAATCGATCGATAGCAGAGATTCCTTTGTGATCAACGGAAATCAGATTACTCATACCAAACAGACATCTGATGGGCCGGAAGTAACCATCTTTTCCGATCCGGATGCTGATGGGTTTTACAGAGTCACCTCCGATTCCAATGATGATAATGGCAGACCCGGCGACGGTGACCACAAGGCTTATAAATTCACCGTTGAGAATGGCAGAGTAGTCGCTGCTTTTGAACGTGATGATGGCGTGTGGGAGCAAGAATCAATTGATGACGATGGCACCGAAACCTATACAGTGGAAAGTAATGGCGATGTGACCCGCACGGAAGTTAAACCTTTCGGCACAGAAATCACGCGTTATTCAGATACTGATGGCGATTTGGTTTTCAATCGCGTCTCTGAACAATGGCAAAATGGACCCAATGCCCCTGGCAGTGGACATTTTGTGCTTGAAGATAATCTCAGATTTTCTCACTCCGATGATGACGATCTGATTGCAGTTCGCCGTGGTGAAGATTGCCGTGGCGGCGGTGGAGCCGATGATTTTGTCATCCGCGAGGCGGCGCATTTGCGCATTGCGGATTTTAATGGGAATGAAGACGACACGCTGGTATTTGATACGGGATTGGGTCTTACCTCTGTGCAGCATCTGATAGGTTTTGTGACTAATGCTCATTATGTAGGTGAGGATCTCATTGTCGAATTTGGTTCCGATGTGTCAATCACCATAGTCGGCTTGCAGCCTGATCAAGCCAGTTGGGACAATGTCAGCGTTCTGAGCTAATACCCAAGCAAACTGAGGGGGCATTCTGTCCCCTCTACATCCTGTTTTTAAATTTCGCCCAATATTTCCACAGAATCATCATCCGGAAATAATCAATGTAAAGTGTTTTCAGGAGGTTATTGGAAAAACATCTTTTATTAATTAGCCTCATCTTCTTAAACTTATCAATAAAGGAATTAAATATGGATATTTCATTCATTAGTCAAGAGCGTTTGTTGAATGCCAAGCTTGCTTACACACCACGTAATTTGGATTTGGAGGGGGTGACCACTTTGTTGAGTGGCGAGGATGTGGTTCCCCGATCCGGAGACATCGTACTGGCGAAAGTCACCAAGATTGGTCATCATGCCGGATTAGAGTTGGCGCATGGCCGGCGTTCTGCTTTGTTTGTTGGGGATGAGATCGTCGTGTGCTACGGTCATCGCTATGCTCCCGATCAATTTGAAGCACAAGTACCACCCGACTTGGGGCTCTGCGATCTGGTGGCATCAGGCGGTGTAGCCGCGCGCATGAATTTGCGTCATGCCAATACCAAAGCGCCGACTAGCATTGAACCCATTGGCTTACTGGCAAATGCTAATCATCAGCGTATCAATCTGAAAGATACGGCGCTACCCAAGCTGAATAGCTTATTTTCTCGTCCTTACACAGTCGGTGTGGTGGGTACCTCCATGAATGCCGGTAAAACAACCACTGCAGCCACGCTGATTCGTGGTCTGACCAATGCAGGATTTAAAGTAGGGGCTGCGAAAGTGACTGGTACGGGTTCTGGCAGGGATACTTGGCTGATGACGGATGCCGGATCTAAATTGACACTGGATTTTACGCATGCGGGTTATCCATCGACTTATCTGGCTACCCCTGAACAGATCGATGGCATTATCGAAACCCTGGTTGCACATTTGAGCGTAGCTAAAGTGGATGCAATAGTCATTGAAGTGGCGGATGGATTATTGCAGTGCGAAACCGCTGCATTACTCGATTCCAGGGTGTTTGCAAAAACGGTCGACAGCATCATTTTTGCCGCTGGAGATGCAATGGGTGCAGCAGCCGGAGTCGAGTGCCTGCAACGGAAGAATTTACCGATTGCAGCCGTCAGCGGGCGATTGACAGCTTCTCCACTGGCAATTATTGAAACGGGAAAAATCACTGGAATGCCTGTGCTCGATAAAGCCGCACTCAGTTCCCAAACGATCGCCGAAGTATTGCAAATTTCCCCGCAAATGAGTGGCATGCGAAATGCAGCAGCGAGATGAGAGGATGATTGCCTGTCATAAATAGCATCATTTCTTTAATACCTTCTATTGTGTAAAGACAACATGAAAATACCACTCATACTGCATGGCTACCGCCGCACTCTGTTTGTGCGGCTGGTGTCGAATGGATTGGCCCAGGCCGCGCTAGCAATCGGTACGGCGTGGCTGGTAAAAGAAATTTTTGACGGTTTTCTTACCCCGGAGCACCCTGCAATCGACATGCGCGTGATCGCACTGGTCATGGGATTGGTGGTCACGGCTGCTTGCATCGGTTGGCTGCGTATGCGGGAACGGATTGATGCTGAATACATGGGGCAGCATTATGCTTCCGAGGTTCGTATTCTATTGTATGACTGCCTGAGTTCACTAACCCCCCGAACATTGCAGAAGCGCAGTCGTGGCGGTGTATCCCTGCGTTTTGTCGGCGATATGACATCGTTGCGGCGCTGGGTCAGCATGGGGTTGGCGCGTGTGACAGTGGCTGGTGTTTCAACCGTATCCGCATTATTGATTTTGGGCGTGATTAATTGGCAGCTCACTTTGACGGTAACGGTATCGCTAGTGCTGGGTGCTTGGGTAACTTATTTATTTGGCAAGCGCATGCGTGCCGCTGCGCTGGAGTCGCGCCGCCGTTTAGCCAATTTGGCCGCGAATGTGAACGAAAAAGTAACCAGCATTGCAGTGGTGCAAGTGTTTGGCCAAGTGGATCGCGAGCGAGAACATATCATTCGTCAAGGTAAATATTTGCAGGATTCGATGGTCGCAAGAGCGCGGGTAGCCGGACAAATTCTCGGAGTGACGGAATTTTCAGTTGCGATGACGTCAGCAACAACACTGCTGGCGGGTGTTTTTGCAGTAGCGGCAGGCACTGCGAGCGTAGGTTCAGTGATTGCTGCGATCAGCATTGTCGGTATTCTTCTGCCTCCCTTACGTGATTTGGGACGAGTGCAGGAATATTGGCATGGCGCTTGTATCGCGCGTGAAAAAATTAAAGAATTTTTGGATAGCCCTTCATTGGTCACACAAGTAACCAATGCTCCCGATTTAACGGTCAGAGAAGGACGTTTGGAGTTTAATGCGGTTAGCGTGACCGGTGGCCTTAATCAATTCAGTGGCACGATAGAGCCTGGTGCAGTGGTAGCCGTAGTGGGGCCGAATGGCGCCGGTAAATCGACATTGCTGGCATTGGCGGCAAGATTGATAGATCCGCAAACAGGGAAAGTATTGCTGGATGGACAAAATTTGGCAGAGCATAGTCTGGATTCTGTGCGGCATGCCATCGGCATGGCAAGCCCTGATTTACCCTTATTGCGCGGCACCATCGAAAGAAATCTACGTTACCGGTGGCGTAATGCCCCGAATAAAGAAGTGGCCAGAGTGCGTGCACTTTGCGGCATCAATGAACTGTTAGCACAATTTCCGGACGGCATAAAAACGCGTGTCACCGAGGGGGGGTTGAGCATGTCGGTTGGCCAACGTCAGCGCATTGCTCTGGCACGAGCATTGCTGGGGAATCCCGCGCTATTGCTGCTGGATGAAGTGGATGCCAATCTTGATTCGGAAGCGAACAAGGTGATAGATCGTGTGCTTGCGGAACATCAGGGCACTGTCTTAATGGTAACGCATCACTTAAACCATATCATGGCTGCGGATGTGATCTGGTATCTCGAAGCCGGACGCTTGCTGGAAGTGGGTTCGCCTGCGGAACTGTTATCGGGCAGTGGACCGACGGCGCGATTTTTTGGGTTTGGCAAATCAGTCGCAATATAAAACTAATGATGTGGGGGGCAGTATTGATGATATTACAGGCATCTTACGCTACGGCAATGGATATTATGCCACCGCGCTTAAAACCGGCATTGGAGCGCGGAGTGGTATTGCAGCGTACTTTACGAACGGATACGCGCCAAAAGTACTTTCTTTATGTACCGCAGCGTGGTGGCAACAGCACAAAAATTTTTGTGACCGTGCATGGAATTTCGCGCAATGCCATGGAACATGCCAGGAAATTTTCTGTTTTTGCGGAAAAATTTGGAGTGGTAATGATTGCGCCTTATTTCCCGTCAGAAGATTTTCCGGATTATCAGCGATTAGGCCGCAAAGGCAAACGCGCTGATATCATGCTCAATGAAATAGTATCTGAAGTTTCTGAATTGACCGGTGCCAGCGCACGTAAGCTCTATCTGTTCGGATACTCGGGTGGAGCCCAGTTTGTGCACCGCTATATGCTCGCTTATCCGGATCGCGTCGCCAAAGCGGTATTGGGAGCGCCGGGTTGGTATACCTTTCCTAACCCTGCACTCAAATACCCACAAGGCATTCGAGAGTCTCGCAGTTTGCCGCAGATCCAGTTCGATCCGTCCAAATTTCTGAATATTCCAGTGTGCGTGTTGGTGGGAGAAAAAGATAATCAGCGGGATGCCGAGCTCAATCAATCACCCCAAATAGACATATTGCAAGGCAGAACACGGATCGAGCGCGGTCAACGGTGGGTGGATGAAATGATTTCTCAGGCACGAACACAGGGACTATCAACAATTTATGCTTTTCACTTGCTGCCTAATTCGCCACATTCATTTTCTATGAGCATGCGACACGGCGGGATGGGAGAAAAAACATTTGATTTCCTTTTTTCTGCAGAGTGAAACGGTTTCATTCACCACATTTCCACACCTCAATACATTCAAGACGCACTCAGCCGAGGATTGGGTGGTCGCTCCAAGGTTCCGCAGATTTTATAGCACCTCATAATGAAAATAACTATTTTAAAGACCGCGATCTGCGTAATGATTTGCGCTGTGTGGATGAGTGTTCATTCAACCGTGATTCATGCGCAGGAAGATACATCCGATCGGTCGCTGAAGGTGGGTACAAAGAAAGTTTCCAAAGACAAACAAAGAAAAAAAAGTAAAAAAAGAAAATCGGGTTTTTTCTTTGGTCATTCAGGAATGGGTATGCGCTGGGACAAAGGCGCCAACGAAGTCCGCCTCAGTGGATTGATGCAGTTGGATTCACGCACTTATTTCGATGATACGACCGATTCAGGGCAAGACAATTTTATTTTGCGTCGAATCCAGCCATCTCTCGAGGTCAAATTAGGCAAGATTCATAGTTTTTATATCATGCCGAGTTTTGCGTCGAATCCCGGGATTCTGGATGTCTATGTGGAAAGTCAATTAAGCAAACCCTTTAATGTGCGCGTTGGCAAGTTTAAATCACCTTTTGGTTTGGAGCGTTTGCAATCAGCAACTGCGCTGGCTTTTAACGAGCGTGCTTTTCCCACCAGTTTGGCACCCAATCGTGAGATCGGCGCACAGGTTTTTGGCGATATCCTGTGGGATACGACGCAATATCAAGTGGGATTATTTAGCGGCGCAGTCGATAATAGTGCGGGTTTGCGTGATCATGTGATTAGTTCAAACCACAGCGGCATTGATTTTGTTGGCCGGGTGTTTTCCTACCCGCTAAGAAATAGCCAGCTTGAATTCATGCAGGGCTTAGGATTGGGTGTCGCCTATAGTTATGGCACTCAGCATGGCAATGCGCAAGCCGATGGCGCTAACTTGCCTACTTTTCGTTCACCTGGTCAGCAAATCATCGCTTCCTATGTGGATGGCGCTTTTG
>Ga0209582_1001485_pt1 | contig 11253 bp, 9 predicted proteins | sample KloWWTmetKNB5Kit_FD_187176 | JGI IMG/M metagenome (GOLD analysis project Ga0209582, IMG submission 187176) | Active sludge microbial communities from Klosterneuburg, Austria, studying microevolution and ecology of nitrifiers - Klosterneuburg... | ecosystem: Engineered > WWTP > Aerobic digester >...
TGCATTGTCTTGTTGCTGTTGCACCTCTTCCAGATCCAATTGGATCTCTCGCTTCAATAGGGTTAAGTTCACCTGATCTTCAATGGATATTTTAGCAAGAGGAATCTTATTACATTTCTCCCACCTCTGAGCCATCATAGACCTCTTATTTTGAAGATAACCTGCGTCATATGGCCATTCATAAATAGATTCGACCATGCGTATATCTGCGAAATATTGTTGGATCTGGTTAGAGACCGGCACACCCGAAATGGATTGTGCCATTATCCCCTGGGACATCAGCCATGAAATGATAAACACTAAAGTTAAGGTCGATGAAATGCGTGAATGAGACATTGATTTTTTTATTACATGTTGTTGAAACAAGATAGAAATGAATTTCGGTTGAATTAATTTATAATAAAACGGATGGGTATAAAAGTGGAATAAATTTAAATAGAAACTATTATCCCGCATATGTATTTTAATAAAATGAATATCAAGAAATTAATAAAAATCATTCGGCCCGGCCAGCCGCATATGGTTGGTGATGGCTTTAGAGTTCACAATTTCATACCCGGCGCCTCCACCATGCAAGAGATGGACCCTTTCATCATGTTGGATTATGGATCGAAGTATACTTTTCCGCCTGCACCTGTCCCACGTGGCGTGGGTGTCCATCCACACAGAGGCTTTGAGACTGTTACTATCGCCTACAAGGGAAAGATAGAGCACGGCGATAGTAGTGGCGGTGGAGGCATCATATCAGAGGGCGATGTTCAGTGGATGACTGCTGCTTCCGGAGTGCTGCATAGGGAATTCCACGAAAGTGAATGGAGTAGGCAGGGAGGTGACTTTCAAATGGTTCAACTGTGGGTCAATCTTCCCGCACGTGATAAAATGTCTCCACCCAAATATCAGGCTATCAAGAATGCGGATATTCCGGTGGTGCTCTTGCCAAATGATGATGGCAAGGTGGAGGTTATAGCAGGCGAGTTTCAGGGTCAGTCGGGTGCAGCCAGTACTTTTTCACCCGTCGATCTGCTGAATGTACATCTGAAAAAAGGAGGGAAGACAGAATTTTATTTTCCGGCGCACTATACTACTACATTACTTACAATAGAAGGCAGTGTGCGCATCAATGGTGAGGATGAACTACCCCAAGATCATTTTGCTCTATTCAGCAGAGAGGGCGAGACCTTCAGTGTCGAGGCTATTGAAGATACCATCGTGCTGGTTCTCAGTGGAGAGCCGCTTCATGAACCCATAGTTGCTCATGGCCCTTTTGTCATGAATACGAAAGCAGAGATTCTCCAGGCGTTCGATGATTTCAACACCGGGAAATTTGGCCATCTAGCTGACTAGTTCGATGTATGTGCTTGAAAAATAATTAAGATCGCCTACTGTGGTTTAGCTCAACTATCTGAAGTGGCCCACGTTTAATGAATTCAAAATACAATTTTATGCGACCTGAATATGAATCTCTGCCACTTGAAAAGATCGAAGCCGAACATCGGTTTATTCTGCGGATAGGTGCTGAAAAGGCTTTTGTGAAATATAAAGAACAAGGTGGTGTATTTAATTTACTCCATACCGAGACTTCTCCACCATTGGAGGGAAAGGGCGCAGGTAGCGCAGTAGTGCAAAAGACACTGGAATACCTTCGCGAGAATGGCAAGAAGATAATAACTACCTGTCCCTTTGTACGTACTTATATAGAGCGGCATCCCGAGTGGAATGACATGCTGGCTTGACCACTCAAAAGTTAGTTTCATGAGTGGAAGTACATCTCAAATGAATTTTTCATAGTTTCGTGACAGTTATAAACCAACCTTTTGGACGAAGATAAATTACAGACTTTCATACAGAAAGTAGTCGGACATTTCGAGCATGGGGATCTGATCTCGCTGAATCTCAGTAATCCGAAGATAAAATCAGCCTCTATCAAGAATATACAGCTCAGGCCCATCAGGTTAGATGGTAAGAATGTGGCTCAACTCAAAGCCGAGCAAGGTAATAAAGTACTCACCTCACACCTCCAGCCGGCAGCTATGGCTGCTTTCATTGACTTAGCTCTTAGACAAGATTTCATAGCAGGACACTGTGTGACTGCTGGTGAACAGGGAAATATTCTGGTGTCACGCAAGGGACATGTTAATGTAAAATGGAAGGCTCAAGAGAAAGTGCACGGTGTATCACTCTCACATGATCGCCAAAAAGAGTACCTCATCTCGGCTGAAACACCATTTTTATATTCACTGGGCGTCACATCTTCCAATGGCTTAGTGGTGGCGGGTATGCAACGAAAATTTAAACAGATCAACCGATTTACTGAAATTTTTTCAGGATTGCTGGATGAGTTTCCTACTGATAGGCACCTCGAGGTGATGGATATGGGCTGCGGGAAGGGCTATCTGACCTTCGCCATGTATGATCGACTTTCTCATATGGGTTACAATGATATAAGTGTGACCGGAGTCGACCTGAAGGCAGAGGTCATCGATCTCTGCAATGAGGTGGCTGCTACATGTGGCTATGACCACCTACAGTTCAAGGCAGATAATATTAATTCGGGACAATTTCCACAGCCAGATATACTCGTCGCACTTCATGCTTGTGATACGGCTACTGACGAGGCTTTGGCATATGCCTTGGAACACAAAGCACAGTTGATCATGGTGGCTCCTTGCTGTCAGAAGCAGGTGCGGAATGATCTGGGACAGAATGACCTCACTGCTTCATTGTTCAGGTTTGGATTAGTCAAAGAACAGTTTGCTGCCGGTCTGACTGACCTTATCAGGGCAAATGTATTGAGCTATATGGGCTATAAAGTGCAGATGCAGGAGTTTATAGGCACTGAACACACCGCAAAGAACGTGTTGATCACTGCAAAATACACCGGAAATAAGAGCCAGTCAGCACTGGATGAAATTTATCTCTGGATGAAAACATTTGGTATCGAATATCATTATCTGTTGGAAAGACTCAAAATAACACAACCATCTTCGTTAAGCTTGACTTAAAATGTCGATGTCACGGCACTTTCACAATACACTCTACCGTTAACTTGTAAAAATAATCCAATCTTAAGTGAATAAACTCCTTTGGACCGCCATGCTGCTTCTTACTTTCGGAGCAAGTTCCCTATCAGCTCAGGCTGAGAAGCAGGACACCGTCATTTTCGGTGGCAAGAAAATGCTTCGCATCATCACCGCCCGGGGTGACACAGTCTATCTCGACCAGCTTGAAGAGGTGTCTGTCAGCAATAGGAAGCAATTTAAAAGTAAGGAGGAGTATGATCTGTATATGAGATATCGGCGCTATGCCGCTATAGTCTATCCGTATGCACTGGAAGCAATGCGCATCTACCATGATTCCAGAGAATCTACTCGTGGCATGTCACGCCATGAAAAGAAGCAATATATGAATCAGTTGCAGAAAGAGCTGGAAGATCAGTTTGAAGAACCGCTGAAAAAGCTCACTCGCACTCAGGGGAAAATACTCATCAAAATGATCGAGAAGGAAATGAATGTCTCGTTCTATGACGTCATCAAGGAAATCAAAGGAGGTTGGACCGCCTTTTACTACAATACTTCAGGTTATTTCTACGGCTATCGTTTGAAAGATGGCTATACTATAGGTGAGGACAGCATCCTAGATATGGTACTGGATGACTATAATCTCAGTCCTAAGAAGAAAAAATAAAATTGGTTCAGGACCTAGGGAGATATTGGACAATATCCCGAATAGATTGAATAACGTTCCATCGCTGAATGCTTTATTTAATGTGGACTAAAAGTCATTTTAAATATTCTTCCCCTAAGCCCTTTAAATATAGATACCCAATCAGCAGATTTTACTATTTTTAGCACGAATATTAACCTCCGGTATGTCTGAATTTCATAATCCCGGCTTGGTCATCGAACCGGGAAGAGTGCGTTCTGGAAAGATCATTTGGCGAAGCCCTTCGAACATAGCACTCATCAAATATTGGGGCAAGTACGGCACTCAGATGCCGGCCAACCCCAGTGTAAGTTTCACTTTAGATGCGGCTCATACTGAGACCACTCTGGAGTATGGGCCAAAGATGACTGAAAAGAAAGGAGTGAGTGTTGACTTTCTATTTCAGGGATTGACCAACAAGGTTTTTTCGGATCGAATAGAAAAATTTCTGCTTCAATTGCTTCCCGTTTTTCCTTTTCTCTCACAGATCGAACTGACTATATTTTCGAGCAATAGTTTTCCCCACTCCGCAGGTATCGCCTCTTCGGCCTCCGCTATGAGTGCGCTGGCACTATGTCTGTGCTCTATGGAGGATGAACTATTCGGTACGCTACAGGATGATGAGGCTTTCGATCGCAAGGCGAGTTATGTGGCGCGTCTAGGCTCCGGCAGTGCCTGCCGCTCTATCTATCCGGAAGTAGCACTCTGGGGTGAGATCACCGAATCATCGAAGTCTTCCAATCTGTATGCAATCCCCTGGGGCAATCACTTACATACTGAGTTCAAGAATATGCACGATGACATCCTCATCGTCGACAAGGCAGAGAAGAGTATCAGCTCCTCAGTCGGGCATCAACTGATGGATAGTAATCCGTATAGTGAGACTCGATATATGACCGTCCAACTCCGCATGAAGCGAATGCTAATGGCACTGAAAACCGGCGATATGGAGCTATTCGGAGAATTGACAGAGCAAGAGGCGATGACTCTGCATGGTCTTATGATGCTCTCTGAGCCCTCATACATGCTGCTCAGACCCGGTACGCTGGCCATAATCGAAGAAGTGCGCCGCTTCAGACAGGAGACCAAATTGCCTCTGTACTTCACATTGGATGCAGGTCCCAACGTTCATTTACTCTATCCTCATAAGTATAATAGTAAGATAGGCGAGTTTGTGCGGAGCAATTTATTAAAACACTGCTACGAAAACTCTTTTATTCCTGATCAAATGGGCTCAGGTCCACAGCAACTTTAAAGTAGCCGGCCTATGTGGATAGATATCATCGGCATCATCATACTAGCCCTGGGATTTTACATCGGCTATACTAATGGCCTCCTGGGCATCGTGCTGAAGCTTATTCTCATTATTCTTGCTTTCCTCCTGGCACTTCGCTTATTCCCGATTATCTTTTTATTCCTTGAAAATACGATAGCAGATGTAGGCATCATGTATTTTATTCTCGGCTTCCTAATTGTGATGATAGTGGTCATTTCGCTATATAAATTCACTTCAAATCGAATCGAACGCTGGCTGGTGAATCACAGCAGATATATCTCTACCAAGATCATTGGCGGTGTGGTCTTATCTTTCTTTATATTGATGATCAGTAGCTTTTTAGTAGGACGTCTGATGCGGCTGCACGTATTGAAGCCCGGCCAGATGGAGGATTCTTATCTCTTTCCGGTGACAGTCAGTCTTGATCAGCATTTTAATTCATTATTATCAAAATTTAATGAGACCATTTCCCGTGCCTTTGAAGACAATGTCCACACCATCAATAAACTCGAAAAGAAACAAAAGATGGATTCTACGCTTCAAAAGTAATAGAGAGGCACTTGCATTTGATATTTAGCTTAAATTTGCCCCGAAATACAGTAAAATAAACAGATTCTCTCTATGGACCATATAAAGCAGGTAAAGACTGATCAATACCAGGGACACGATTATTTTAATATTGACGAATTACTATCCGAAGATCATCTGTTGGCAAGAGATGCGGTAAGGGCATGGGTCAAGCAGGAAGTATCACCCATCATCGAGGATTATTCCAATAGGGCAGAGTGTCCAAAACACTTGTTCAAGGGACTGGCAGAGATAGGTGCCTATGGTCCGAGCCTTCCGGCTGAATACGGCGGAGGTGGTATGGATGAAATGGCATATGGTATCATCATGCAGGAGCTGGAAAGAGGTGATTCGGGTATTCGCTCCATGGCCTCTGTTCAGGGTAGCCTGGTGATGTATCCCATTTATAGGTTTGGCACAGAGGAGCATAGGCGCGAATTTTTGCCCAAGTTAGCCAGCGGTGAGATGATCGGCTGCTTTGGACTCACCGAGCCAGATCACGGTTCCAATCCCGGTGGTATGGAGACCCACATCGTTGATGATGGCGATCACGTCATATTGAATGGAGCAAAGATGTGGATTACCAACAGTCCGGTAGCTGATTTGGCTGTAGTCTGGGCCAAGGATGAGTCAGGTCAGATCCGTGGGATGATTGTAGAGAAAGGTTTGCCGGGCTTCACTGCCCCTGAGATCCATGGCAAGTGGTCGCTGCGTGCTTCCATCACCGGAGAATTGGTGTTTCACGATGTACGTGTACCTAAGAAAAATTTATTTCCCGATATACGTGGACTAAAAGGCCCGCTTTCATGTCTATCCAAGGCCAGATACGGCATTGCCTGGGGTGCTATCGGAGCAGCTTTAGATTGCTATGATTCAGCACTCCGCTATTCTAAAGAGCGGATTCAGTTTGGCAAACCCATCGCTCAGTTTCAGTTGACCCAAAAGAAGCTGGCTGAGATGATTACTGAGATTACCAAGGCACAGCTACTCGCCTGGAGACTCGGTACGCTGGCCAATAATGGAAAAGCGACACCCGCTCAGATTTCGATGGCCAAGCGTAATAATGTGCATATGGCGCTTGAGATAGCACGTGAGGCTCGCCAGATTCATGGTGGTATGGGTATCACCAATGAGTATCCAGTCATGCGACACATGATGAATCTCGAGACAGTGCTAACTTATGAGGGCACACACGATATTCACTTATTGATTACAGGTATGGATGTGACCGGATTGAATGCTATTGGCTAATAAAGTCTGTTAATATATTCCAAATTGGATAACATATGAACCTGATTCGACGTATAAGAGGTTGTAAAGCATCAGATTACATTGTGTGGAAATAGAGAATTTATATAATGTCCATTAAGATGAAGTCATTTATTATAAATCGTAAAAGCGAAATCATAAAGTACTTATTAGTCATCATTTCATTTTTCTTGTGGTTAGATCATCCATTTTGCCAGGGACAGGTGATTGAATTGAACAACCCTTCTTTCGAAGATATTCCACGTCCAGCCTCAGTTCCTTCCGGATGGTTTGATTGTGGACAGATCCGTTTTCCGAGAGAGTCACCACCCGATACACAGCCCAGTGGAGCTTGGGATGTATTCAAGCCCGCTTTTAATGGACGGACATACTTGGGTATGGTCGTAAGAAATAATGACAGTTGGGAATCCGTCTCACAGCGTCTGGCCGGTACTTTGAAAAAGGGCAAGTCCTATAGCTTTAGTATTTATTTATGTAGCTCCGATGTGTACAAAAGTGCTACCAGTGAGAATCTTCTTCAGCGTTCTAATTATGTGACACCTGCTAAGCTCAATATATGGGGTGGTAATGAATATTGTGAAAAGGCTATTCTACTGTCTGCTACCTCACCCATCACTAATAATGATTGGAAAAAATTTGACTTTGTCTTCAAACCTACCCGCAATGTGACTGTCATTACTCTAGAAGCCTACTATGATACTCCAGTTTTAATGCCATATAATGGTAATATCCTACTAGATAATGCCTCATCTATAAAGGAGATAATTCCTCCAAAACCACCAAAAAATATACCTGTAACACCCGCTAAAGAGGAGGGCACTATCGCCTCACTTAAGACTAAGGTAAAAGCAGGGCAAACCATCAAAATCGATGAATTATACTTCCAGGCGGACACTTCAAATATTGCCCCTTCTTCATTTAAAGTTCTTGATGAAGTGTATAAGTTTTTAATTAAGAATAAAAATGTAGTAATAGAGATAGGCGGTCATACAAATGGAGTTCCCAGTGATCGCTATTGTATGTTGTTGTCCACTGCCCGGGCACGTGAAGTAGCTGAATATTTGATCAAGAAGGGTATTCCTAAGAGCCAAGTTAAATTCAAGGGTTATGGAAAATCAAAACCCATCGCTTCTGACAAGACGGCTGCCGGCCGGAAGAAGAATCAGCGCGTAGAGATCAAGATACTGTCTATCTGACATTGACGTGGCACAGACGTGAAAAGTCAATTATCTTTGGCGTTGAAATGGGGCAATTCAAGTATATATTTTTGTTAATCGCAGCGACTTTAATGTCTTCTTGCGCCCGTATCCTACCACTCAATGGCGGTGAAGTCGATAAGGTACCGCCGCGCATACTACCGGAGCTATCCAGCCCCAATAGTCAGGTAAACTTTACCGGACGTGAGTTCGTACTTACTTTTGATGAGTGGATCGTCCTGGATAAGATAGATCAGGTACTTCTCATCTCTCCCCCACTTCAATACAAGCCGAAGGTAAGTCAAAAGGGCAAATCCGTTTATTTCAAATTGGATGAAAAAGAAATGCTCAGGCCGGTCACTACTTATATCATTAACTTTGGCACAGCCATCCGAGATCTGAATGAGGGAAATATACTTCGCGACTATAAGTATGTATTTAGCACCGGATCTGTGCTGGATTCATTGAGCCGGGAAGCTACCTTGATATCTGCGACAGATCAAAAGCCGCTGCCGGAAGCGCTGCTGATGCTTTATAGTGGCCAGGGTGATAGCTTAGTGTACCAGGATCTACCGGACTATGCAGGACGCAGTGATTCCAGTGGACGTGTAGTATTGGATTATCTCAAACAAGGAGATTATGAGGCAATAGCTTTGAAAGACCTGAACTCAAATTACAAGTATGACCTCACCGATGAACTGATCGGATTTTCCACAGAAAGGATATCCGTACCCGGCGTCGCACCTATCCGCATACAATTGTTCTCCAAGGATATCCCCGCTCGACTGGCACAGGTGGACAGTTCCTCGCCGTCTAAACTGCGGTTACTAACCGATCAGACCACCGAGGGCTGGCAGATTAAAGCCTACAAGGATCATGTACCGCTTAGTATTAGTCGCCAAGAAAAATACTATGATTTATACTATCCCGATACTAGTGGCCGGATATCATTTATCCTGGATAGACCCTTGTCGCCGCCGGATAGCCTTGACCTCAGTGTTAATATTAAAAAGGCGAGAGGCAGACAATTCGCAATAGATGAGGTCAATAAGTCAACATTGATAGCAGGAAAACCACTTAAGATAAGGCTGTACAACCTACTCGCGGGTTTAGATACCTCACTGGTTATAGTAAAATCCAAAAGTGGCCGGAAGATAAATGCCATAGTTTCAGTAGATTTACTTGAAACCACACGAGTGCTTGTATCGGCGGACTGGAAGACAGACTCTACCTATACGGTACTATTTCGCACAGGCAGTTTGAAAGATAGAAGAGGATATACAAATAGTGACTCACTTACGCTCACCGCAAAGGCAATTAATCCGGAGGTTCTGGGTAGTATTACCTTTCGACTTGATAGCTTGAAGCCCGAGTATGATTACCTGATCAAATTAGTACAGGGAAAAGTGGCCTACGGGTCATGGTCAGTCACCGGCCAGTCACAGTTCTCAGCTATTGTAGCTGATTTATCTGCAGGCACCTACGAACTGACTATTGGTGAAGACCGCAATAAGAATGGCCGCATCGATGGCGGTAACTTTAATGATCGTCGCGCACCTGAGAAAACCTTCCGACGCAGCCTGGAGCCCCTCCGTGAAAACTGGAGTGTAGAAGCTGAGGTCAACATGAATTCATTTAAATAGCTGATTTTAATTCAGCTCACAGACTTACTTCACGCTTTCCTTTAGTCAGAATTCAGTCTTTCGACAAGATATTTTTCCCATTCTCCCACGAAGCAATTGTCATTCCGACACCGCGGAAGTTGTTGGAGGGATCTTATGTTTTAGAGTGGATATGCCTCATAGAAAGCCCTCTGGTGGTTCATTATAAATTGGGAATGACGAATATATCGTTCTTGCTCCGTACTGTTTAGTGTTCTTACCGGTTAAGAATCGGTAAATGGAATTGACTTATTTAACCGACTTTAAATTAGTTCTCACCGTATCAGTGTCACCTCTCCTTTGTACGATTTGATTTCACCGGTGGCGAATTGATATTTCAGCAGATACACATACACACCGGGGGGAGCTGCCTTGACACGCAGTGTGCCATCCCAGGATAGGTGTGGTCCTGAATGGACTAGTTCGCCCCAGCGGTCGAATATCTTTAGGTCGAGTATGTCAAATCCATTATTTTGCGGCGGGAAGAAGTCATTATTGCCATCGTGATTTGGAGTGAATACATTGGGTATATAGGGCTCACACTGCTTCACAGGAAGAGAGAACATTGTATCCGAGGGGCAGTGCGCATCATCATATAATATCCTATAATTTCCTGCGGGAAGGTGATACAGACCATCCGCCTGAGGATCATTGCCCTCTATGAGGCCGGTAGTACTGACCAGATACTCGGGTGTGCTGCAGGAAGGATTGGTGATGTGAAGACTCCCGGAGGCTCTGAAATATGACCGAATCACAAATGAATCTGAAGTGGTACAATCATATTTATCTGCAACTGAGAGTGTATAATTTCCATCTTTCAACTTGAGCGGTAAAGCAAAAAAGGGTTCACCATCCAGTGAATAAATAAATGGTGCTTCACCCTGAACCTGGAAACTTACAGTGGCCGGTTCAGCCGTACAGGAATCATTGATAATCGTAATGTCTGAAATTTGTGGCACAGTGGTTTGACCTATTGTAAAAGCAGTGCTGTCCATGCATCCATTCACATCTTTTACATACAGCGTATGGTTTCCTGCTGCCAGGTCTGTGAACTCAGTTTGTGATTGATAGCTTACCTTATCCAGGCTAAAGGACCAGGTTTTTCCTGTGGGAAGATTGGCTTGTACTGCACCATTATTACCTCCGCAGGTAGCGGTTTGGATGATGGCACAATTCGCAGTCGGACCATCCAGATTACTCACAGAAACAACTGTATCTTGCGAACAACCGTTCGTATCCTCAATCTTTAAATTATATGATCCTGCAGAAATACCCGAAAATACACCGGTAGAATTATTTAATTTATCCAAATAATATTTTAAGCCGGTGCCATTACCTTTTATTTCTATCGAACCATCACTTTTTCCACAGTGTGATGCTGTCATACTAACACTTGTTAGTTGAGGTCCGGGTATCTCACTTATTGTACCCTGTGTATCAAACATGCAGCCTAAAGAGTCGGCAATTACCAGACTGAAATCACCCGCCCACAGGCCGCCTAATTGATTGGTGATCGCAGGTGCATCTTGATTATAACTAAGTCGCAGCGCACCCTGCTGACCGGAAGGACTCACTAAAAGAC
>Ga0209582_1001487_pt1 | contig 11250 bp, 10 predicted proteins | sample KloWWTmetKNB5Kit_FD_187176 | JGI IMG/M metagenome (GOLD analysis project Ga0209582, IMG submission 187176) | Active sludge microbial communities from Klosterneuburg, Austria, studying microevolution and ecology of nitrifiers - Klosterneuburg... | ecosystem: Engineered > WWTP > Aerobic digester >...
TGTCCTTGAAGTTGGATGTGCGAATGGGGATGGTGTCGGTATGGCCTTCAACCATCACATTGATGTCAGCGTTCGCCCGGAGCACCTCGGCCAACTTGCCCAAAGCCTCTGCACCTTTAGGGTCCACTTTTGCACTGCCACTCGCGAAGAGCAATTGCTCACTTAACGAGACATAGACTTTGCCGTCCTTCATGGACACAGTAAGGTCCTCAGCGTTGAAATTCACCAAGGCATCGCTCACCTTCTTGCGTAGCGAATTCATCGCATCGTTCTGCGCTTGGAGGCGTCGGTCCAATTCGTCCATGCGCTGGGCCTTCGCCTTCAACTCGGCTTGTGTTTCCGTCAATTCCCTCTGGCGTTGTTCCAATTCCTCTGTGGTGAGCTTGGCGTAGTCCTGCAGACCATAGAGCTGTGAATTCAGAGCTTTGGTTTCGTTGGCCATAGCTGTGCTATCGGCACGAAGCCGGTCAGCTGTGGAAGTGGCGGAAACATACTTGCGTTTGCTCACGCAGCTTGTGGCCAAAAGTGTGAGAACGGCTAAGGTGGGGATGGTGTAGCGCATCCCGTTCTCCCAGCCAACACCGTGCCTGTTCTTGCTGCTTCGTCCTTCGCTGCTCGATCCCATGATCCTACCCATTTCTTGCACCCGCATGATAGGGGAGCCGATTACACGGACAGGGAAAACGATTCCCCGCCACCTACGCCTTCTCAACGGACCTTGGAAGGTCCAAGCGTTCCAAATTGGTTTGGATGAAGGCCTAGGAATGAATGAGCTGGACCAGGAATAGGAGGACGGAGGGTTGGCTATGGCATTGCATATGTTATCCGGGCAGAATGAACCTGACCATCCGCTGTTCGCATTGGGTATTCCCGCTATTCTCCATCGCATTTTCGGCGTTTTCCGCAAAGGCGCAAGGTGGGAATGCGGCTCAACCCTTACCGAACATTTCCCGTGTCTGTCTCTGGAACGCTGACCGTGACACGTGGAAGGAACTTGGCCTGAAGAAAGCCCAGATCGAACGCATGAGGCAATTGCGCCTCTTCTATCCGGCGGTGGTGGATGGACAATGGATCTTGGTGGATGATGGAGTACCAATTATCGATGAGCCACAATGGACACGCAGTGGTTCGCAGAGAAGGATCTCAACAGGTCGAGGAACTTCCGCCGCTACCACACAGGCAGGACGGCGAGCCAAGACGACTGTTCCACAGGAAGGATTGCAGAACGATGTTCGCGAAGTGTTAACGCCCAAGCAACTGCGCAAATGGGCGCTCCTTTGTGCGCAGTGAGTTGGACCGCACGGGATAGGTGATGGTTCCGGGAATGACGAGTGCACAATTGGTGTCCATTTCCTGATCTGCGGCGTTCATCACGGGACGGTTTGCAGCAGAAACGCCTATGGATTACCTTGGCAACATGGATGACCTTTTTCGGATATTCCACGTGGACGCCGCCGAGGCGCAACGCATTACAACGTCCCCTGATGAGCCACACAGTCATGGTTTCGAGGAGCTGATCATCGGTGCGGAGGGTCAGTTGGAGCACTTCATTGATTTCCGCACATCCACGATCGATGCGCCCTTCGTCAGCTTCGTCACCAAGGGCAAGGTGCATCGACTAAAGCCTGGTGTGAAGGACGGACGTTGCGAAATGCGGGTGTTGCGATTCCGCAGCGAGTTCATCCCCGAGACCACCTTCCAATTGTACGCGTTCTTCCATAAAAATGCGGACATCGCACTACCCGACACATTCTGTTTCAAGCGCCTACTGACCATCTGCGACCTCATCGATGGAGAGATGCAACAGACCGGACCAGACCTGTCGGTGGTGCGCCAGTTGCTCGGCACGCTTTTCACCCTGATCCGCAGCGAGCACCGGCGCCAGCGTCCGGATGAGGAGGTCACCACCACGACGCAGAACGAGACGTTCCGGAGCTTCCTGCAGATACTGGAGGAGAACTACCGCCAACCGCACGATGTGGAGTTCTATGCCTCACAACTTTTCATGAGTGCGCGCAACCTGAACTTGATCACACAGCACATTCTGCAGCAGAGCGTGAGCCGCATCATTGAAACACGCAAGTTGATCGAGGCGAAGAACCTGTTGATCGGAACGGACAAGCCGGTGAGCGAGATCGGTTTCGACCTAGGCTATCAGGAGAAGGCCTATTTCACACGGGTGTTCAAGAAGAATACCGGGCAGACACCCACCGAGTTCCGAGAGGAGATGCGCAAGCTGGTGGCTTGAGGCGAACGCATACGCAGGGTCGAGGAGCAGACACTGAGGAGAGCTAGTGCCACTGGCCAATTGATATGGGGCGCTACACTGTTGCACAGCATCCCCATGATCACCGACCGAATTACGGAAGAACGACCAAAGGGATATGACCTTCGTACACCAATTCGTTGATCAGGAACTTGCGGAAGATCTGATCGGTCAATAGACGTGAGCCGCGTTGCACAATGAGCACCTCATCCGCTCGGTCGATCACCACTTTCTTGATGTCTTGGAAGGTATCGGACCCTTCGAAAATGGCAAAGTCCGTTTTAAGTCGATAGGCGAACAAGTCGGAAAGTTCCCGCAATTGCCTCTCGATGCCTGCGGTGCTTTCGTTGGGTGCGGCCAAGTAGAAGAAGACGATCCGCACCTCGCGATCGCCAAGGAAGTTGAGGTAATTGTTGAGTGCCAAGATGTTCAACGGATACTTTTCGGTGACCGACACATGCAAGGTGCTTTGCGTGAATGTAATGAGCCCCTTCGGCACAGCCACAATGCAGTTGCCGGTGTTGTTGATCACATCCAGCGCTACGCTGCCCATCACGAGCTGTTTCACTAGACTGGTCCCCTTCATGCCTACAAAGACCAGATCATTGAAGGGTTGTTCCAATAGCCGCTCGAGCGTTCGTGTTACAGGCTCATCAGAAACCGAGTAGGTAACCTTGGTTTGATCAGGAAGGTGTGCGCGGGCCAGCAGACTTAGCTTCTTGCGCGCTTCCGTATTGGTGTGGTGGGTGATCTCCCGTTTATTGTCCACGTCCGTAAGTGCGGGGGCCACGACTATGGTCTGGTGAAGAAGCAGGATCTCCATATCGGTCTGCGCGGCCCAATCTGCAACGTACTTGATCAGTTCGGTCGAGTTCTCTGAGAAATCTATGAGCACTATGGATCGCTTCTTCATTCGCTATGCTGGTGTTTCGATCTGGGACTTATGAAGGCTTTGATGCACATGGACGAAATCTTCCACGCGGTCCGCTACGACCATCAATATGTCGTTCGGCTCGAGCACAGTGGAACCACCCGGTCGGATGAACACATCGTCCCGCTTGATCATGATGATGAACGCCGAGCGTGGAAAGTTCAGATCAACGATCCGCTTGTTCACAGCCTGGAAATGGGGCAGGATCTCGATCTCCTGCAAGGACGATTTGGGCAGGTCGAAGATCAATTTCTCACTTTCGGAGATCGGCTTGATCCGTTCTGGCAAGGCTACGTGCAACCACTTGGCAACGATGCCCAGCGTTGTGCCTTGGATAAGGACGGAGGTAACGGAAACGAAGAAGACGATATTGAAGATCATCGGAGCCTTATCTATACCTGCGAGCAAGGGGTAGGTCGCGAACACGATGGGCACCGCTCCGCGCAAGCCCACCCAAGAAATGTAGAAGCGCCTGCGCATCTGCATTTTGAAGAAGATCAGGCTCAGGAATACGCTGACCGGCCGGGCAACGATGATCAGGAAAAGCGAGATCAGGAGGCCGATGCCCACGACCGGGAACACTTGCGTGGGGAATACGAGCAGGCCCAGCGTGAGGAACAGCACGATCTGCATCAACCACGCGAGACCGTCGTACATCTTCAAGATCGTCTTCTTGTGGATCAGTTCTTGGTTCCCTAAGTAAACGGCACAGATGTAGATGGCCAGAAAACCGTTGCCGCCCACAAAGTCAGTTGCGGAAAAGGTGATGAACATGAGGGCGATCACCAGGACCGGATAAAGCCCTTCAAAGTCCAATTGGATCTGATTGATAATAACCTTGCTGAGCTTGCCGAAACCAAAACCGGCCAGACCGCCCAAGAGCATCTGTTGGATAAATAGGGGGATCACCGATGCGAGATCTTGATCTTGGTTCACCACCAACGTGAGGAAAGCGATGGTAAGAACATAGGCCATGGGATCGTTACTCCCGCTCTCCAACTCCAAAGTGGGACGCAGGTTCGTCTTCAATGCAAGACTCTTGGATCGCAGGATGGAGAACACCGCTGCCGCGTCGGTGGAGGATACGATGGAGCCCAGCAACATGCTTTCATAGATCGTAAAGTCCGTAACCCACCAAACGAAAGCACCCAACGAAAGGGCGGTGAGCAACACACCCAATGTGGAGAGAACGATGCCTTCGCGCAGAATGGGTTTCACCGCGTTCCAAGAGGTATCCAACCCGCCCGAAAAGAGAATGAAATTGAGGGCGACAACGCCAATGAACTGAGCAGCCTTGGGATCTTCGAAGTGGATGCCGCCAATACCGTCCGATCCTGCAAGCATGCCGATGGTGAGGAACAACAACAGGGTTGGCACACCGAATTTGTAGGAGGTCTTTCCTACAATGATGCTCACAAAGAGCAACAGTGAGCCGACCAATAGAATATTCTCGATCGTCAGGTTCATTCGCTCTACAATTTCTTGTCCTGTAAAAGGGACCGATGCTTCCGCCCGGAACCTCTTATCCGCAATTAATACGTGCCTAATTTACATCTCATGTTCCACGGTACGATATGCTTCTACTCCTTTGGAGAGTTTGTCCTACTCTTCTACCGGAATGTGCAACCTGCCATGCATGTGAAAGGCGGACCTTTGTATCGTAGCATTCAATAACCTCTAATACATACGACAATGGAACTTAAAGGAAAGGCGATCATTATTACAGGCGGCGCCAGCGGCATCGGTTATCAAGCCGCATTGCAACTCGCCACCAAAGGTGCCGACCTGATCATCGCCGACTTCAATATTGAAGGTGCGGAGAAGGTGGCCAAGGAGATCACTGCCAAAGGCGTGAAAGCCTTCGCCTTCAAAGTGGATGTATCAAAAGCCGCGGAAGTGGAAGCAATGGTGGACTTCGCCGTGGAGAAGCTCGGCACGTTGAACGGTATCTTCAACAATGCAGGCATCGGGCTGGTAAAGCCCTTCTTGGAAATGGACCCTGCCACCTACCACAAGGTGATCGAGGTGGACCAACACAGTGTGTACTACGGCATGTACTACGCCGCGAAGAAGATGGTGAAGCTCGGTACCAAAGGCACCTTTGTGAACACCGCCTCCATCTACGGTTTCCAGGCCGCTACGGGCAGCTTCAACTACAACGCCGCCAAAGCCGCAGTGGTGATGATGAGCAAGAGTGGTGCGCTTGAATTGGCCCCGCACGGCATCCGTGTGGTGGGTGTGGCACCCGGTTTCATCAACACACCGATACTCGGCAACGATCCGGCGATGAAGAAGATGCTGGGCGATCAGCACCTGCACAAGAAGCTGATCGAACCCGCCAAGGTGGCCAGCGTAGTGGCCTTCCTCTTCACCGATGCAGCCTCGGCCATCAACGGCAGCACCATTCCGGTGGACGACGGATTCCTGATCCACAAGAACGGGTGACCGGCCTCACGCCCACCACACACTTGCATGGACCCTCGGCATTGCCGGGGGTCTTTGCACGCACGGAGAACCAGATCACTGTATTACCACACCTAGGGCGCGATCACTTCTGCGTCTTCGCGATCCAACATTTTGAGGAGATGCGCGAAAGAACAGAACCCAACCCGCCAAACATGAATGCAATACCCGAAACCAACAGAGCTTGTTCAAGATCATCGTACGAACCGGCGAAGACCCAAGAATGGAGATCGGTGGAACTGAAGCATTGGATCGCGTCATATTTTCGGCAAACAATGGCATCCTATACCACTCTCTCCGAAGCTGTGAACGACCTGCAGAAGCGCGGCTATACGGATGAACTGGAGTTCGGGGACGAATGCATTGTCTGCACCCAGAAGGGGGCCAGCATGGACCCGGAGCAGTTCCAGATCGACGAGTTCCACCGGTTCGAGGGCAATAGTGATCCCGAGGACCAGAGCATCGTTTACGCCATCAGCGCAAAGGATCATCCGATCAAAGGCATCTTGGTCAGTGCATACGGCATGGATGCATCGAGCCTTACGCAAGAGATGGTGCGAAAGCTGGCTACGCATCCGGAGCGTTGACCAAGGGCTATCCTCGGATCGCACGAAGAGCACCATCTGGCAATAGCCAACGTGGCATTGAGCGAACTGTAGCAGTAAACCGATTTCGTTCCCTACCGCAAATTGCACACTGGTCCACTCACGGTCAGCTGCTCTACGAAGGTCTTATCAAACGATCCGCGCATAAGTAGCGTGTGCGTTGCTTGTATGGTATGTGCAACCCTTCTACCGGAAAGTGTTACCACTAACGCGCCCCATTTCCGGACCTTTGTAACATAAGAAGAACAACAAAAACAAAAACGACAATGAACACCACAGAAACCACTGACGTACGTACAAAATGGGTCCTGGATCCCACACACAGCGAACTTTCCTTTAAGGTAAAACACCTGATGATCGCCAATGTGAAGGGTGAATTCAAGAAGTTCGACGCCAGCATCGAAGCGGTCGGTCCCGACTTCGATAAAGCGAAGGTGCACGCCACAATGGACGCGGCCGAGATCTTCACCAACGAAGAGAACCGCGACAAGCACCTGCGCAGCGCCGATTTCTTCGATGCAGAGAACCACCCGCACCTGGTGTTCAACAGCACCGCCATGGAGCATGTGAGTGGCAGCGACTACAAAATGACCGGCGACCTCACTATCAAAGGCATCACCAAGCCAGTTACACTTGATGTGGAGTTCGGTGGCAAGAACACCGATCCCTACGGTAATGAGAAGGCGGGCTTCTCGCTCAGCGGCAAGATCAACCGGAAGGAGTGGGGCCTGAACTGGAACGCAGCGCTGGAGACGGGCGACGTATTGGTAAGCGACGAAGTGCGCATCAGCGGTGAAGTGCAATTCGTGAAGCAATAAAGAACTTCGTGTGAGCGGGGAGGTCGGGCGCGCTTGCGGCCGATCTCCCATCACCGTTCAGGATGCCCATGGAACGTAAACACTTTTTGAAAACACTGGCCGCGTTACCCGTGGCCGCATTAGCAATGGAACTGAAAGGACTCGCCCGTATTACTGAACCCTTCCCGATCACAGCGCGCATGCCCGTGCTCTTCCTGGGCCACGGCAGCCCGATGAACGCGATCGAGGAGAACGAGTTCGTGGCCGGCTTCCGTAAGATCGCCACAGAGATCCCTCGCCCGCAAGCCATTCTGGTGGTGAGCGCCCATTGGGAAACACGCGGCACGCAGGTTACAGCGATGGAGAAGCCGCGGACCATCCATGATTTTGGCGGCTTCCCGAAAGCCTTGTTCGAGGTGCAATACCCCGCGCCCGGAAGTCCGGACCTTGCCGAGGAAACGAGGCAATTGGTGAGGAGCACAACGGTGGGTCTCGACCAGAGTTGGGGCCTCGACCATGGCGCATGGAGCGTCGTGAAGCACCTATATCCGAATGCCGATGTGCCGGTGATCCAGATGAGCATCGACTACTCCATGTCACCTGCGCAACACTATGCACTCGCGAAGGAGATCGCCTCGTTGCGCGACAAGGGGGTGCTCATCATCGGCAGCGGCAACATGGTACACAACCTGCGCATGGTGGCATGGGACAAGATCAATGACACCTACGCGTTCGACTGGGCGGCGGAGGCGCGTGATAAGATGAACACCGCCATTCTGGGCGGGGACCACACATCGTTGGTGAACTTCCACGCGCAGGGCCGGGCGTTCGAACTCGCCATCCCTACGGCGGAGCACTACCTACCCTTGCTGTACTCGCTTGCGCTCCAGGGCAAGGATGAGCAGGCCACCCTGTTCAACGACAAGCCTGTGGCCGGTTCTTTGACCATGACCTCCGTGAAGATCGAGAAGGCCTGAACCATGCAGCGTCACTCCAGCGTCATCCTCTTCTTTTTAACATTAACCTTATCCGGCTGCTCACAGCCCACAACGAAAATGACCGACCCGACGAATCCTCTGTTCTGCGATCCCGACACGGGCATATGCGCCATTCCTGGCATGGACGCCGAGACGGATGCCATATTTCTCAAGCCCCAGACCACGCAGACGAAGCCCATCACGCTGCTGTACTTCACCGACCCCATCTGCAGTAGTTGCTGGGGCGCGGAGCCGCAACTTCGTCGGTTGAAAGCGGAGTATGGCCATGCGATCGACATCCAGTACCACATGGGCGGGTTGCTGCCTGGTTGGGAGGTGTACAACAGCGGCGGTATCGGCAAGCCCAGTGATGTGGCCGGCCATTGGGACGAAGTGGGTCCACATTACCGCATGCCCATCATCGGTGATGTATGGTTGGAAGACCCCTTGCCCAGCAGCTACCCGCCGAGCATCGCCTTCAAGGCCGCGGAATTGCAGGACCACAAGAAGGCCTTGATCTTCCTACGCCGCCTCAGGGAACAGGTGCTGTTGGAGAAGAAGAACATCACCAAGTGGCCGGTGATCGCCGAAGCGGCCACCCATGCCGGACTGGACACCGCGCGCCTGCACAGCGACTTCAGCGGTGCGGCCAACGCACTCTTCCAAGCGGACCTGACCTTGGCGCGTTCACTCGGCGTGCGCGGCTTCCCAACGTTCCTCTTCAGCAATGCCGATGGCGGCCGTGAGCTCGTGTATGGCGCTCGTCCCTATGAGCAATTCGTAACCGCCGTGAAAGCGTTGAAGCCCGATGTGGTGTCTGCTCCTTTGCCCACGACACTCCAGGACCTGTTCCACGTGCAGGACTCGTGGTGTCCGGAGGAAGTGGCTGTGGTGTTGGACATCACGCATGCCCAGGCGTTGGAGCAATTGCAGAAAGCCGAAATGAACGACGAGCTCACGGCCGTGACTACGCGGAACGGGAGCCTATGGAGGAGGAAATGATGCTCTTCGACAGGCTCGGCTCGCACACCAACACTACGTTCAAACCTGCCGCACGAACGTGTTCTTGTGGGAACAACTTCGAACCACGCGTCACCATTTCTGCGTGAAGATGTTGTGCAATGAACTGTGATCACAACGCAACAGCCGTCATCACCAAACTTTCTGGTGAATAGGTCTTGCCTTCGTATTCGATCGCTCCTTCGCGTAGTACATCGGTGTTGGTAACGGTGAACCCATTGGCGTGCAACACAGCTTGCCAGTCCGCCTTTTCGTACATGGCGAAACCGAAGGGCGTGAAGGGAAGGCTCACCATTGCGGCGCGCGTGCGGAAGACTGCGGTGAACGTTCCGCCCGCCTTCAATACCCGACGGACTTCGCGTAAGTGTGCCGCGGGATCATCCCAGAAGTAGATCACGTTGATGCAGAATATGCGGTCGAAGTGCGCATCAGCAAATGGCATGTGGTCGCTCGTGGCTTGGACCACTTGCAAGCTTCCATTGGCGATCAATTCCTTGTTCCTTACGATCGCTTCGGCCACCATTTCCTTACTGAAATCCACGCCGTGCAACTTCAAGTCTTTCGCTTGACCCAAGAGATCACGGAAATAATTCCCATTGCCGAAACCGATCTCCAGGACATGCATGCCATCGCGAAGGTCCAGTGCCTTCCATACCCCGGCATACATGGACCGGTTCGCATCGTTCATGCGTTCCGCCAACTTGCGCGCCATCATCCCTTGCGGTTTGCGCAGTTGTGCGGCCATCTCTTTTGGCGTTGGGCCTTTGAACAGCAGACGTAGAAATTGCAAAGGGTTCATGCAGCAAAGATGATCGCTGCGGTCGAACTGTTTGAGAGTGTGTTAGCACCGGACCTTGGTATCGTGACCTTTTGGGGTGCGACTCCCGCACCGTGATGGAATGTGACCACGCCGGGTTCTTCTTCGATCTCCGACAGCTGATCTTAAGCTCTTTGTTGGGTCGGTGATCCATCGCTCGGCTCAATCCCTCTTCAGCACCACCACGCGTTGGCTGCCCAATTCCACACCCAGTGCATCGAACACCTGCAGCACGTAGTTCTGCGCAGGCAGTGCACCCAAATCGATGGTCGTGCCTTGCGCGCTCAGCGTCCCGGTCATTACCACCGCACCCAATGCATTGGTGATCCGGACCTGCCCACCTGGAACGGACCGGGATGGTTTAATGGTGAATTGGTCTGCAGTGGGGTTGGGGAATACAGAGAACGCAACCGATGCGACGGAGAACGCGTTTGCTCCGGTGGAGATGTCCGCGCAATTCGGCCAGTAGCCTGTCCGCACTTCCGAGGTATGGGCGTCCACGCTATCGATGTCCGCGCCGATGTCCGTGCCGTCCGTTGCAGCATTCGTGTATGTGCTGGAAGGCAGCAGGTGGTAGTTGTTGGTGCCGATGTCGGTGAACCCGACCGCGCTGGGCTGTGTCGGGAACCAGTGGAACGGCGGGTATTGGTTGGCGTTGCCGGAAGCACCACCGGCAGTGCCTACGATCACGTTGTGCGTGAAAGTGGATCCCGGGAAGTAGGTGTTGATCGTCGCATTGCCGCAACCCGATCCGGTGCCGCACACCCCGTAACCACCGTAACCCACGATGTTATCGGCGAAGGTGAGCGCCACCATGGGAGCGCCAGCAGCGCTGGTAGTGGTGCCACTGTTCAGGTCGGTGTTGTGCCGAATGGTGACGTGCTCCGCGCCATTGAGGAACTGGTACATCTTGTTCACGCTGCTGATCGTGTAGGAGAGGTTGTGCTCGATCAGGATGCGTGTGCTCACCGGGTTCGGCAACTGATCATCGTGCCCACTGATGTTGAAGCCGCCATCGCTATTGATCAATTGATTGTGGCGCCATGTGACATCGGTAACGCGGTTGTTAATGGCCGCGCCGCTTTCCGTGCGTGGTGTGAACACGATGGCAAAACCGCTTTGGCAATGCGCCCAATTGTTCTCGAAGATGTTGCCTTCCACCCAAACACGCTGCGCGTTCTTCAGCTCGAAGAGGTTCTTTATGCACCACGGCGTGCCTTCGTAGTTGGGGGCACCGATGCGCCAACTCAGCGGTTTGAAAAAGTGGTTGTTGCGGATCTCGATGTCAGAAGGAACGAGGTCGGTGATCGTAGCGAGCGCTCCACCGAACATGACGTTCTCACCACTTCCTTCCAAATGGTTGTTCACGATCTT
>Ga0209582_1001489_pt1 | contig 11246 bp, 11 predicted proteins | sample KloWWTmetKNB5Kit_FD_187176 | JGI IMG/M metagenome (GOLD analysis project Ga0209582, IMG submission 187176) | Active sludge microbial communities from Klosterneuburg, Austria, studying microevolution and ecology of nitrifiers - Klosterneuburg... | ecosystem: Engineered > WWTP > Aerobic digester >...
TTCCAATTCACCATCCATTAAATTCTCGATTTCCAGTGAATTGAGGTTACCCCCTACCATTAATCGTAAGTAATCTGTGATAAATTCTATGATATGGTGATCAGCCAATATTGTGGGGTATTTGGTAAAAATTGGACTATTGGCGGGGTCATCCACATCCGCTTCAATGGACATCAGCCCCTCTTTACGAATTTTTCCAAGCACTTCATAGAGTAATGTCATTAAATCCATATGAAGTGCTTTGGTATATTTAGAGCCTTTGAATACTGTCGGTAAAGCTTTTAAAGTTGCTTTAAGAGACTTGCTCGAATTGCCCACTACAAATGAGCCAATAGCACCACCACCGATCATGAGAAGCTCGACGGGTTGCCATAAGGAGGCAAGATGACCGCCGGCTAGCGCAAAGCCGCCGAATACAGAAATAATGATAATAACGTAGCCAATAGAAACGAGCATTGTGGTGACTCCCAGGAATGTATTAATGCAACCATTAATGGTAGATTGTGTAGTGAGAAGGTAGCACACAGTCACTCAATTCATTTTCAGAGATAAGGCCGGATTCCCCCGTGTTTTCTTGGTTTCTGTTTTCTCAACATATTTAAGTATAGATAATCAATAGATTATGATTTTTTGTTTGATTGCTTGTGTTATCACAAAAACTTCACAGTAACTTCAGTATCGTGAAGCTCGGATGATGTTTAAATTCATTTTTTTATTTGCGATAATTTTGTTGGTTGGGATGACTACAATCAATGTCAATTTAGCTATAATTATCAGGATTTCAAGTTGTGAGAATATGATAAATATAATTGATATCAGTAAGTTAAGTTAATAATAATCGACGCCTAAATGACTGAATGAATTCACGTTCATTCAATCAACATTGAGTGTCACTAATAATTTTAAAGGGAGAAAAATATGAGTATGGAAAGTGAGATCAAAGCGAAATTTGGAGGTTTTTGGAACTCCATCGTTTTGTTGCTTGTGATCGTGATTTGTTTACGCTTCTCAAGTCTTGAGTTGGCGGCAGAAAATTTAGTTGAAAGAGTGCATTGTGCATTGCATTTGTTCTTGGGATGTGTGGCAGCGGGTGTTTTGCTCGGCATATTAAGAATATTTCTTGCATTCTCAAATCAAACTTACACGCGTGCGCCTGCATCGGCAAATTTTGCTCAGGGGCTTAAATATGGAATCGTTGGCGGTGGTTTATTGATTCTGATCGTGGGCGTTCTGCAATTGAATAACTTCTTGGGTGTATTCCAACCCATCTTAACGGGTTTATTAGCAAAACTGACGGCTGTTTTTGCATAAAATCAAATTAGGGTCAGTGATTAACTGACCCTAATCAACAAGAATCATCAATTAATCGGTTTTTCTTCGGTATTTTCACTTTGCATGGCTATCTTGTTTTCCAAGACTGCGATGCGAGATTCTAATTTTACAATCAGAGATTTTGTTTCAGGCGATTCAATCGGTATCTGGGGTTTTGTAGCGGTAGCGCTGCTTTCCAGGACTGCTATGCGAGCTTGCAATTGTTGCGGAAGCTTGTCAGTTTCTGGTCCTGCTAAATGCGTGAATTCTACGCTGTCTTCATAAGGTTCGCGGGTAGTGCCCGTTGCTTTGATGACAGCACCTGCCAATAGACCACCGACAATGGCGATGCCCAGAGTGATGGCAATGCCACTTAATTGCGCTGCAGCGATTTCAGGAACTATGAGCAGTGCACTTAAACCACCGAGTAATCCGGGCATTCCGTGCAAGTTATGCACACCGCAAGTATCTACGATTTTAAATTTTGATTCCAATACAGGTTGAAGAAAAACATAACCCAAAACAGAAATGGTACCTGCCAATAAGCCAATGCCGAATGCACCCGCAGGAGCTACGATATCGCATACAGAACCGATGGCCACACCGCCTGCCAATGCCGCATTGGCCATATCGACCATCGAAGTTTTGCCATGATGCAACTTGGAACTGAGGAAATACGTGGCAATGGTGGCGCCAGAGAGTGCGAGTAGCGTATTGACCACAGTTTGCGGCATATTTTCCAATGGAACCAGTGCGGTGGCAAAACTCGGCCAGAATAACCAAAGCACCATTGAACCTAGCATGGCGAAACGATCCGACGTATGATCCGATTCAATGGGTTGGCTGCGTTGATAAGCAGTAGTCAGTACAATCGACATGCTTAATCCAAAATAGGCACCAAATGCGTGAATGACGATTGAGCCAGCAGAATCCTTAAATCCCGTAGTGAAACCGAAAGCATTATCGAGCACTATCCATTCATTTAATAAATAAAGTGGAACCACCAGAAGCGCCAGCAGTGCATATTGAAAAACGCGCAAACGCCCTAAAACAGCGCCCATGGCAATGAGGGCAGCAGCAACCGATAGCTCGGCATATAGCAGCGCATCCAGTGTATGCGGGGATAGCTGGTGACCAAAAATACCGTTTGCACGTAATAGAATGTAAAGAGGAAGTCCAATTGCGACAACCAGATAGGTGCCGGTTACAGCGCCAAATCCGTAGCGACGGACAAATACCATGAGAAAACCAAAACCAACCAACAACATCGCTAAGATGTGAATGATGTAATTATATTGTGCAACAACACGTGCTTCACTGAATGTGGATGCAGTTTCTGCGCTTACCCAACTACTAAAACCCAGGAGAAACAGACCCACTGCACTGGGCAGTGTCAAGCAAAAGCCTTTGTTCATGTAATTCTTCCTTATAATGGTGTATATGGGATATGGACGGGGAAACACTGCGTAATAACCAAACGGAAACTTTGAGCAGCAACTATGAATATATGAAGTGAAAAGCGCTGTCTGCAACGAAGTGATTAGAAAACCTTTCCCCGTAGCGAGTTTGAACTGTAATTACCCTAAAAACAATAGGGTTTAGGCAAATAACTGATTATTTTCTTGATTGAGATTTGCGGAACAAAAAGCTTGAGCAGATCCAATGCATTGATTAGTGGGGAAGTTTGGCGAAACGTTATACAGACGCACTGACAGATTTATGAAAGTAGCGCAGGATTGATCATCGGGTTAGCGTATCACGCGTGGATGTCGACCGGCTTTGAGCGCCTGGATGGCTTCTTCTGACGTGCTGACGATTTGTTGTTGCGGACAGAAGAAATTTTTTGATAATTCCCGTTGTGCATAAAATTGTCTGATAAGACCAAGTTTCTCCCATTCGGATACTCGTGGTTTTGCCCAGGTTCTATCGTTGCGCCCCAGTGCATAAAGCTTTCTTTCGTTGGTAGCGCAGCGGATGCCTTCATAACTGACATTCTGAGCACCTTCAGAGGATTTGATGACGAGACTGAAACGAATGACGCCGTCTTGGCCTATTTTGATGGAATTGGGGTCAATCATATATCGATTATTCGTAGCTGCGCCGGCGTCAAAATTCATCAGATTTTTTTCTTCCGGATAAGCCGGAAGTTGTGTCAGTTGCTCGACCCAGGTTTTTTCATTTTCAAACTCATCTTTGAATGCCGGCTTGGCACACGCACTCACGAACAAGATGACGATCAGGATAACAATGCGTTTCATGAGCGTGATAAATCATTGAGTAACGATTCGCGAACACTGTCGTCCACAGTAGCAATTGAAGCCTGATAAGCCGGATGATCAACGCCCATACTGAGTGGGGCGCCCTGATGGAGTGATTGGATCATCACTGGCGTGAGTTCAAAGCGTAAAAAATGAACGGATGAAGTTTTCTCAGCGGTTTCCCGTTCCAGATCTTCATCAGCAATGGCATAAACCGTTGAATGCTCAGCGATTCTGACCCATACCTTGTCTTCGATGCCAACCAAGGTAGCTAGTTTAGCTGCCCGCACGGTTGGATCTGGATATTCGATCATCATGGTGGCTTTCCAGTTATGCCCATCCGGTATCAGAGGGGCATAAGTTTCCAGCTCATGAACAATTTCTTGTTCTTGAAAGATGCGCTCTACATGCAACATTTCCTGAATTTGATAGCGAATGGTCAGCTCATCTTCAAAAATTAAAGTGATATTTTCTCCGAGCGCGATTTTGCGTGTCTTTTTATGTGACATCACTTGTGCACGAAAATCCTTGCGGATTTTGGCATAAGCTTCCAACGTCAGCAGGCTGTCACGGGTTATTGAAGTCATGTGGTTTTCACCTTGTTGAGTGGTTGCGGCGGTAGATGAGTCAGTTTTGCTGCCTGATACAGCATCAGTATCATCGCCATAAGCGAGCAGCAATAAGGATAGCGGGTGCAATTTCTGCGCCTTGGTGTCTCCCATGCCTTGCTCGATATGTCGAGCCGCGATTGCGCAATCCGAGCTGATGTAATCCGGATCTGAAGCGGCCATTTGTTTGAATACCGGGCGGCCAATTTTCATGGAATCTGCAAAGTGTTCAGTTTTGACGCCCCAGGTGCCATCATGACCGGAGCAGCGTTCTACAACATGAAGGGTTGTCTCAGGCACGAGCTGTAAGATGTCGCGCGTTTTTTTGCCAAAATTCTGCACGCGCTGATGACAGGGGATGTGGTAAGCCACATTACCCAGTGATTTCTTGAAATCGGTTTTGAGTAGTTGATCCTGATTTCGAAGCGCCAAGTATTCGAATGGATCAAACATGGCGGCAGCAACAGCTTGCACGGCTTCGTCCTGTGGGAACAGGAGCGGCAACTCTTGTTTATACATCAGGGTGCAGGAAGGCACTGCCGAAAGAATGGCATAACCGTCTTGTGCCAGCTTTAATAAATGCGGAATATTCTCATTTTTGAGTTTTTCGACGGCTTCCAAGTCACCCAATTCCAATTTTGGCATGCCGCAGCATGCTTCTTTTTCGACTAAGCGAGTCGGAATTTCATTATGTTCCAGGATTTTGAGTAAATCGTGACCGATGCCTGGCTCGTTGTAATTGATATAGCAGGTCGCATAAATGGCTACTTTGCCAGGCGTGCGAGCACCGTCTTTTACCACAAAGTCTGCATTAGGATGAGCATTCGAGCGAAACTTACGGGATGTAAATTCGGGCAATTTTCTGTCGGCATGAATCCCTAGCATGCTATCCATTAATTTACGTGTGGCAGGTGTTTTATTAATGGTATTGACGGCCTGAACGACGACCGGAATAGTGGCAAGCTTACCGACGAGATCGGTATTGGAAAGCAATTCATCGCGGAAATTGGCACCCTGTTTTTTATATTTCACAGCCTTGGCGCGCAACATCAGATGCGGAAAATCGACATTCCATTCATGCGGAGGCACATAAGGACATTTGGTCATGAAGCACATATCGCACAGATAGCAGCGGTCCACGACTTCCCAGAATTGATTTTTATCGACACCATCCAGTTCGCCGGTCGAACTATCGTCAATCAAATCGAACAAGCTTGGAAAAGACGTGCATAGATTGACGCAACGGCGGCAACCATGGCAAATATCGAAAACCCGCTCCATTTCCTGGGTCAGATTGTTTTCGTCAAAAAAATTGGGATTCTTCCAGTCAATGGGATGACGTTTCGGTGCTTCGAGACTGCCTTCACGAGTAGCCATAGGTGAGTGTTAGACGATAAAAATGATTCAGATCAAAAACAAATGGGGTTTAGCCAAAAGTACTGTTTTGGTAAACCCCAGGCATTTCTAACAATGCCGGAATGGCAGCGAATTAATCGGCCAAGCCATCCAGTGCGCGTTGAAAGCGATTGGCATGAGAGCGTTCGGCTTTAGCCAGCGTTTCAAACCAGTCGGCGATTTCGTCAAATCCTTCATCGCGGGCTGTTTTGGCCATACCGGGATACATATCGGTATATTCGTGCGTTTCACCCGCTATCGCTGTTTTCAGATTGTCACGGGATGCGCCAAATGGCATGCCGGTTGCAGGATCACCACAGGTTTCCAGATATTCCAGATGACCATGGGCATGTCCGGTTTCACCTTCTGCAGTGGAACGAAATACTGCGGCTACGTCGTTTTGTCCTTCTACGTCGGCTTTAGCTGCAAAATATAAATAACGGCGATTGGCTTGAGACTCACCCGCAAACGCTGCTTTCAGATTACCTTCTGTTTGAGATCCTTTCAGTTGCATGACTTTCTCCTTTTTTATGACGGATTTTTATAGTTGAAAAAAATATGTATTTATTCGCAACACAAAACTTAAATTGACTGAGGAACGAAGGCGAGAAGTGATGGTTTTGCCTCTTGCCAAAGTTTCCTACAGTTCAATCACAGTATGGCGAGCGCGTAAAATACAAAGTTTATTCCGTGCAGGGAGACTATCGAAGGGCTTGTGGATTGTCAACTATTAGTCTGCGCTGATGACACGGAGTGAGACAGGAGGGTGTTGTCTAACTGCATACAGTATCAAGTGATAGCCGTTTGGAAACGTAGTGGTTTTAAGTCTGATTTTCGATAACGGTCGAACAATTTATTTGCATGCATCTTTATTTTCATTCGTTACCGAGTTGATCCCGTCTCAGTAGAAAGACAAACTCATCTCCCGCGCTGGTTTCCAGCCACGTAAAGGGCAATTGTGGGTAAGCTTGTTCCAGTACTGCCCGGTTATGCCCAATTTCAACCAGTAATAGTCCATCATCAGTCAAATATTGAGCGGCATTTCGAAGAATGAGGCGGGTTGCGTCCAAGCCATCTAAACCGCTTGCCAGCGCATTGTGTGGTTCATGTTGGTATTCTTGCGGCAACTCTGCCATTGATGCTGCGTTGACATAGGGGGGATTGCTGATGATTAAATCATATTTCTTTTCCGATAAGGCTGAAAATAAATTGGACTCGATGAGTTGTATTCTATCTTCCAAGCCATAGTCCTGAACGTTTTTATGAGCCACTTCAAGGGCCTGGGTGGAAATGTCAATGGCATCTATGTGCGCATTCTGAAAACCATGCGCCATAAGAATCGCCAAACAGCCTGATCCTGTGCACAAATCGAGTGCGGAAAAAATGGCATCCGGATCGGTGATCCAGGGTGAAAGCTGTGTTTGCAATAATTCCGCAATGAATGAACGTGGAATGATGACACGCTCATCAACATAGAAACTATAATCTCCCAACCAAGCTTCATGAGTTAAGTAAGCCGCGGGCGTTCTCTGCGTGACACGGCGATCAATCATGGTCAGCACCTGTTTGCATTCATCATCTAGCAAGCGTGCATCCAGGAATGGTTCCAATTGATCCAGTGGCAAATGCAAGGTTTTCAGAATAAGATAAGCCGCTTCGTCATAAGCATTGGCGCAACCATGCCCGAAGTGCAAGCTGGCTTGATTGAATTGACTGACGGCAAAGCGCAATAGATCGCGGATGGTGCGCAGTTGGGATTGGGCCTGAGTAATCATTAGAAATTAGAGATTAGAAGATTAGAATGGCTAGCTTACAAAAGCTGATTTTATTAAAGCAACCGGTAAAACGTAACTCGCGCAATGTAACATAAAATCATCGAAGAGCAAGCGCCATGCCCTACAGCAATGATTATCCATTAAAAATATTATTTATAAAGAATTCAGAAGCATGTTGAAAGTTGATGAAGACATGAATTTCATGCAGATCGCATTGCAACTTGCTCAGCAGGCGCAAGAAAATGGCGAGGTGCCGGTAGGGGCACTGGTAGTGCAAAATGGCGTGATTATCGGGCGCGGGTTCAATCGCTCAATCACCGCAGCAGATCCCACGGCACATGCGGAAGTGGTTGCAATGCGGGATGCTGGGAAAAATCTGGCTAATTATCGCCTGCTGGATTGCACTTTGTATGTCACATTGGAACCTTGTGTGATGTGTGTCGGTGCCATTTTTCATGCACGCATTAAACGCGTGGTGTATGCAGCGACTGATCCGAAAACAGGAGCTTGTGGTAGCGTTATCGATTTGCCATCCGAAACACGACTGAATCATCATATGCAGGTAACCGCAGGAATCATGTCAACAGAGGCCAGCATGTTGCTCAAGAATTTTTTTGCACAAAGACGAAATACCGCCAGTCAAGGTGATCATGAAAATTAATATCAGTATTGCATCGCAACAACTTAATCTGTTAAACGGGCAGGGCGTCATTATCAAGCAATATTCGATTTCATCGGCAAAAAATGGAACTGGACAGGAAAATGGCAGTTTCTGTACGCCGCTGGGAAAACATGTTATCCGCGCCAAGATTGGCGCCGGGCAGGCAATCAATAGTGTGTTTATCAAACGCCGACCTACTGGCGAAATCTATAGCCCGGAATTAGGCAGACAATTTCCTAAACGGGATTGGATACTCACACGCATTTTATGGCTGTCCGGCTGCGAACCGGGTTTTAATCGCCTGGGGTCCGTGGATACCATGCGGCGTTATATTTATATTCATGGTAGCCCGGACAGTGCAGAAATGGGTAAACCCGGTTCTATCGGATGCATCCGAATGCGCAACAAGGATTTACTGGAATTGTTTGATCTGGTGAGCGCAGGGACGCCGGTGGAAATTGATAAGTAGTGCAGAGATTGATGGAAATTAATCATTTTGGATTGAATGAAATGGTGTCAAATTAAGTCATGCTCGGCAAATGACATTGCAGTTCCGTTGCCGACAATAAAATGATCCAGTACTTTGATTTCTACCATGGCAAGTGCTTGCTTCAGGGATTGGGTAAGTATTTTGTCGGCATGACTAGGCTCTGCCACACCGGAAGGGTGGTTGTGCGCAAAAATCATAGCGGCCGCATTATGATACAAAGCACGCTTGATGACTTCTCGTGGATAAACGCTGGTTTGCGTCAATGTACCGCTAAATAATTCTTCAACGGCAATGGTGTGATTCTTGGCGTCGAGAAAAATACCGATAAAAACTTCGTGCTGTTTGTGCGCTAAACTTAAGCGTAGAAAATCTCTAACCAATTCAGGGGAATTCATGGCGTTTCCGCTTTTAAGTTCTTCTCCCAATGCGCGGCGAGCCATTTCTAACACAGCTTGTAGTTGTGCATATTTTGCGATTCCCATGCCTGGCAATTGACAGAAGCTATCTTGGCTGGCAGCAAACACATTGGTTAAGCTACCAAAATGCGACAGTAATTCTCTGGCAAGATCTACAGCGCTTTTTCCGATTGTGCCTGTGCGCAGAAAGATGGCAAGCAGTTCCGTGTCTGAGAGAGTGGCGACACCTTTTTGCAACAATTTTTCTCGAGGCCGCTCATTGATAGGCCAATCTGGAATAGCCATAAGATGTGAATGATAAGTTAGTCATGTAAAATAAGCTTTGTAAGTACGGATGCCAGTTAGTCTTCAAGGAATGCAATGCGCTATTCTCTTGTTTGCTTGATACGGCATTCGAGACGCTGAAATTGAATCAATGGAAAAATCTATTATTACGATTTTTTGTCGAGTTTCAAATCATCAATAAAATGCGGTTTTGCAGATAAATTTTAAATGCGATGACTATATGACAACGTGCGCGGCTTCAGTCACAAAAAGGCGGTTATTACTCGGTGTAACGGGAGGAATCGCAGCTTATAAAGCGGCTGAATTGGCGCGTTTGTTGACGCAAGCCGGCATGGATGTGCAATCAGTAATGACTCAATCGGCGTGTCAGTTTGTTGGTCCCATAACCTTTCAGTCGCTAACCGGCAACTCTGTTTATACGGATCTGTGGGAGGCAAATGCTATCAACAATATGGCGCATATCAACCTTTCGCGCAATGTTGATGCAATTTTGGTGGCACCTGCCAGCGCAGATTTTATGGCTAAGCTGGCTCATGGCATGGCGGATGATCTGTTGACTACTTTATGCCTGGCTCGCGATTGTCCCTTGATGCTGGCGCCTGCCATGAATCGACAGATGTGGGAGAATCCTGCGACCCAACGCAATTTATCCATTTTGCGGCAGGATGGCGTAAACATTATCGGTCCAGCCAGTGGCGAGCAGGCTTGTGGCGAGGTGGGCATGGGGCGCATGTTGGAGGCTTGTGAGTTGATGGAAGCTGTTCAAGCCTTTTTTCAAGGCGGTATACTGCAAGGTCAAACGGTTTTGGTAACAGCAGGGCCCACTTTTGAAGCAATCGATGCCGTTCGCGGCATCACAAACAGCAGCTCAGGAAAAATGGGGTATGCGATTGCTCAAGCTGCAGTGGAAGCGGGCGCGCAAGTTATCCTTGTTTCGGGTCCAACTTGCTTAACGCCCCCTGCGGTAGACAAATTCATTCGTGTAGTGAGTGCGGTGGATATGTTGAATGCCGTACAGGCAGAAATAGCGCACACGGATATATTTATCAGCGTTGCTGCAGTTGCAGATTATCGCGTAGCTAACATTAGTCAGCAAAAATTAAAGAAATCTGATCAAAATCTATCGCTTGAGCTTATTCCAAATCAAGACATTCTCATGACGGTATCCAACTTGCCCACACCACCTTTTTGTGTTGGTTTTGCAGCAGAAACAGAACACCTCGAGAAAAATGCGGAAGCCAAACGGCGCAAGAAGAAATTACCGCTATTAGTGGCCAATTGGGCTCAGGATGCCATCGGGTCTGATGAGAGTGAATTAATTTTATTGGACGATACTGGCCGGCATTTTCTTCCCAAAGCATCCAAAACTGAGCAAGCGCGCCATTTAATAAAGCATATCAGCGTACTTATAAATCCTAAATAGACAATACTGATCCACAGCTATGAGAAAAATTGATATTAAAATTCTTGATCAACGTTTACAGGAACAGCTTCCTGCTTATGCAACACCGGGTTCGGCGGGTTTGGATTTGCGAGCCTGTATTGAACAGGCGATGACCATTCATCCAGGTGAAACCTGTCTTATTCCCACCGGTATTGCAATACATCTTGATGATACTGGATTGGCTGCGTTGGTATTGCCGCGTTCCGGGTTGGGTCACAAGCATGGAATTGTATTGGGAAATTTAGTGGGTTTAATTGACTCTGATTATCAAGGACAGATTTTTGTTTCCTGCTGGAATCGAGGCCAAACGGTTTTTCATCTTAATCCATTAGAACGCATCGCACAGCTTGTCGTTGTTCCTGTCGTACAAGTCGAGTTCAATAAAGTGGACAGTTTTGATCAAAGCCATCGGGGTGAGGATGGTTTTGGTAGTACAGGCAAACACTGAAGGCACTGGAAAGGCGCGCGTCACAGTTATTAAATTCAGGTTTACATTTAACTGTAAGGCTCTAACAGGCCGTTGAAAAACTATCTGCGTTGCCGCTACGGTGTTAAAAACAGGCTCAAAATGCTCATTTATTACACATAAACTGCGCTTTTTCG
>Ga0209582_1001490_pt1 | contig 11246 bp, 13 predicted proteins | sample KloWWTmetKNB5Kit_FD_187176 | JGI IMG/M metagenome (GOLD analysis project Ga0209582, IMG submission 187176) | Active sludge microbial communities from Klosterneuburg, Austria, studying microevolution and ecology of nitrifiers - Klosterneuburg... | ecosystem: Engineered > WWTP > Aerobic digester >...
TTTATGTTCGTTGCACCTGTGGTGAAATGGATATCACGACTGACTTCGGATCAGTTATTCTAGGTTCGAGTCCTGGCAGGTGCACATAATGAGCGGGGCGAGTTTTTGCGCACCTGAGCATGCAAATAGTTTTGCATGCGTCCAGGACGAGAAGACCTTGAGTATACGATTTCGCAAAATCGCCAAATGGGTATGCGCGGAGCTTGCGAGCACGATACGAAAGGTATACAGAATCTGTAAGATTCGAGATTCCTGGTATTTACTCACTTTAACTATTTTATTATGAAAAAATTATATCGTTCAAAAACTGACAAGGTAATTGCAGGAGTATTAGGTGGTTTTGCTGAATATGTTGAAGTTGATTCAACTGTTGTTCGACTTGGATATGTATTAATAACATTATTGTCATGCTTTGCAGGAATTTTGTTTTATATTATTGCTTGGATTATTATTCCAAAGAAGGTTTCACATGAAACAAAACATGAGCATCATACTCATGAAGATTCCAAAAAAGAAGAAGAGAAGTCAGATGTTTCACAAGAAGCTAAGTCTGAATAATATATGGAGGCGAATGCTTTTTATTCCAAATTACTTGAAAGGGCGCTAAAGGAGATAAAAAAACACAATTTAAATGTGATTGTTTTTGGACCCCTGCGAACTCAAACTAATGAATATGATAAGCATGTGTTGTTGTTTGAAGAGGCTCACAATCTTTTGAAGTCAAAAAAACTGAAGATTTTTAATCAAATCCCTTATCTAGATATTAATCTTGAAGGGGCTCCCTTTGATTTTGATAAAAAATTTCCGATATTCTTTGGAGGCATTATCTCTTCGGGTTTAATAACAGATGCTTATTTTATGAAAGGTTGGGAATTGTCACAAGGTTCTCATTTTGAGCATGATTTGTGCACTAATAATAATATTAAGATTCATTATCTTTAATCTATGGATTTCATCATCCCAACAAACGTTTCACATGTAACAGAAACATTAAAAAACGCTGGCTTTGAAGCGTTTCTTGTTGGTGGGTGTGTACGAGACCTACTTATTTCTAATAATGGTTTTTCTAATGATTCTTCAATTTCTGCGCGACTCGAAAAGGGTAATGGTGTGAAACCAGAACAAGGGTTCGAACAAATGCTCGAAATCTCAGAATCATTAGAAAAGCCATTAAATAACTATGTTTCACAAGAACCAAAAGACTGGGATATTACAACGAATGCAAAACCTGAACAGATTGTGAAACTGTTTGAAGATAAGGGTTTTAAGGTGGTGTATGAAAATAACTTCGGAACTGTTTCTATTGTCTTTGAAGAAGAGTCTTTTACAAGTAGTGTCCGTGATGTGCAAATAACGCCATATCGACTTGAGAGTGAGTACTCAGATAACCGACATCCCGATAGTGTGTCTTTTAGTGACACGATTCATGACGACCTATCACGACGAGATTTCACCATGAACGCAATTGCACTGGATCCTGAAACATTTGAAATCATCGATCCGTTTCACGGGAAACAGGCAATTGAAAAACAAATGATTATTTCTGTAGGCGATGCAAAGGATCGTTTCACAGAGGATGCGTTGCGTATTATGCGTGCGATTAGATTTTCCGCACAGCTTGGATTTACTGTTTCACATGAAACGATGAATGCGATTAGTGAGACAAGGGAACTATTGAATAATGTTTCAGCAGAACGGATTCGCGATGAATTCATCAAAATTATTAATTCAGATGCTCCGGCCATTGCATTGTTTCACATGAAACAGCTTGGATTACTTGAAATAGTATTACCGGAAATTATTCCTGCAATTGGATGTGAGCAAGGTGGTGTACATATCTATGATGTGTTTGATCACTTGGTTTATGCATTACAACATGCAGCTGATAAGAAATTTCCATTTCATATACGACTTGCAGCGTTGTTTCACGATATTGGGAAACCAAAAACTCGACGGCCAGGCCATAAAAAGGCGTACACATTTTATGGTCATGAAGTAGTTGGTGCACGGATTGCACAGAAAATAATGGAACGATTGAAATTTTCAAAGACTGAAACTGAATTAGTTGTGAAGTTTGTTCGTTGGCATATGTTTTTTAGCGACACAGAATCGATAACACTTTCAGCGGTGCGTCGCATGATTGCAAATGTAGGTGCAGATTATATTTGGCAATTGATGCAAATCCGTGAATGTGATCGTGTGGGGATGAATAAAACGGAAGCACCGTATCGATTGCGAAAGTATTTTGCAATGATCGAGGAATGCTTGCGTGATCCAATCAGCGTTTCACAGCTGAAAGTGGACGGAAACTATTTAATGAAAGAGCTTTCTGTAAAACCAGGACCGCGCATGGGCTGGATGTTACATGCATTACTCGAGGAAGTTCTGGAAGATCCAGAAAAAAACACGATTGAATATCTTTCAAAGCGTGTTGGTGAATTTGAGCAGCTTTCTGACGCAGACTTAAAACAACTTGGTGAAGCAGGGAAGGAAAGAAAGGAGCAAGAAGAGCAGGAAGAAGTGAAGAAGTTACACGTGAAACATGGGGTAAAGAAGTAAAAGAAAAAGCCTTGCATCAATTGCAGGCTTTTTTGTATTACTCCACATTTTTGTTAACCACCAATGCGAGGACAGATCAATTAAGATCGGAGTGTTTATATATTGAGACTAATACATTTTACGAAGCAGTCTCAGAATCTTCGCTCACTTTTTCGGTCCGTAGACTTACTTTCTGTTGCTAATCGGTGCCTTACGGGGCATGTGAAACCGATCCTATGATTTAATAAAGAACATGCTCGTGCGAAGATTTATAACCTCACTATCTTGCACCCATAAAATTGCAGAATCATCAACATCTATCGTTAAAGCACGACCACCTTTCTTTGCACGCAATTCACGGCTAATGTAATAGCTACGAGCTATTCTTAACTGAAGGTGATAAAAGCTCAAAGCAATAAGTAATCCCATTTTTGGTGGGCATACTTTAAAACCTGCTTCCTTTGCGGCGTCGATTAACTTCTTAACCGGTATATACTCTTGGCGCAATTCGCTCCGTGTATACTCAATCGCTAGGTCGTTAGGGCATATCTCCACTAACTCGTACTTATCTTGCAATAATGTTGCATCTGCGTTCTTTTTAATCCATTTTACAAGCTTATCTTCAGCCATCATATAACCTCTAGGCCAGTAACCCGTAGACGGTCGCATAAGCCCTTTGTCTATGCTTTCGATTAAGCTGTCAACAGATTTGTTAATATCGTTGTTATTGATGTTAAATGTTAAAGTTTGCATAATATTAGATTTAATTGGTTATCAGAATCCCTATCAGGGAACTTTGGTAACCAATCAAACGTTTTCAAAGAACAAATTTCACTATCAACCGACGAATTACTTCATCAGCTGAAAAATGAGGGCGATTTTATAATTAGGCTCGCCCGTTTTCCTTTTTGAAATTACTAATTTATCGAAACGGTCTCAGAATCCTCGGTTTTAAAATCAAACTCCTCACCTTCTAATTGCTTCAATAATTCTACAATCTCCAAATCCTTCAATTTAGGATATTCGGTAGAAAGAAGTTCAATCAATGATTGATATTCCTTTTTAGTTACCACTTTTTCCTCAATGAATAATTTTTTGATCCAAAAGAATTCAAAAGCAATCAAAACTAATGGTCCATTCATTTCTAAAATCCTAGCAAGTCTTGCGACTCTCTTAAAAAACATTTGATTATTCCAGAAATATTCTTCCAAATAGGATTTCATTTCTTTGCTCTCAATATTTTTTATGTAAAAATCGTAAACTTTTGAAAATTTCTGTAACATACGCATATATTAAATTGTGAACAATAAATACCTCGATTTCATATCACGAATCGCTTCATGATACGAAAAATGGTGCCGACGTTTAGTATTAGGTGTCGGCTTTACCTGTAAAATTCCCCTAGAAACGCCACCCATAAGGAGCGATAGGGAGATCGAATCCCTCGACCCTCTCTTTCGTGCCATCTGGATTCAACAAGTGAACCTCAGAGACCCAGGCGATTTGTCCTTTTTGTATGTCGTAGTTATACTCCCCGCAGTATGCGAGAGGTATACCGGTAACATACTCAGTAAGTGATTCTTTTTCGAGAAACACTACTAGACTAAAATCGTCCAGACCCGAAACACGAATTCGAGAATCAGAAGACGCAAACCCTATAGATATAAGATACCAATTACCCATAAGCATAATCTGAGACTAGCTGAATGCCAGTTTTCCACGCCTTTACATGGGATCTTAAAACTCAGTTTTGATTCATAAGAGTTAGTTTTAAGATATTCCAGGCGTTGCAAATAGGTAAAAGTTTTAAAAGAACATCTCAATCTTTCTTGAACACAGTATATCATGTTTGTAAAGTATTGTCAATAAATTATCAATCAATATAAAGGTATTTTGCATTGTAGTATTGTAATATATAGATATATTACTGTTGATGTATATTCAACAACATGTTAGAATTTGGGTATGTATACCGAATATTTGAAACAATTAGGCCTGGATGATAAGGAAATTGCTGTGTTTTTAGCGGTTTTGGAACGCGGAAAGGTATTGCCTGCCACGGTCGCAACGATCACCAATATCAACCGTTCAACCGTCTACAGTGTAGCAAAAGAGCTTGCACGCAAAGGGTTGTTGCAGATTGATACTACTACCGAGCCAAGCTATCTGGTTATCGAATCCGAATCCGTGCTTGAAAACCTGTATAAACAAGATATGCGCAAAATCGAGGAACGAAAGCAGGTTGTTGCAAGTGCAATGGATGCCCTTTCAAGTATTCCGAAGTCAAAGCACTATTCCGTTCCAAAAGTGAAATTTTATAACGAACATGAAATGCGTAATGCATTATATGACCGCTTGCCAATCTGGGCAGAAAGCTCAATTCAAATAAACGAGCCATCATGGTGGGGATTTCAGGATGTGAGCTTGGTTGATACATTCCCCGAATGGATTGTCAATCACTACGATATCATTCCAAAAGCTGTTTCAACGCATATGTTTACTAATGCAAAACCTGCAGAAAAAGATATCCACGAAAAAGTCGCCGACGATCGGCGTGTTGTAAAATATTTAAATGATGAGAAACATGAATTTACCGCAACCCAAGCAGTACTTGGGGATTATATTGTTTATGTAATGACCAACGAAAAACCCTACTACATGATTGAAATCCATGACCGTGTTATGGCGCACAACTTGCGAGAGGTGTTTAAAATGTTGTGGGAGAAAATGTAATTAATAAAAATCCAAGCCTTACAGCTTAGTTTATTTATTCTTCGAATCATATACAGACCAAACTTGCATATCGATAGTAATAGGCGTATTATTTAAGTAACTAAAACTTAATACATGCCTCAAAAAGTTCTCTGTATCCTTAGTCACACCCTGACCCAGGAACAAAATGCCCAAATCCGTGCAGCGCACGGTCAAGATTGTATTATTGAACAAAAACCAGTTAGATTTGACTCGTTTAATTCCTTTATTAAATACATAAAGCGAAAAAACAAGGTTCATGACGCAATATATGTCGTGACTAAAATTGACTGGTTCAAAGGTGCTTTAAAACGAGGTTATGATCTCGGAAAAATGTATCTCAAAAAATTAAAAGAGAAAGGAAAAAACAAGGTACAGTTTTTCCTGGATTATTATCTTGGTTCGCAACCTGAAGGACAGCTTGTTAAAAGTGATGTAAGAATAAGAAATATGAACTGTAAAGGATATTTTAATAAATCATCCTTTAAAAAATAAATAACAATATTTCTCATAATTAAAAAAATTACCACCAATATATCGGTGGTAATTTTTTAATTGTAACTTTAATTTACTTCGATTTCAAAAGAAGAGTGAAGAGGACTATCATATAGAATAGTCCTACAACTAGGTCGGAAACTCTTTCTGGAATTTCCTTCACCCAATTAATAGATGCTGTTATTTTTTTCATGCCGTATATTTTATTATTCATACCCTACTCTTATTATATAATAACGTCAAGCAGTACCGGACAATGATCAGATCCTAATAGTTCAGGATGAATAGATGATGCAACCACTTTCTTTTTTAAAGATTGTGATACAAACCAATAATCAATACGCCAGCCGACATTTCGTTCTCGTGCTTTTGCAAAATGACTCCACCAACTGTAATGACCATTACCGGTTGTGAACATGCGGAATGTATCGATAAATCCAGCAGAGATAATAGTATCAATACCTGCTCGTTCCTCATCAGTAAATCCATGTTCGCCAATATTTGCTTTTGGATTAGCCAGGTCGTCATATGTATGAGCAACATTTAAATCACCACAAAACAGTACTGGTTTTTTTTCTTCAAGCTCTTTGCAGTATTGTAAAAACGCTGGATCCCAATTGTTTGCGCGCAAGGGAAGTCGTGATAGATCAGGTTTTGCATTTGGTGTGTATACATCTACTACAAAACATTTTTTGAGTTCTACGGCAATTACGCGACCTTCGGTATTTGGATCGCCATACTGATCAATAAGGTTATATTTTTTTGTAATATGTTTTGGAAAATCATTAATAACCGCGATTGGTTTTTCTTTTGTAAAGATTGCAGTTCCACTGTAGCCTTTTTTTACAGCTGAATTCCAGTATTCGTTGTAATCAGGTAAATCAATAGGTGATTGATGTTGTTCTGCTTTGGTTTCTTGTAAGCAAATAACATCAGGTTGTAATTGCTCAACCATAGGTAAGAATAATCCCTTGTTATGCACTGCGCGTATTCCATTTACATTCCAGGAAACAAGTTTCATATGCGTTATGATACCATACTTATACCGAGGCTTGATTATTGAGGTCTGTTGACATAATTTGTAAAAGGTGTTAAGTTGCCTGTTCCAGTGGGTGGACACAAACGCATTATATAGTCAGTTGAAAAACTCGCCTGCGTTTAAAGCTATTGAACAATATGTTCAATAGCTTTTTTACTTGCCTTAATTTTTCTTGAATAGTGTAAACATCATTCCTAATTTATCTGCAGGATCGCTTTGTGTTCCAAAGAATTCTGTTTTCTGTGTAACTACTGAAAATCCATATTGAGCAAATAATGCATTAAGTTGTTCGTCACTAAGGAAATAATATGACACCCCAAATTTGTGATAGGGAGATTCATTGTTCATTTTTGGTGTAAATCCTAAAAATCGCGGAGTCTCTGCTGATAGTGTCACAGATAATACATGGCCACCTGGTGCTGTGACGCGATGGAGTTCTTTTAAATACATTATCCATTCTTGTTCTGGTAAATGTTGTAGTACTCCAATATCAGTTACTAACGGAAAACTTTCATCGGTGAACGGTAGATCTGCTGCAATACCATGAACAAAACGAGCTCGTTCTGCATATGAATGTAATTTAATATCGTTGTTTACCTTATCAACAATTGACTGAACATAATCCAATCCAATTACTCGAAATCCGTGATCGATTAATTTAAAAGCCCATACACCACGACCAGAACCGATATCTAAAATAATACTATTGGGAGTAATAGTTGGAATCATGTCGAGTGCGATTTGATGATAAGGAATGTGTGTCCAGATGTCTGAACCTGTTCGGTATGCCGTATCAAAATAATGATGTTGTGATTCTGGAGTCATTAGTTCTATTATAGATTAATTAAGATACAGTGTCACGACAATAAATTAATATTTTATTTAGATGTACTTACTAATATGATTATATGTATGAAAAAGATTTCAAAAAATGGATTACTTTCAAAGATCATTTGGACAAAAGAAACCTTCCAATGGATTTCAATGTCCATGAAGGTGATATTTGGTGGACTTCACTTGGTGTCAATATCGGATCAGAAATTGACGGGAAGAATCATTCATTTGAAAGACCTGTGGTAATAGTGAAATTCATTAATCGCTCGACTGTATATGTTGTTCCTATGACAAGTAAGTACAAAAATAATAATCACCACTTCGAGATCTCTTACATGAACAAAAAAGGCTGGGCAATTATGTCACAACTAAGACTTGTTAGTACTAAGCGATTACTTCGTAAGATCTCCAAAATTTCATCACCGGAATTAGATAATATGAAATTATTCTTAGTTAGTCTTTTTAAGTAGACAAATCGACCCCCGCAGCTTGCGCTGCGGGGGTCTCGGAAGCTTCTTACGAAGCAAAGTACTTTTACTATAACAAAATTAGAAATTATTGCAAATAAAACATTTTACGATTTACTAATACTGAGTCATTACAGAATAATTTGATACTGTGCTTAATAATTGATTAATTACATAACGAGTTGCCGGCCCAACAATCCCATCAGGTGTTAATCCGCGGTCAGATTGAAATCTAGTCACTGCAGCATGTGTTACTGTTCCAAAATAAGTATCAATATATGAATTCATGTAACCCTGTGATTGTAAAAAGTTTTCCAAAATATTCACCTGTGTTCCGCGAGTTCCAAAATATAATTTCTGTGTCAACACTTGGACAAGTGGGTTTGGATACGGGTAAGAATTAGATGATGTTGTAAATGAGTATAGTTGGTTTTGCCAAGTATCAGATGGACACGGTGCTTGGATACATCGAATACCGTTATCATATCCTAACCATACTCGATATTTTGTATTAGCTTGTAAGTTCGGCAGGGTTGCAGGAAGTAAATTTCCATACGAATCGTAATCAAAGTACGCAGTGTTCGGTTCGATATAAATCATAGGACACGCAGTATACGGAGCAGTCGCAGGATCGTCGCCACACATCCACGGACGGTACTGAACCTTAATCATTTGACGATTTGAAACAGTGTTTCGGTATTCATCGTTATTTCCAAGATTTAACTGCACCTGCGCAGTACTTGGGGTTATGTTAGAAAACGAAAGTGATGAATAAAAAGGCATTGAAGGCATTGATTGCGCAAAAGCCGGACCTCCAATCAGGACTCCACTGATAATTGATAGGGTTGTTATAAGTTTCTTCATATATGGTAGTATACCATTTCCGCATAATCAGTTCTAGTTGCGATTTCACGGGAAATAAAAAACACCGTTTGGTGTTTTTTATTTCCCATGAAACTTCTTGTGAACTTCTCGTAATTGCTTATCAGTGACATGGGTATACACCTGAGTCGTCGCAATGTTTGCATGTCCTAACATCATCTGAACAGATCGTATGTCGGCACCGTTTGAAAGCAGATCAGTTGCGAAACTGTGACGCAACACATGGGGTGTTACTCGTTTTGAAATTCCGGCGACCGTTGCATAGTGTTTCACAATGCGTTCAATCGATCGTGGTGTCAGTCTCATATCTGCAGAACTATTTGCAGAAATATTTGCAAACAACGGTTCTGCAAAATCTTTACGGACTTTTAAATAATTGCGGAGCGTTTCACGCGCACGATCTGACAGAAACACAACACGAACCTTGTCGCCTTTTCCGCGGATTGAAAATTCATCTTTTGATAAATCTAAATCGCGGTTTAATGAACATAATTCTGAAAGACGAAGACCAGTCGAGAAGAAAAGTTCGAGGAGAGCGCGGTCGCGCAGCGACCGCGCATGATCGTCTTCTTGTTTTTTTAATTCATTAGCTACCTTTTGTTTTTGCGAGTCGCTTGTTTTTTCCTTGTTATTCGGTGCGTCATTTTTTCGTGTTTCACGATCTAAGTTTTTTTGAAGTGGTGCTTCCAAGAATCTTTTCAATTCATCGCCAGATAATGGATCGATATCGCGCGAACCAGTTTTCGCGAGTTCGATTGAATCAGGAGTAAGTGCCTGGATACCGCGTTTGCGCATATATTTTAAAAATGAACGCAGTGCAATTAAATAATAATTCTGCGTAGCTTTTTTCATGGTACCTTGCGACTGACCTTTTAGTTTCACGCCTTTAGACCGGTTCAAATGCAGTCGAAACTCGCGCAGAATGTTTTCATTTATGTGTGAAACATCAGTAATCTTTCCAAACTCAAAAAACGCATCCAGATAATGTTCATAATTGCGGACGGTATTTAGGGCACGCCCTTTCTCGATCTCTACATATTCCAGGAACTGCCTTTTTAAATCTTGAATATTCATAATAATGCAAAGTATATCATATTAATAATGAGAAGTTTTTGGCGTTTTCTGTTATACTTTTTTCATGATGCCTTCGAGTTATAAAAATCAACAACAACCAGCGCCATCGGTTAGCTCAAATGGAACTGTTACAACTACGGTGACTACTACAACTGCTGCTGCACCATCTGCAAAATTCACACAAGCAGAACTTGGGTCAAGAAGTCTTGCTCGTAGTATCGATCGCAAGATGCAAGAAATGAGTAAGCAGCAATCAGAGGTAGGCAATAATGTACTTGACCAGGTGCTTGCTCGAGAAAAAAAAGATATCGCAGAAGATAGATCGTTTGGATCAACATCAAATGTTGCGGATATTCCAGATCAGATAATGCGCATTATTCTTGCACATGATATTTTTCAAGATCAAATTATCCGAATGATTCATATACCAGGCGCAAATTATTTCAGCGTTTCACACATAGTAGATGGAGTAAAAAAATATACAACATTCTCCACAGATGAAGTTATTGATGATCCAGAACAAGAAGTTGAAATATCAGAACTAGAACAAGAAGAGGAAGTAACGCCAGAAGTTATCCCGGATGAAGTTCCCGATTACCCAGCTACATCATTACCGCTTACATCGACTACAAATACACTGGGAACAATTGGCGCACCACAAGTAAGAATAATAGATCCGACTGTCTCAGAAATACCAACCAAAGATTCACTACAACCAATCTCGCAAAACATTCAACCAGAAATAATTGAACCAAAAATAATCATTGCACCTATCGAAAATCCTGAACCACCAAAAGAAGTTATTTCACCTACGCGTGTATCATTGGATGAAGCACGAAAATCTTGTGTAAAAGAATTTCCTGCTTTTTATTCTAGTAACTACAAAGAACGACAAACAGGAACATTTAATCAATTATTTGGAAATAACAAAGATGTTCATGATACATTATTCAAGACGATGAATAGCTATGAAGCTGCAAAGAAAAATTATTTCAAAGAATTTTCAAACGCACGCCCGTCACTGCGATTAAGTATTAATGAAGTTCGCACGGAACAATTACGACTGGCAGATGTATTGTCACACCAAAAACATGGCGTATTCGCAAAAGCTGCACATACATTTACATTAGAAATTCCAACTGTTATAGAAACTCGAAATAGAATTA
>Ga0209582_1001492_pt1 | contig 11243 bp, 10 predicted proteins | sample KloWWTmetKNB5Kit_FD_187176 | JGI IMG/M metagenome (GOLD analysis project Ga0209582, IMG submission 187176) | Active sludge microbial communities from Klosterneuburg, Austria, studying microevolution and ecology of nitrifiers - Klosterneuburg... | ecosystem: Engineered > WWTP > Aerobic digester >...
TCCCCATGTTCTCTCAGTATTCCGGATGATCCATTCATCATCATTTACCACTTCCAATAAAAATTGTGCAGGGTAAGAAAAACTAAACCGGTATTTATCATTCTGGTATTTTGTTAACGCCGTCCCTGTTTGTGCGCCGGCTAAAAGGCTGATCCAACAAAAGAAGAATACAAAAGAAATCCGGAGGGTTGCTTTTAAAAATTGCATGTGTGAAATATTAAAGATGAAAAAGCAAACTGCCGGAGTAATGTTTACGGCGGGGTACTTCAATTAAACCGAATCTACTCTTTAATATTGGTATAACTCAATAAAGTTCCGGGGTTGTCTGTAGTGTATCTCCACTAATCACGGTGTAATCCACCTGCAATGCCCCAGGCAACAAATAATCAGACTCCTGTTTTCGGGTTCTTTTTCTTCTCCGGTACTTTCTTCGGAGGAGTGGTTTGTTTATTTACTTTAATAATTTCTCTTATTACAGCAATCACTGGTGCACCGATACCAAGCCGCTGTGCATTGGTAAAAGCAGGGATGGCCTGCTGACCGGTGGGGTCAAAGACTACATACTCATTATTCAACTTATTGTCTGCATCCAGTATATTTTCGGGCATATACACCTGTATCCTTACTTTTTTATAACTCACCGGGTAATAGCGTACATAATAATTTTCCTGCTGCTTATACCATTGATCGTATTTCACTCCTCTCTTTATCACTTTGGATTGCTCCCTGCGAACGGCTATATTTTCATACGCCTCATACGAGTCAATACTTGTTTCAAATAATTTTTTTATATCGCTGTTGCCGTTTAATACACCGGTTGACCGGGAAACATCTTTTATCAATCCCATCACCCCGCCTTTCAGTTCAAAGATCTGTTTAGGCGTCAGCAGCCTGGTTGCATCGGCCTTAACGGCAGGAGAAAGCTTACTATAATCAGCCCCACTGACCGTTGACCAGAGCAGCAATTGAATATTCTTTTGTTCCATATCCTGCTGGTCTCTTGAATTGAGCAGGATAGATTCGACGATACTTTTTCTATACCCAGTAACCGGCCCCTGCAGGTAAGCATCCCCTTCCCGGGGATCGGGAGTGCCGGGTTGCAGGCAATAGGTTTTAAACTCCGCCTCGTAAAAGCCGGGTTGCAGAACAAATCCTCCGTCCTGTGTCTGTGGCAAATCCATCAACGACAGCGGTTTTTGCTCAGGTGCCAGGAACGGCTGATCAATGGTTGTTACTGGACTTGCATCATCAGTCGTAGTTTGAATATTGTTCTTTGCAGAAGAACAGGCGGTGAGAACCAACACAAAAAATAAGTTTGTAAGTACAGCTGTTTTCATAGCAGGGTATTTAGAGGTTACCAATTGAAGTACGGATGCGAATAATTTGCTGATACAAAGTCTGAAATTATCTTCTCTTATAAAAGTAAAACCGGCGTAAAGTATTGTTAATAGACCCGGCGGACGAGTAATACAAGTAGTTTTCCCATTCTTGCTCTTCTGCTTCCCTGCCGGGACATACTTTTTAATATTACTTAGTAGTCCCCAATAATTGGGACAAGTTATTTCACTGGCCGGCCTTTCCTTTGACTGTCTGCATTGTTAATCTGTGTCTAACCAATTTTTCGATGTGTACGAAGATGACCATACATGTCATGCATGATCTGCATATGCGGAGCCGTAAGAACAGCCAGTCCCAAAAAAATATAAATAATGATTGCCTGGTTACTGATAAACATAAATCCCAGGGACCCGACGATAAGTATTCCAATAAAAGCAAGGGCACTATATAAAATAACCTGCTTTATAATTGTACCATGAGAATATTTATCCCCCGCTTTCAGGTACGAAATGATATTCTGTAACGATAATACAGAATGCCATACAATAAAATAAAAAGTAAATCCTGTTAACAAAGGCAAATTAAAAAGTAAAAAAACAAGGACAGCAAACTGCACTAAAAAATATTCAGTTATTATTCCTGTGTCTTTGGTAAGTATAAAGTATAAAAAGATATTTGAAAAAAAGAGGAGCAGCGATACCGATAAAACCAGGTAATGATGTTGCGCAACCCAATTCAATACTGGAAACCGGTCAACAGGAACACCGGACAGTTGGATCAGCTGCTGTAATTCGTCCATATTATTCAGTAAAATAACTGATAGTATAACAAGGCCATAGCTGCACACCAGCATCTTGCCTATCACCGAATTAGTATTGAAAAAATGCAGATCAGTTTCTCCAAAATGATACGCTGCAAAAAGTAAAAACAATAGTATACCGGCAGCAGGCAAAAAATAAATCAATGCACCAAAAATGATCAACCTCGAAATATAAAAAGCAAAGAAACGGATCGTATTGAATTTTTGTTTACCCGTTTCCGCAGTTTTGTTGGCCACCAGCAGATCGGCTGCCCCATGCGGGATACCCAAAAAAAGTATACCGGTTAAAAAAATTATAAATTGTCCATTGGCAGAAATAGGCTGGAAAAGCCAATGCCCTGCCAATATTAAAACACCTGATACTAATAATAAGGAGCGAAGCATACCTGTTTTATTAAAGAAAATACAGTAGTACCGATCTTGCGACCAGGTACTACTGTACAGAAAGCTTATGCTTTAACCAATTCCTTATCAGACTGTGCCAAAGCATAGATCACCAAACCAAAGCCAATCTTATTGATAGCATCGCCGATATTATACACTACATCCAATGACACCCCTTCCAATATTTTGGCGCCAAATAAACCACCTTCAGTTCCGGCTATATAACCGATAGGATAAATAGCCCAACCGACTAATACAAACCAAGCTAACAATCTTACCGCTTTAGCTACGGCCGGACCTGACTGACCAGCCAGCTTCGCTACATCACCAAACCAAATAAGGTAAACGATGTAGAAATAACCAATGCTGCTGACAAAACCCCATATCCAGCTTTGTTTCTCGGTAGGATAAATGGCTTCACCAATGTAACCGGTAACGAGCATGAAAACAGAAGCAGCAATCAGCTTCCACAATAAACTGATTTTAGCACCTGCTTTTTTTGTGATCAGGTAAAACTCCACACACATCAATGGCACGGTTAATAACCAGTCTACATAACGGAAAAATGTGGGTGATTCACCTGTGGCCAGGTTATAATCCCGCATATAATAATAGTGTACGGCCGCAATAAAGGTAATAAGGCCTGAAACAAGGATTGAAGTCCGCCACTTTTTCTCCATGTTTCCCATTTCAAAAAAGAAAAATGCGGAAGCCGCCATCATCGCCATACAGCCAATAAAGAAAGTAAAGGCGACATAATTGTCATTAGAAATGGATTGAATATCCAGTAATGGTAAGTCCATACTTAAAATTTTAATTTTTAAAAAATGATAATGAATTTCTATTCCGTATAAACTTCGAACTGTTCAAGATCTTGTACGAAAGGTTAAACATATTTTGAAATTAAAAGGTTTGCAGATTTTCGATTTTTTTTGAAAATTCAGATTTGACAGATGCTTTCATAAATAAAAGTTCCCTGCTGTTAAATCTTTACAATTTAAAAACCGGAAAGAGTAAACAAAAAATCGTGTTAGTTTATTTTTCAAGTGAAAACATCATGTCATAAATGATACAAGGATCCTGTGGAAGTAACTTCCTCTAACCACAGCTTAAAATTGTGCCTGCATTTTTCCCTTTCTTTGTATTATTGTAAGCAAAAATTGACGATGAAAAATAATCTGGTTACCCTGGCAGTTGCCCTGTTCTCTGTTCTGTCCTCTACGGCCCAGCAAGATGGCGCTGCACTTGTAAAAACAGCAGGCAAGGCACTCGCTGCATATAATATTGATCCTTCTGGCAATGCTGCAAAATTGGAAGAAGCCAGGAACCTGATTGAAAAGGCACTAAAAACTCCGGAAGCACAGGCCCTTGCATTGGCATGGATCACAAAAGGTAATATATACAATACCCGCCTGCAAAATGATTTAACCAAAAGAACAATTAATCCCAACGCTGGCTTTACCGGTGATAATGATGCCCTCATTGCGTTTGAGGCATACAAAAACGGGTACAGGCTTTCGGAGAAATCGTACGAAAAATCAGACTGTATAAAAGGTATAAAGGAAGCCCAGGCAAGCCTGGTCAATATCGGGGTGAGCAAATATGAAGAAAAGAAATACGAAAAATCATTCTCCTCCTTTCGTGCTGCAATAGAAAGTCATGACCTGTTGAAGGCAAACGGGCAAAAAAGCCTGCTCGATGAACCGGGCCAACTGGAAGACCAATTGTACATTACCGGTTTAGCTGCATTGCTTGCAAATCGCTGCAACGATGCCATGATCTTCTTCAATAAATTGTACAAAGCAGGCACAGATAAACCAGAAGTGTATGAAGGCCTTTACAATTGTAAACTGCAGATGGGTGATGAAACCGGTGCCGGGAAAATACTCGAAGAAGGTCGCAAAAAATTCCCGGAAAATACAGGCCTCTTGTTTGCTGAAATCAACTTTTTACTGAAAAACGGCCGTTTAAATGCATTAACAGTCCGGCTGGAAGAGGCCATCAAAAAGGAACCTGACAATATCGGTCTTTATGTTACGCTTGGTAATGTATATGACAACCTGTATCAATCCGCTCAAAAAGAAAATGATGTGGCTAAAGCCACTGCTTACTTTGACAAAGCAAAAAAATACTATGCGGAAGGGCTGCTGAAAGATCCCAAAAACCTGGATGCGAACTATTCCCTCGGTGCACTTTATTACAACAAAGCTGCTATCCGTACGCAGCAATTGAATGCACTGCCGGAAGATCTATCAGCGGAAGGAATAAAAAAACAAACTGCTATCCGCAACGAGATCATGGGTTTGTTTGACCAGGCATTGCCTTATTTCAAAAAATCAGAAAGTATTGCCCCCAATGATATCAATACACTGATTGCATTGGTTGAAATTTTTGCACGCAAAGAAGATGAAGTTATTTCACTGGCAATGAAAAAAAGATTGGACATCGTTAAAGCCGGTGGCAAGAATCAAACCTCCTATTTTAAATAGGCAGAATAATCAGGGAGTTTTGGTGCAGGCAGCCAGGATCTCTTCGGCTGACACAACTGAAGTAAAAGCAGCCGTTTTCGTCCTGGCTTTATTATAAATATAAATAGCAGGCACTTCGCTGTATCCAAACCAACTGTCAAATTTATATTCTGTATCCTTGCACATAAACAGGTTTTGCATGCCGGTAAAATACTTTTTTCTAAAAGCTTCCATATCCTCCAATTCTGCCCAGCTGACATAGACCATTGTACTATTTGAAAATTTTGCAGCCTTGTCCCTGATCTTCGTGGCTTGTGTGATACACTTTTCACAAAAAGGGTCAAAATAACAAACAATAATGGGTTTGTTTGCAGGCAGCCGGGCCGGAGTGATATTCTCCTTTTTAGTGCTGGTAAATGAAAAATCCGGTAATGCCTGAGACTGAGCATCCAAAGAAAGAGAAACGATGATAGCAATCAACGGGAATAATTTCATACAATTATTTATAGTATTAAATATATTAAAATCAAGATATATCTTACCTCTTTTCTTCCGTTTATCCTTTTTTGGTCACTTCAATGAAAGCATTACGTCTTACCTGCACATATAGCCCCCAAAAGTAACTTCCTCCAACCACCAGGTCAAAGAGTAATTCTCTTTAAAAAAGAATAACAATCCCTTTAGAACTAACGGCATAGATTTTTCCGTTCTACAGGGCAATCTCCACACATATGAACAATACTTATATCCTGCTGCGCAATAACAGCGAAAGCACTCCCCTTAGCCTGGATGACCTGAAACGTATTGGCCTTCTCCCTACCGACCTGTTGTGGGTGGAATGCCAGAGTGTATGCTGGCAAAAACCGCAGGAAATACCGGAACTAAAACAACTGCTGACCGTGGCAGACCGGCCGGTAATTAAACCCGCAATAGCTGAACAACCGGAAAAATATGCTCCTCCTGTAGAAAACGAAACAGTGGCTGGTACCCACAAGAACGGTGTGCATGTTGAACTTCCGTCAAATTACAAGTCCCTTACTAAAAAAAAGGAAGACACTGCCCCGGTAAAACAAGAAAGCCCCGCCTTGCATACCGAAACAAAAACCCCCTTTACTGTAAATACAAATGATAGCAATCACCATCTTTCCGGCACCGATAGCCAGCCCGTCGAAGGCAACAAAGACCCCTGGATGCGGAACCATGCACCGAAAGATAAAACCGAAATGCTGGAATCGCTGCTGAAGTTACCTCCCAAAAAAATAGCCCTCTATGCCGGGTTGGTAGCAGCCGGCGCCCTGATGATGCTGGTGATAAGGGGCACTGGCGGACATGAACAAATGAGACCACAACCCGTAACCCAACAAACGGAAATCATAAAGACAACTCCCGTTGAGATTCCCGCAGAAGAACAAGCGGCAGATAGTACCACCACACCGGAAAGTTATGCTCAGCAAAACATTCCCATTGGACAACCAACAACAAACCCGGCTGAAGAAAAAATTATATCCGCACCCCAAAAAAATGAAAGAACAGCAAAGAATACGGTAAGTAAAAAAGAATCCACCCCGGTAACCAATGAAACGACAGATACTAAACCGGTTGCAGTGGCAGAAAAAAAAGAAGTAAAAAAAGTAGCGGTTGAAAATATTTCTTCGAAACTACAATTGAAAGCGAATGAATACTCGGTGGCGGCCTTTGGTGGCATCCGCAATCTTAAAATGACCTTACAAAATGATTCCCGTTACCTGCTTGATAAAGTATCGGTGGAGTTAAACTACCTGAACCCGGAAGGGAAAATAGTAAAAACAGAGAAGATCGATTTTAATTATGTACAGCCGGGAGCCGAAGCCACTATAGCGGTGAATAAAACTACCCGGGGTGTAAAATTGGATTATAAGATCACCAGGATCGAATTAAAAGAAACAGCGGCTAACAATTCAGCTGCGGGAGAAAACAATATTTTTTCCAAGAATTAGACAAATAAAAGCACTTACCGGGCCATTCATCCATTATTCCCCGTTTTATAGATCCGGTTCAGCATTGCATACAAATCCGGATGATTGGCGTTTAGTAAGTCTGGCTGCTCAAAAAAGTATTCTGAAATAACAGCAAAAAATTCAGCAGGATTAGTAGCTCCGTACATATCAATATCTGATCCATGCCTTTTCATTTGTGCAATTGTTGAATCCATCATATTCCTCCACTCAGCTGTGTATTTCCGCTCTAAAATGATTTCCGGAACACCATCCATCGTTCCATCCATTTTATCAATCAAATGCACAAACTCATGAATAGCGGTATTGTGGGTATCCTGTTCATTTATAAAACCCTGCCGTAACTGCCATTTGGTAATGATCATTACATGTTGCATAGCCCCGCTACCCACCATGCCTGCCATAGGACGATCTGAACCTGCCTGGTCAAAATCGGCATTGAATGCACCGGGGTAAACCAATACTTCATGCAGGTTGATGTATTGCCAGTCGGGAATTGTAAAAACGGGAATAATAGCCCCGGATGCAATTAAAAGCCGGTCAAGATCTTCGACCACCGCATTTACACCGGTTATTTTCACCGCCGATAAAAAATGCTCCACTCTTTTGTCAAATTTTTCTTTTGACTCCTCATCCAGTTGCCGGTAAAATTTTACATAGCTGGTCAGCAGCTCCCTGTAATTCTCCGGCAACAAAACGACTTCTTTGACAATACCTATACGAAAGACAAATAGGATTATTAAAAGGATCAGCCCTAAACCAATTAAAATCTGCCAGAGAGTGAACATAATTAAATGAAGGTAAACAGTATTTATCAACTATTGAATGCCTGTGCAGGGAACAGTAATTGAGCTATATTTATAGCGTTAAAAAAACTTGTATGAGTATACCGGGAAGTTCGTTACTAAGATAAACTTCGAAATCTTTTGCAGTACGCATGAACGGCCACGGAATTTCTCTACCCGGTAAATAAAAAAATTTATTAAAAAAGCAATATGTCAAAAACAAAAATCACCGTTAACAATAACGGGTCATTGAAAGTGGAAGGCGATTTTGAAGTAGTGGACAGAAACGGCGGAGTCTATAATTTACAGGGAAGAGAGATCGTTTCTTTCTGCCGTTGTGGTTTGTCAAAAAATAAACCCTTTTGTGATGGTTCCCATAACGGGAATTTTACACATGAAGCGATAGCTTTTGATCTGCCACCGAAGAAAACTGTTTAATTCAGTCACCCACAGGTTCTGCTGCTGCAGAACCTGTGGATACGAAAAATAGAATACTTGTAATTCTGCTTATCATTAATTTTCCCTTCCCGTTAAGTATTATCCTAAAATAATACGCCCCAGCTACTGTTTTGCTGCCTATCAGCAACTATCATCCTGCATTCAAAAAAGCTGGCTCAATTGGTGAGCAAAATCACTATACACAGTGAGTAATTTCATCAATACAGAACATATCCCTGACTTACTTTACAGTAAGCAAATATTTTGTACAGAAAACTACGCATATGAAAAATAAATCATTCTATACAACATCTGTTGTTTCATTGTTCAAAAAGATATTGATACCCTTTTTGATTTTTTTATTCAGTAGCCCTGTCCATTCTCAACCAGCTACCTCTGCATCCGGCTGGTATTTTACCAGCTATTCATTTAAAGAAGGGTCATTAAGGAAGGAATCCGTATTGATGGGAACTACTTCCAAAATGTATGACACTATATACAACAAAGGAGATAAAGGCAATATGATAATTACCCATAACAGGTATGATGTAAAAACAGGGAAACTGGTGGCCGGAGTTTCATATAAGGTCATTTGGTCAGATCCCCCTGCAGTACTGCAACCGGAAGAAAAAACTTCTATCGATTTTGAATCAAAAACTATTTCTTCTTTAAGCTGGAAAGCACCGCAAAGAAGTGTGTATATAAACCAGGGACTATATGGAATATATTATATTACTCCCGGTGGTGAAAAATATATCAATAAAGATATCAGTGCACGACTCACCACAGAAAAACCAATACAGAAGGGAACCAAAGGAGCAAAAAGACTGATACAAATAAACTTTGGCAATGGATTCCATGCTATTTATAACTATGAATGGAGAGAAGGCAATACCATCCAAAAACCGGCACAAAATGTAACTGCCAATGGCTGGCAGTTAATCAACTATTCCTTCAAGGATGGTTCGGTAAAGAAGAATTCAGTTTTAATGGGAACTACCTCAGGATTGTATGATACGATAAGCTACAAAGGTGATAAGGGTAATATTGTAATTACTCATAACAGGTATGATGTAAAGACAGGTAAGCTGCTGGCCGGAGTTTCGTACAAGGTCATTTGGTCAGATCCTCCTGCCGTACTGCAACCGGAAGAAAAAACTTCTATCGATTTTGAACTAAAAACTATTTCGTCTTTAACCTGGAAAGCACCGCAACAAAGTATACGGGCAGACCAGGGATTATATGGAGTATACTATATAACTCCCGGCGGCGAAAAATATATCAATAAAGATATCAGTGCACGACTCACCACAGAAAAATCAATTCAAAAGGGTACCAAAGGTGCAAAAAGGTTGATACAAATAAACTTTGGGAATGGATTTTCTGCTACTTACACTTATGAATGGAGATAAAATTAAATTGAACAATACTAAGGTCTTTCCATTGCCAATTTAAGAATATGATAAGGTTTGATCAGTTCCGTGTAAAATAGTCCTTTTAATCTATGGCATAGGGCTTTAAAAATGTTAAAGCAACAGTTTATGTCAGAGTTTACAGAACTGAACTTTTCCAGCTGATGCACCCTTGCACAGGATACTGTCAAAACCAGGTTATTCACCAGTCATAAATTTGTTTACCGTATCATATAAATCTCCGGTAATTTTGCGGTATGATCCGCCGGTCGATAGAGATTGTAGTCAGCAGTTTTAAGATGGCATTGCAGGAACTGTGGAAGAATAAGCTCCGCACATTTCTTTCTTTATTCGGCATTACGATCGGCATCTTTTGCATTATCGGTGTGTTAGCAACAGTCAACAGCCTGGAACAAAATATCCAGAATGAAGTAAAAACATTGGGCACCAATACCATTTATGTAGACAAATGGGATTACAGTGCCGGTGGTGGTCCGGATTTTCCCTGGTGGAAATTTGTAAATAGGCCTGTACCCAAATATGAAGAAACAGAGCAGATAAAAGCAAGAACCCCTTCTGCCAAATTTGTTGTCTTCCGGAATAAGGTGGTGGACCAGGTTGAATACCGGGGCAGTGCTTTGACAAACATAAATATCTACGGCATCAATGAAGATTTTGATAATATTCAGCCGGTAGAAATTGCCCATGGCCGCTACCTCTCCGAAGCTGATTTTGAAAGAGGAACCAACGTTGTTGTAATTGGGAATGAAATTGCTGAAAAACTATTTGGAGAAGCCGAACTCTCTCTTGAAAAACACCTGGATATCCGTGGTAAGAAAATGCTGATCATCGGGGTGGTCAAAAAGCAGGGAAAACAAATGATCGGTGGCTGGGATTTTGATCAGAGTGTAATAGTATCATACCGGCTTGGTCGTGGTATCATGAATGAATTGAAAGCCGATCCGCTGATCATTGTACAAGGCCAGGATAATATAAACAGCAAAGCGCTGAAAGATGACCTGACTGGTACCATGCGGGCACTGCGGAAACTTACTCCTACCAAAGAAGATAATTTCACCCTGAATGATATCAACGATTTCAGTGCTGTCATCAGTAATGCATTTGTAAGTCTGAACATAGGCGGATGGGCCATTGCAGCTTTATCGCTGATTGTGGGCATGTTTGGTGTGGCCAATATCATGTTTGTTTCTGTTCGTGAAAGAACCGGGCAAATAGGGCTGAAAAAAGCAATCGGTGCCAAAAGAAGGATCATCCTTACCGAGTTTCTGCTGGAGTCCGCTTTTCTCTGCATTATTGGTGGCCTGATAGGATTAACATTGGTTTTTTTGCTGACTCAGTTACTTACAAATGTGCTTAATTTCCCTGTATTCATTTCCAGCACTTACATTGCATTGGCCATCGGTATCTGTATAATTGTCGGGGTCATCGCCGGCTTTATTCCTGCCCGGCAGGCAGCCATGATGGATCCTGTAGAAGCTATGCGGAGTAAATAAATGATAGTGCTGATGTACCGATTTGACAATTTGATAATGCGTTGCTGATAGAATAATTATCCTTTACTTTGATTATAAATAATTATGGAA
>Ga0209582_1001495_pt1 | contig 11219 bp, 4 predicted proteins | sample KloWWTmetKNB5Kit_FD_187176 | JGI IMG/M metagenome (GOLD analysis project Ga0209582, IMG submission 187176) | Active sludge microbial communities from Klosterneuburg, Austria, studying microevolution and ecology of nitrifiers - Klosterneuburg... | ecosystem: Engineered > WWTP > Aerobic digester >...
ACGCAGCCTTTGAAGATATTTTTGTGCTTTCCCAATTAATAAATTCTGATGTTGAAATAAGCCCATCAATAATGGATAAATTACAAAATCTGAGGAAACCAAATACAGACGCAATAGCCGATTTGGCAATCGACAATTTCTATGAAATGCGCGATAAGACCGGCGATGCACTCTTCCAGATGAAGCGCAATGTAGAAACCAGATTAGAGAAGAATTTTCCAAGATATTATTCTAAATATAGTTTGGTAACTTTCAGAGATGACATACCTTATGAAGAAGCAATGAAAAGAGGACGCAAACAAGATGAGTGGCTTATGAATTTTCTGCAAACCCATACTGAAGTTAAGGATAGTGATCTGGCCAGCGTTGCTGCAGAGCTAGATCAATTGAAGTACTAGCTTCAAGGAGGCTACATCAATCCACATTTCATACATGTGTAAGCTTAGTAGAATACTCTTTCGGACCTATCGAGGGTAAGTCCCGCGAATGAGGCGGCAAAAATTGCCAAGGTGTGATTTGATTTTGCCAATCAAAACCGGAATGCTCCTTATGACGATTTCTAAATTCAACCGGCGTACATAACCGTGTTTTTTTAAATAACCGATTGAAATTTGCAATATTATTAAATCCGGATGCATACGCAATACTGCTGATGGTATCATCCGAACCTATTAATAATTTACAAGCATTACCTATCCGCACATCAGTCAGAAACTCAGTGAAACTCTTATTAGTATATTTTTTAAAGTAATGACTAAAAGATGAGTCGCTCATGTTTATCAACTTTGCGACTTCCTCGACTTTTAATTTACTCTTGTCAAAGTGCCTGATTATATAATTGTAAGCGGTCTGTATCCTCTTGCTATCCCATCGCATAGTCTGAGGCATAAATCCCTCACTTGCCAGGTAGCAAAAATCACTTGCTTGAGAAAGTGTTTCCAATAGTTGAATAAATTCAATGACATTCGTAAAGCCCTTATCCTGAGTCATACTGGTAATGATCTGAGCTGCTGCATTTAAATCTTTTCCACTAAACTTAATACCACGTACAGAAGCATCCAGCATCTTCCTTATATTATGAAATTTTTCTTTTTTAAACAGTGTACCTTCCAGTAAATCAATGGAAAACTGCAAGGTGATAACCTTATACTGTTTTTTAAGACCGTTTATATATTCATCTCCGGTCCATTTGTGGTATAAATATGGCCCAATCAACACTAGATCTTGTTCATGATATCTCTCTGTGGAATCTCCAATTAGCCGCACACCAGATATTCCAAGTATTAAATTAAGTTCATACTCCGGATGACAATGAATGGGATAATCAAATCCGTTACTATGTGAGTCCAATAAAACAAATACATCCTGATCATTCAAGGGGGTTATCTCTCTATATATATTCATGCCAATCCTTTTTAAGATTTTATAATAGTATCAGTTAAAAGCGGAACTGCTAAGCTTAAAACAGCAAAATTGAAGACCAAACCACTTGAGCATCTAGCAAAATGGAGGGGTCACTTGCCTTCTCCATGTAGATTCAAATATACAGTAAATTAGTTGGTTCACAAAAGTATTATATATTAACATAAAAGTATCAAACCTCCAATTTGCATTCGGCTATATTTACCAAACAACAAGGCTATTATTTAATTTTTTGTCCCCAAGAACATTTAACGGAACATTTATCAAACCATCTCTTATGATCCATAAATACATGAATATCTGTCCTTTAAGAAATCTCATACACTCATTTGTGTGGATATTTCTACTTAGTTCTGTAAGCCTTAGCTCGATCAATGCTCAGCATACTGTCTCAGGTACGGTCACAGATGCAGGTGATAAATCGGTCATGATCGGTGTAAGTATTGTAGATGCTCAGACTAAGTCGGGTGTTATTACAGACCTGGACGGAAACTTTTCTATCCAATGTGATCCTCAGACTACTTTGACCTTTAGTTTTGTAGGTTATGTTCCTCAAATAGTTCAAGTCAATAATCAGACTGCAATAAATATTGCACTTGAGTCCGATTCAAAATTACTTGAGAATGTCATAGTCACTGGTTACAAGTCTGAGATAAAATCCAATGTGACTTCATCTATTGCCTCAGTAAAAGGAAAAGATATAGATAAATTGGCTGTCCTTGGAATTGACCAGGCACTGCAAGGACAGGCCGCTGGAATACAGGTAACCCAAACATCAGGTGCACCAGGTGATGGGGTTAGTGTTAGAATCCGAGGCGTAGGAACAGTAGGAAACAATAATCCCCTCTATATTATAGACGGTATGCCTACAACCGGTGATATCAATATGTTCTCAACTCATGATATAGAATCTGTGGAGGTTCTAAAGGATGCCGCTGCTGCGATCTATGGAGCCAGAGCCGCAAATGGTGTGATCGTAATCACAACCAAAAAAGGTAAAGCAGGTGACACTAAATTTTCCTTCAATACAACCGTTGGTATTTCACAAGCTTATAGATTACCAAAACTATTAAATACAAAAGACTATCTCGATATAAGGAATGCAGCAATTGTAAATGCAAATACACTCCGTGATCCGGCCCGCCAACTTGATACTTATCCTACTTCTATTGTAGATACTTTAGCAAATGTAAACTGGCTTAATGAAGTTTTTCATCCTGCACCTTATCAAACCTACAGCTTAAGTGCCACAGGGGGTACTGAAAATGCAAGATATTTTATCATGGGTGAGTACCTGGACGAAAAGGGTGTTTTTAAAGGTCAGGGATTCAAGAAATATGGCGTTCGATTTAATGGAGAAGCAGGCAATAAGTGGTTGAAAGTTGGAAATAGCTTATATTTTGCCTATACTGATCAAAATAGAATGAATAGCACAGGTGATGGATTTGGAGGAGGAAACGAGTTAAATGTATTGCGCTATGCACTCATAGCCGCACCAGTATTCAGGATAAGAAACGCAGATGGGAGCTATGTAAATACATCTTCAGAGCTGGGTGATCCGCTCCTATATGGAGATGGAAATGCAAATCCATTGGCCTTGATCGATGCTACCGACTGGACCATCCAACGGTCGAGATTTTTTGGAAATGTATATGCAGAGGCAAAAATCTTACCGGGATTAAAAGCCAGAACTTCGCTCGGTGGCGATTTTACTTTTGAGAACGAGAAAAAATTTAAACAAAAACTATCTGCGTCTATCTATAATCCTACTTCCTTAAATGAAGGGCGGGTATTTGGACGGAACATGATCTGGAATAATACTCTGGACTATACTAAGGATTTTGGCAGAAATCACGCATCTATATTAATTGGAATGGAAGCTATTCAGAATAATACGAACTATCTGGGTGCCTCCGCTAATAATTTCACCAGGACAGACCCTAATTTTAGAAATATAGACAATAGTGTACCGGAAAATATAAAAAATATCGGAGCGAGTGGGATCACAACATATTGGGCTCTCCTCTCCTATTTTGCCCAGGCTGATTACAATTTTGACAATAGATATATTATTGGTGCATCAGTGCGCAAGGATGGTTCGTCACGCTTCGGCAAGGAAAATCGCTGGGGAGTCTTCCCTAGAATCTCTGCCGCATGGAATATCTCCAATGAATCATTTTTCAGTGGAATTAATTTTATTGACAATCTAAAACTTCGCGCCAGTTGGGGTAAAATGGGTAATCAGGAAATAGGGCTATATCCATATTCTTCATTAGTAGGTACCGGAATCCGAGTGTATAGTTTTGGTGATAATATCGTCACCGGAGCACAGATATTGGAGACCGGAAATAGTAAGATCAAGTGGGAAACTACTACAATGACCAATCTGGGCTTAGATTTCAGCATTCTGAAAGGCAGGCTTACCTTTATATTTGATGTCTATAATAAGAAGACACAGGATATGCTAGTGCAAGTGCCCCTACCTGAGTCAGCAGGCGAACAAACACCACCGTTTGTCAATGCAGGATCAGTTGAAAATAAAGGAATAGAATTGGGCGCTATCTACAACAATAGAGTTGGTGAGTTCAGCTATACCGTAGGGGGTAATTTCTCAGCTAATAGGAATAATGTTTTATCACTGAGTACTGGCGAACCACTTCTTGGAGGATTTGGGTTGTCCGATGGTGCCATCACTAAGACGGAAGTTGGCTATCCCATTGGCTCCTTCTTCTTATATGAAATGGCAGGCATATTTCAAACTCAAGAAGAGATCGAAGCCAGTCCATTTCAGACAAAGGATACGAGACCAGGGGATGTAAAATTTGCTGACCTCAATGGGGATAATAAAATTGATGATAAGGACCGGGCACATCTGGGCAGCCCTTTTCCCGATTTTAGCTATGGACTCAATTTGGGATTTACCTGGAGAAACTTTGATTTTTCAACCTTAATTCAGGGTGTAAAGGGCAATGACATATACTTCCTCTACGGAAACTTCGCTTATGAAACTCAGTCCAGAGGTTTTAATTCTTATGAGGATATAAAAGACTATTGGCGTCCGGATAATACCAATACATCCATCCCTAAAGTAAGTCTGGATGATAGAAATGGAAATAGAAGGATTTCCACACGCTTTCTGTATGATGGCTCTTATTTAAAAGTGAGAAATGTTACTTTAGGGTACAATTTAAAATCTGTATTCAAAACTAAATCTATTACCGGCCTAAGAATTTATATTACCGGTCAGAACTTGCTCACATTTACTAAATATCCGGGCTTAGACCCCGAAATACAAGCCAATAATAATGATACTCAGGGACTTGGCATTTCGTCAGATCTATCAGTGGGAATTGACTGGGGAACCGTACCCGCACCAAGAAAAATTTTATTTGGGATAAATCTTAACTTCTAACTTCTAATAATTAAACAAAATGAATATTTCCAAATATATATTAATAATTGTAGCGGTAATCTCACTTGATTCTTGTTCAAAAATTTTAGATAATGAGCCTATAGGTGTCCTGAATTCAGAGTCCTTTTTTAAGACCTCAAATGATGCAGTGCAAGGAATAAATGCCGCATATGAACCACTTATGTATACCAGCTCAAATAAAAATGCCTATTGGGCCTTTGCTGAATTACCAACCGATGAGGCGGTAGTAGGGGGAGATGGTTCACAACCTGGGCTTACAGAACTGGATTTTTTCACTTATACACCTCGTACAGAAGAATTTAATAATTTCTATAAATTAGAATATAAAGGTATTTCACAGTGCAATACTGTGTTGGATAGAGTGCCCTCAATTGATATGGATGAGACGTTGAAAAATAGAATTCTTGGTGAAGCACTGTTTCTAAGATCCTTCTATTATTTCCAATTGACTCAGGTCTTTGGTGAGGTACAACTCATCACAAGAGTGCTACCTCCTACTGACATTAAATATGCTAAATCTTCAAAAGATGCCATCTACCAGCAAATAATCAATGACTGTAAGGATGCAGCAAATAAGCTACCTACTAGCTATTCCGCGACAGATGTCGGCAGAGCAACGAAAGGTGCAGCACTGGCTCTGATTGCCAAGACTATGCTGTATTCCAAAAACTGGCAAGGCGTTCTGGATTATGTAAGTCAAGTTAAGGAACTTAATATATATTCTCTTACAGCTGACTATCAGGATAATTTCAAAATAAAAACCCAAAACAACACTGAGTCTGTATGGGAAATCCAACACACCAATCTGGAACTGGGCGTCGGAAACTCCCTAAACCAAATCTGGTTGTCAAAAAAGGTAACTGATGGATATGGCTTTGCAGAAGTGACTCAAAGTTATTATGACGAATTTGAATCAGGTGATCCCCGACGTGATTTTACGATTGCCTCAAATAATCAGGAATATTTTGGAGTCACTTATAAAAATTCGTATTCCTCAACACGTCACAGTCCAAGGAAATACCTGCAAACAGATTCAACTGTTACTCAAAAGGCAGATGGAGACATTAATGTGACTCCGATCAGGTACGCAGAAGTCTTGCTTTGGGAAGCGGAAGCACTAAATGAAATAGGCAGAACCTCAGATGCACAAGATCCACTCGAAGTTGTAAGAGCAAGAGCTCGCAAACAGTCTTCAGATCCAGAGAATACACTACCTAAAATAACCACTGCGGATCAAGGCATCATGAGACAAGCTATCAGACATGAAAGATCAGTCGAGTTAGGCTTCGAAATGCATAAGTTTTTTGATTATGTACGTTGGGGAATAGCCTCAGATAAATTAGGCGCTCTGGGATTTCAAAATGGAAAACATGAGGTATTTCCACTTCCACAAATAGAAATTGATTTAAACAAAAGTTTACTTCAGAATCCGGGATATTAATTACACTTTACTACATGATATGCTAAATAAATTTATTTGTTTATTTTTTCTATTAATGGGGACGGTATGTCTTGCTCAACCGACCCAAATCGCCATTCCACGTATTAATCAAATGCCTGACCAGCCGTCACCATACAATTTACGTGACTGGAAGCAAGTAGCAATAGAATATGATTCATTTGTGTACAATACAGCGAAGTCCGGCCAATACCTCCCACTAAGCTATATCTTACCTCAGGGATTCAATTACAAACAACGGGCCTTTTTTGGATTACATACCTATGTGGGCACCAATTCACCCATGAATAATGAAGCTATTAATGTTTTACCTTCTTTAGTGGGGGCCAGTCTGTGTGGTGTGGACAAGTCGAATCAATATGCTCAAAATTGGGTATTGATGAGCCAGGATTTCTTCAATAAGAATAATGGTGAATTACTTTATTTAAATAATAATAATACGGCTACCGGTAATGACTGGTGGTACGACCTCATGCCCAATGTCTTCTTCTATCAATTATTTGACTTGTATCCATCTATAGGTGGTGAAGCAGATATCCAATTTATAGCCATTGCTAACCGCTTCTTGGAGTCAGTGAGAGCCCTAGGGGGGAAGGATACTCCCTGGCAAAAGGCCAACATGAATTATCGAGCTTTTAACTTTAAAACGATGCTGCCCAATGCAGAAGGTGTAAAAGAGCCAGAGGCTGCCGGCGCCTATGCGTGGGTACTTTATAATGCATATACCAAAACTCACAATCCTGAATATCTCAAAGCTGCAGAATGGAGTCTTGAGTTTTTAAATAGCTTAAACACCAATCCTTCATATGAGCTCCAATTGCCTTATGGTACCTACACAGCTGCACGAATGAATGCTGAGCTCGGTACTAATTATAATATTCAGAAAATGCTCACCTGGAGCTTCGATCGCGGCTCACTACGTGGATGGGGAACTATCGTAGGAAAATGGGGTGGATTTGATGTATCCGGTCTGGTGGGTGAAGCCAATGATAATGGCGATGATTATGCATTCCAACTTAACGGAGTACAGCAAGCAGCTATGCTTGTCCCACTGGTGAGATATGATAAGAGGTTTGCTAACGCAATAGGAAAATGGATGGTCAATCTGGCAAATGCAACCAGGCTATTTTATCCCGGCTTCTTACCCGATAATCTACAGGATGCATCTGCCTGGTCAGCGACCAATGATCCACAACGAGTCATGGGATATGAAGCGCTCAAGGAAAAATGGATGGGAAACTCGCCTTTTTCTACCGGAGATGCACTAAAGGGTGGATGGGGTAAGACGAATCTCGCACTGTATGGCACCTCATCCATTGGGTATATGGGCTCTTTAATACATCCAACAAATGTGGAAAAAATATTGAGGTTGGATTTATTAAAAACTGACTTCTACCACACATCAGCCTACCCTACTTCATTATTATACAACCCATATAGTGTATCTAAAAATATAGAGATGGAGTTAGGCGGGGGATTGTATGATATTTATGATGCTGTGAGTGAAACATTTTTAATCCAAAACGCTACCGGTACCATTTCGGTTTCAATCCCTGCACTCACATCAATAATAGCAACTATTGTCCCGGCCTCAGGTGTTGTAACTTATGACAAAAATAAAATGCTTATTAATGATGTAATCGTTGACTATAAACAATCAAAAAACTTGTTCACCTATACACCCAGGATTCAGTCCTTAGCTGCATCAGATTATATAATTGAAAAAGGAAAATCGACTCAGATTTTCGCAAAAGTTTTTGACCAGGATTCAAACATATTCAATTGGGAATGGAATGTATCAGGCGGTATCATTACAGGGTCTGGCTCTGAAGTGCACTGGAAAGCACCTGAATCAGAAGGCATTTACCATATTACCACCATTGTAAAAGATGAGATAGGAAATAGCGATACAGCAACTCATGATATTGAAGTAGTTGCAGAAATTAATTTACCTCCTAGTATTGACCTGATTACAGATAAATCTTCGCTGATCCCAGATGGAATCGCAAATATATCTGCAAATGCAATAGATCCAAATGGAGATCCTATTACTTACTCTTGGAGTGCCACCGGTGGGACTATAGATGGAACTCAATCTAATATAACCTGGAAGGCTCCTCTCACTGAGGGTGTCTATGACATCACACTGAAAGCATCGGATGATAAGGGACTAAGCACTTCACAGACTATTTCTATTTTAGTTTATAATTTCCCAAATACCTACAACTCAAATTTAGTTGCATGGTACCCTTTCTCCGGTACCGGAAGAGATTCAACCCTAAATCACCTGGACGCTCTGGTCTCAGGAGTCAGATATGTACCAGATTTTAATAGTAACCCCAAAAGTGCTTGTCTTTTCGATGGAATAAATGATTTCGCAAGTGTCAATAGCGATCCTAAACTGAACTTCCAAAACGGAATCACACTAAGTTGTTGGATACAAGCGGGTGATCTGCCTAGTCGTGAGTCATTCGTTATATCTCACGGAAGCTGGCAAAACAGGTATAAATTATCAATCACACCGGAAAGGCGACTGAGGTGGACTGTTAATACTGAAATTTCTATTGCAGATTTGGATGCTAAGTCTCCTCTTGAAGTTGGAAATAACTATCTTATTACTGCTACCTATGATGGAAAAATAATGTGCCTCTATATCAATGGAGAGCTAGAATCATATAAGCAATTGACGGGTAAAATCAGGACGACTGATCTACCCTTCCTCATGGGTCAAATGCTTCCGGATGAATCAAACTATAATTTTAGTGGCATCATCGATGAGGTAAAAATCTATGATCAGGCCCATACTCCTGAAGAAGTAAAAGCGATTTATAATAATGACTATTTAGATACTAAGGTATCAGGCATAAATACGGAGATAGTGATATATCCCAATCCGGTACGAGATCAATTGTACATTCAATTCACCAATGAAGTTGATTTCGGACTCCTGACCATATATGATTTAATGGGAGTGGTAGTAAAGACCAAACCACTGAAGCAGGTCAGTCAACTGAAAATATCAATGTTTGACCTTCCACCGGGCGTGTACACTATTATGGTTACTACCGGTAAGACAAAGAATAAATTCCAAATTGTGAAAATATAGAGTTCATGAAAGTACAATCTTTGGACATATTAATACCATATATCGAAACAGATAGATCTTATCTTTACTAGACCCCTTTTTTATTTAAACCTCTACTAAATTATTTTAAGAACATGAGAAACACATTACAAAAATGCCTTTTTTCGGTGTTGGGTTTATTTTTAGTCATGGCAGTGACTGCTCAGACTCCTATTGCTGATTATCCTTTTTCTGGTGATGCAAAAGACATCTCCGCAACTAAAAACAATGCTTCTGTACATGGAGCATTTCTAACGAAAGATAGATTTGGTATTGCAGCCAGAGCATTTTCTTTTGATGGAATTCAATCATTTTTGAGGGCCCCAAATAATCCTACCTTAAATACTGATTATACCACAGTATCATTTTGGCTGTTTGCCAATGCCTTACCTCCTGCTGGTGAAGCCTACATATTATCTTTTGGAGGTTGGCAAGAAAAATGGAAAATTTCCTTGCCAGATCATGGCAAGATGGTCTGGACCACCAATAATACAAGTGGAATATCCGACATGGATTCCGGCGACGGAAATGTCGTAGTTCCCGGAGTATGGCAGCATTGGACATTTGTGCATAATGGAACTACGGATGAAATTTATTTGAATGGACAAAAAATTGCAGATAAGGCAGTCTCAGGGGCATTAAATCCTACTTTAGCACCACTTGGCATTGGCTACAATCCCATCGAAAAAGGGAATTACTTTAATGGTAAATTAGATGATATCCAGATATATGGTGAAGGTCTTAATGACACTCAGATCCAAGATCTTTATACAGAACAATCTACTGCTCCTGTCATTCCTCCCGGCCTGGTGGCGAGTTATGAGTTTAAAAATAATACTGCAGATGCAAGCGAGTATAATAACGATGCATCTATGAAAGATACTAAGTTTGGTACAGATCGCTTCGGTTATGGAAATTCTGCTGCAGTCTTCAATGGTCATTCTTCTGAAGTAAAAGCAACCAATAGCTCTGTGCTCAATTCAGCAAATGCAAGTATCTCCTTTTGGGTAAAACCTAATGCGCTCCCTGCTAGCGGTGAATCCTTCCTAATCTCTAATGGAGGATGGCAAGAGAGACTTAAGATATCATTACCTGATCACGGAAAGGTTGTCTTTACTACTAATTCTACATCAGGCATATCAGATATGGATGCTGGCGGTGGACATGAATTAGTACCCGATAAGTGGACTCAAGTGGTCGTAGTACATGATGGCATATATGATCAGATATATATAGATGGGGAATTGACTAATAAGAAAGCCGTTACAGGCGACTTGAATTCAACTGATAAAGATTTGGGAATCGGATATAATACAATTGATGGTGGTAACTGGTTCAATGGAAGTATTGATGACATCCATTTTTATAACTACGCACTTACTTCGGCAGATATCACTACAAAATTCACTGAACAAAATACTTTTCCCGGCAATCCTACTGACTTAGTGGCCTCCTATCAATTCAAAGGAAATTTCAATGATGAAACTCAATTTAGAAATAATGCCTCAGGCAATGCGAATTTTACTGCAAATAGATTTGATTGGGCCAATAATGCGGTTTCTTTTAATGGAAATGATTCTCTGATAGCTGATAATTCAGGACAATTAAATTCAGATTTCGCATCAATTAGTTTTTGGATAAACCCCTCTGAATTCCCCGCATCAGGTGAATCTTTTATTGTGTCAAACGGCGGATGGCAACAACGATATAAAATCTCACTTCCCTCGCACGGTAAATTGGTATTTACGACAAACTCCACTTCCGGCATTTCAGATATGGAT
>Ga0209582_1001496_pt1:0-5000 | contig 11218 bp, 7 predicted proteins | sample KloWWTmetKNB5Kit_FD_187176 | JGI IMG/M metagenome (GOLD analysis project Ga0209582, IMG submission 187176) | Active sludge microbial communities from Klosterneuburg, Austria, studying microevolution and ecology of nitrifiers - Klosterneuburg... | ecosystem: Engineered > WWTP > Aerobic...
GTTGCCCTATCGATCTAACTGGCGGCCGTCGCGGGTTGAGGTCATCCAGGATTCGACCTTTCTGGCACTCGTGCATATCATCCTGCCGAAGGCCTTGGCGGCGGCGTCGGTGGTTGTGATCTTTGATGTTCTCCACGGACGGGGCTGGGGTATGTCTGTGTGGTGGCCGCATGACTGGCCGGTTCCGACGCAGACGATGTTGATGGTGCTGATCGTCGATGGCCTGCGCTATTGGCTGCATCGGCTCAGCCATGAGTGGGAGCCGCTCTGGCGCGTTCACGCGGTGCATCATGCGCCGCAGCGGCTCTATACGCTCAACGTGGGACGATTTCATCCCATCGACAAGGGCCTCCAATTTGTCTTCGATGCGCTGCCGTTCCTCGCGCTTGGCGTCCAGGAAGACGTGTTGAGCCTGTACTTCGTGTGGTACGCCGTGAACGGGTTCTTTCAGCATTCCAACGCGGATGTGCGGCTGGGATGGCTGAATTATGTGGTCAGTGGACCGGAACTGCATCGATGGCATCATTCCATGCAGAAGGAGGAGTCGAATCACAATTACGGCAATCATTTGATTGTCTGGGATGTTGTGTTCGGGTCCCGTTACCTGCCAGCTGACGGGTCGGTGGGTGCGCTAGGCTTGGTGAATCGGCAGTACCCTCGTGGTTTTCTAGATCAAATGGCTGCGCCATTTACCCCCGGCCTTGATAAGCAGACAGTGTGAGAGCCGGGATGTTGAGATTTCTCCATGATCCTGCCTTGTCGCTCTCACTGACCCTTACGAAGTATCGCGATTGGAATCCGTTTATTGCCCATACCCATTGCCCGGAGCTGGCTCAGCAGGCTGCGCTTCGGGATATTCTGGCGCGACAAGCCGGCACGGCCTTTGGGCGCAAGCATCGGTTCGGGTCCTTGCGCAGGTACGAGGAGTTTGCCAGCGAGGTGCCGGTGTGTACGTACGAAGACCTGCGGCCTGCCATTGAGGTGCAGGAAAAGAGCAGGGAGCCGCTTCTTACCTCCGGCCAGCCCATCCTCTTTGCGCAAACTAGCGGGACGACGGGAGTGCCGAAGAACATCCCGATCCTCCCGCAAACGGTCGAAGCGATACGCCGTTATCAGGGCCTGTGTGCCTATGCGCAATGGCAGGGAGTGCCGGCCATCTACCAAGGTCGCGTGCTGGTGATCAGCGGGCAAACCATCGAGGGCCACTTGCCTGACGGCACCCCGTTCGGATCGATGTCGGGCTTGATGTTCGATTGTTTGCCAGCCGCCATTCGGAGAAAAAGCATACTTCGGGGCGGCGAATCCGCAGCGTCGGATTACCGGCAGCGCTATTTCAATATCGCAGTCCGAGCGCTGGCGGATCCCGCTCTTTCAGTGCTGGCCACACCTAATCCGTCGACGATTCTGAAATTGCTAGAGGTGATTCGCGGGGAGTATGCGCTACTGCTGGAGGCGTTGTCCGGCGAGACGCGAGGGGGTTGTCTGCCGCCATTTGAGAAGCTTCCAATCAGTTCAACGAGATTGTCACAGCTTCGGGTGTTCATCGGGCAAGAGGAGGCCCTGGATTGTGCGACGCTCTGGCCGAACTTGCGGGCCGTGGTGACGTGGACTGGTGGAAATTGTGCGGTACTGATACCCAAACTAGGGTCGCTGTTGTCGCCACAGACCAGGATTATTGAAATGGGCTATCTCTCGAGCGAATGTTTGGGGACGGTGAATGTGGACGTGCTCAACAACCGATGTGTGCCGACCCTAGCGGATAATTTGTTTGAGTTTGTGGAGGTTGGAGACGAAGCATCAGATGTTGAACCGGTCCTGCTCCAGCAGCTGCAGGCGGGCCGGAAATACACCGTGATTGTGACAACCAGGAACGGTCTGTACCGGTATGCGATGAACGATATCATTGAAGTGACGGGGTACTTCAATCGGACGCCCACGATCCGCTTTGTCCAAAAAGGGAAGGGTGTGACCAATATCACGGGGGAAAAGCTCTATGAACATCAGGTCACCGAGGCCATGGGGCAGGTTCTGATCGCGCGTGGGCTGAGCTCGGAATTTTTTGTCATGTTGGCCGACGTCGAGAATTCTCGCTACACCCTGTGTCTAGAACATGCCTCGTCACTGGGTGATCTGGGAATCCTCGTGGAGGAGCGGCTCTCGTCGATGAATATCGAATTCAAGGCCAAGCGTGCAAGTGGGCGGCTGCAGCCGATTCACGTCCTCCAGTTGCGTCCTGGAACCGGGGATGTCTATCGGCAACATTGCGTCAGCAAGGGGCAGCGCGAGGCGCAGTTCAAGCTCATTCGCCTCCAATACGCCCATGATTCCACCTTCGATTTTGAGCGGCATGGGGAGGTGATGACGTGATGCGCATGCGTAGCTTGACCATGACATCCTTAGAGATCCCCTTCCGGCAGGTCTTTACGCATGCCTCGGCTACACGATCCAAGACCGAGGCGGTGCTGGTTCGCGCAGAGTCTGCTCGTGGCTTGGTGGGGATGGGAGAAGGTTGTCCGCGGCAGTACGTAACGGGCGAAACCGTGGCTAGTGCCCAGGAGTTTTTCCGCAGCCACCGGGCCGAATGGATGACATGTTCATCGATGGATGATCTGCAGACGTGGGGAGCCGCGCATGCTGATCTGATCGACCGCAATCCGGCGGCCTGGTGCGCGGTTGAAACGGCCTGCCTGGATTTATTGGGAAAAGAGCTGGAACAGCCGATTGAAGTGGTGCTTGGCGGCACGCCGTTGTCCGGGCCATTTCGGTACTCGGCGGTACTAGGCGGGGAAAAGTTTTCCTCGTTCGAGAAACAGCTGCGACAGTATCTTGCCGCAGGGTTTATCGATTTCAAGCTCAAGGTCATGGGCGATCTGGAGGCCGATCGTGAGCGTGTAGCGGCGCTCACGGCTGCGGGCACACCAGGCCTTCGCGTGCGGCTTGATGCCAACAATCGCTGGCACCGCGTGGATGAAGCCTGCGAGTATATTCAGAGCTTACAGGGCTCATTTACCGCTCTGGAAGAGCCGCTGCGGGTCGGCGATTACGAGGGGTGTCGGGCACTCTCCCGGCACTGTGGCGTGCCGATTATTCTGGACGAGAGTTTTGTGAATGTGGGTCAATTTCCGTTGATTGAAGGCGAGCCTTCCTTGTGGATTCTAAATATTCGCGTCTCCAAGATGGGCGGTCTGCTAAGAGCATGCACGGTCGCCGCGCGTGCGAAGGCGGCAGGTATTCCGATCGTTGTTGGCGCGCAAGTAGGGGAGACTAGCATCCTCACCAGAGTAGCGCTGGTTGTGGCGGACCGGTACCGCGACATCCTGATCGCGCAGGAGGGGGCAGTGGGGACGCATTTGCTTGAATATGATCTGTGCGAGCCGCCGCTTATGTTCGGCAGAGGCGGCTGTCTTGCGGATACCGTCTTTTACGGCCGCTCTGGTCTTGGATTGTCGTTTGCGCGGTAAGATTGCCGATGTCGGGAATTGGACGTGCGTATGAGTGTAGAACTACGTACTTAAACGACTGCTCGGTTAGAGGCTTTCCACGTCCGCAACAATCGTGTGTAGTCCGCTCGATCCGGCCGGCTGCGGTCGAATGAGTTCGGCGATCTGAGGTTGCCCTTTGCTATCGATCGCGCGAACGGCGACCTGGTACTTGCCCCGTTTCGAGGGGCGCCAAGTGTAGTTCCAAATGACCCATGAATAGGGCGACATCGGCGTTTCAATCTCGCAGGAATCCCACGTTCTCGTGGCATCCAGGCTGATTTCCACTCGGCTGATGGAGTGTGGGCCGCCAAAGGCAATTCCGCGGAATCGCTGCTCGGGGCCGCGTAGCGTCTGGTAGTGTCCGGGGGAGTCAATGCGTGAAAATGTCTTGATGGTGGCGTCATCGGTCCACCCTTTTCGTTGCCAATAACCTCGATAATCCCCGGCGTAGGCCTCGATTTCCACAATCCATTTCACATTCTTGATGCCGTAGAGTCCAGGTACCAATAGGCGCAGCGGAAAGCCGTGTTCCTTCGGTAACTTCTCGCCGTTCATGAGAAACGCGAGCATCACATCATCCTGCATGGCGCGCGTCAGCGGAATGCTATCGTCGTAGGCGTCCGCTCCGCGGAAGACAATGTCACGTGTGGTTTCTTCATCGATCTCCGCTTCCTGTAGGAGTTTCTTGAGGGAAATCCCCCTCCAGCGTGCGTTCCCGAGGCTATCGCCTCCGGGTAATGTATCGATGCACATGAGAGTAGAGATCTGCTCGAAGTTATTGCGGTTTAATAGCTCTCGCCAGCCAAGAGACAGGGGTTTCTTCACTTCTCCCTTCACCGAGAGGCGCCATTCGTCTTGTCGAAGCTCGCGAGAGACGTTAAAAGGGGAGTCTGAGTAATTCACCACGTAGAATTTTTTGTTTTCTGTGAAGTAATTTGTCTCACGCGGAGGCATGGCGAACATGCGACCGAATAAAGATCCGACCGCATCGCAGCCGCCGGTGAGACCAGCAACAGCCGCAATTCCAGTGAGCTTTAAGAGATTTCGTCGTTTCAGCGAGAGCCAATTTTCCATGGAAATACTCTGCGACAATAAAAAGATCTTTTCAAGGCTTGACTCCAGAAACCCAGATTGGTATAAGGATGCACGTTTGATCCAGCCTAGTGGCCGATGCGGTTGTAAGACCTGCGACGGATTCTCAGGAACCCCAGATCAAAAAAATAAATCCTGGCCCTCTTGACAAGGTCAGGCGCGCATAGTAAAGTGCGCGGCTCGCGTGGGGAACGACAAAGCGTTCCGAAGCGTGAAACGGTTCTTTGACAACTGAATAGAGCGAGAAATGAGTAAGGTAAGGTGTATTGAAGAGGTGGCCCTCGGGTCCAATTCAAGTAGAACCTTTATGAGAGTTTGATCCTGGCTCAGAACGAACGCTGGCGGCGCGCCTAATACATGCAAGTCGAGCGAGAAGGTGTAGCAATACACTTGTAAAGCGGCGAACGGGTGAGGAATACATGGGTA
>Ga0209582_1001496_pt1:7500-11218 | contig 11218 bp, 7 predicted proteins | sample KloWWTmetKNB5Kit_FD_187176 | JGI IMG/M metagenome (GOLD analysis project Ga0209582, IMG submission 187176) | Active sludge microbial communities from Klosterneuburg, Austria, studying microevolution and ecology of nitrifiers - Klosterneuburg... | ecosystem: Engineered > WWTP > Aerobic...
AGGGGAGTGAAATAGAACCTGAAACCGTACACCTACAAGCAGCGAAAGGGCTATGCCCGCAAGGGAATGCCTGATCGTGTGCCTTTTGCTTAATGAGCCTGCGAGTTATTTAGCGTAGCAAGGTTAAGGCGAAGAGCCGGAGCCGTAGCGAAAGCGAGTCCGAATTGGGCATTGAGTTGCGCTGAATAGACCCGAAGCGAAGTGATCTACCCATGGCCAAGGCGAATCCGCCGTAACAGGCGGAGGAGGCCTGAACTGATGTTAGTTGCAAATGGCTCGGATGAGCTGTGGGTAGGGGTGAAAGGCTAATCAAACTTCGTGATTGCTGGTTCTCCCCGAAATAACTAGAGGGTTAGCCTCGTTTCAGCCGTGACGGAGGTAGAGCACTGAATGAGCTAGGGGCGTTCCAACGCTACCGAACTCAATCAAACTCCGAATGCCGTTACTGGACGAACGGGAGTTAGACTACGAGTGCTAAGATCCGTGGTCAAAAGGGAAATAGCCCAGACCGTCAGCTAAGGTCCCTAATCGTGAGCTAAGTGGAAAAGGTTGTAAGATCGCTCAGACAGCCAGGAGGTTGGCTTAGAAGCAGCCATCCTTTAAAGAGTGCGTAATAGCTCACTGGTCGAGCGATTTTGCGCCGAAAATGTAACGGGGCTCAAGTTCACAACCGAAGCTACGGACTTGCATCGCAAGGTGTGAGTGGTAGGGGAGCATTCTCTGTGCGGTGAAGGTTGACCGACAAGGACAACTGGAGCGCAGAGAAGAGATTATGCAGGCATAAGTAGCGATAAACGATGTGAGAATCATCGTCCCCGTAAGCCTAAGGTTTCCTGGCCTATGTTCGTCAGGTCAGGGTGAGTCGGATCCTAAGCCGAGGTCGACAGACGTAGGCGATGGCAAACAGGTCAATATTCCTGTACCACCGTATTGACGTTATCAGCGAAGGGGGGACGCAGAAGGGTAGGCACCGCCGGGTCCCTGGAATACCCGGTCCAAGCAGGTAGGCGGGGGTTGTAGGCAAATCCGCAATCCCGTTAACGCCGAGATGTGATGGGGAGGCCGCAAGGCCATAAACGGGCTGATCCCACGCTGCCGAGAAAAGCCTCGTAGCGAGTCAATATGATGTCCGTACCGCAAACCGACACAGGTAGGTGGGTGGAATACACCAAGGGGCGTGAGAGAACACTCCCTAAGGAACTATGCAATTTAGCCCCGTAACTTCGGGAGAAGGGGTGCCACGAGTAGGTAAGTCTGTACAAGGCAAGCTGAACGTGGTTGCAATAAAGTGGCTCTAGCGACTGTTTACCAAAAACACAGGACTCTGCAAACACGATAGTGGATGTATAGGGTCTGACGCCTGCCCGGTGCTGGAAGGTTAACCGGAGGAGTTAGCCGCAAGGCAAAGCTTTGAAGGGAAGCCCCAGTAAACGGCGGCCGTAACTATAACGGTCCTAAGGTAGCGAAATTCCTTGTCGGGTAAGTTCCGACCTGCATGAATGGCGTAACGACTGGAGCGCTGTCTCAGGGAGTGACTCAGCGAATTTGTTGTTCCGGTGAAGAAGCCGGGTGCCCGCAACTAGACGGAAAGACCCTGTGCACCTTTACTACACCTTGACATTGGGTGTTGGAAGGATCTGTGTAGGATAGGTGGGAGGCTGTGAGACTTGGCCGCTAGGTCAGGTGGAGCCGACGTTGAAATACCACCCTGATTGTTCTGATATTCTAACCTGGCCCTGTGATCCAGGGCAGAGACAGTGTCTGGCGGGTAGTTTGACTGGGGCGGTCGCCTCCCAAAAGGTAACGGAGGCGCCCAAAGGTTCCCTCAGGCTGGTCGGTAATCAGCCGTCGAGTGTAAAGGCAGAAGGGAGCTTGACTGCGAGAGCGACAGTTCGAGCAGAGACGAAAGTCGGGCTTAGTGATCCGGTGGTTCTGCGTGGAAGGGCCATCGCTCAACGGATAAAAGGTACGCCGGGGATAACAGGCTGATCTCCCCCAAGAGTTCACATCGACGGGGAGGTTTGGCACCTCGATGTCGACTCATCGCATCCTGGGGCTGAAGCTGGTCCCAAGGGTTAGGCTGTTCGCCTATTAAAGCGGTACGAGAGTTGGGTTCAGAACGTCGTGAGACAGTTCGGTCCCTATCTGTTGTGGGCGGAGGAGAGTTGAGAGGGGCGTTCACTAGTACGAGAGGACTGTGAAGGATGAACCTCTGGTGTGCCGGTTGTCGTGCCAACGGCAGTGCCGGGTAGCTATGTTCAGTTGGGATAACCGCTGAAAGCATCTAAGCGGGAAGCCTGCCTCAAGATAAGCTCTCCCGGGGCGCAAGCCCCCTAAAGGACACTTGTAGACTACGAGTTTGATAGGCTGGGTGTGGAAGGCTCGTAAGGGCTGTAGCTAACCAGTACTAATCGTCCGTGCGGCTTAACATCCTTTGCTCCTGATAGACGTGGTCTTAATAAGAACAAATGAATGACGAACTATGTCTTCGTCGATCAGGGACGAGTCCCATATGATCGTCTAGAATAGGAACTCACTGGTTTGATTCTTCAGAAGTTCCCGGTGGCCTTGCCGGAGGGGTCACACCCGTTCCCATACCGAACACGGAAGTTAAGCCCTCCAAGGCCGATGATACTGCTGCCGTGAGGCAGTGGGACAGTAGGACGCTGCCGGGTTACAAAAAGAGCCTGCTCGAGAAATCGGGCAGGCTTTTTTATTTGCCATTGAATCTCAGAAGGTCTAACTGATTAATGCAGTCGCCGATGGGTGTTTGCCGAATTGATTTAGCGCTTATCAGAGCTCAATGGCAATTGAAGTGTACAGTGTACAGCGCTTTTCATTTGAAATTCATTGCTGACTAAAGAGTCCCTTTCTATGCTGCCACCTATTCCATCCAGCTGGTACCAGTTTTTCACGGAACAGATAAATGGCAACAACTTTCGAGCTCTCGAAACGTTTCTCGATCGGGAAGCGGAGGCAGGTGAAACAATCTTGCCTCCCTCGCAGGATATTTTTGGGGCCTTGGAGGCGACGCCATACGAACAGGTCAATGTTCTGCTTCTTGGTCAGGATCCCTACCATACACCAGGAATGGCGCACGGACTCTGTTTTTCGGTACGGCCTGACGTCCCGGTTTTACCCCGCTCGCTCAGAAATATCTATCGTGAACTTCGGGAGGATGTCGGCTGCTCTGTTCCAAACAACGGCTGCCTGGAGCCCTGGGCCAGGCAGGGAGTGCTGATGTTGAATGCCGTTCTGACGGTTCGCGCGCATGCGGCCAATTCACATCGGGGGCGTGGCTGGGAAGCTGTGACTGATCGTATCTTTGCGGTCCTGAATGCAAAACCAAGTCGTGTGGTATTCCTGCTCTGGGGCGCGGAGGCGAAGAAAAAACAATCACTGATCACAAATGCGCAGCATGTGGTGATTTCCTGCGCTCACCCCTCGCCCTTGTCCGCGAGAAAGTTCTTCGGTTCACGGTGTTTCTCGCAGGTCAATCGAGCCCTCACTGAGGTGCACCTTAAACCGATCGATTGGCAGATTCCCGATCTCTGAATCGAAGTCGGGCGGCGCGGTAGCAGTGATCGGTGCTCACACCTAAATGATTTGACTTGTGGTAAGTCCTTTTTTATACTACAGGAATTCTTTTAGTTCTTACTCAATCATCTGCGCAGGAGAGTGGCCGCCGGGAATGAGGATTCGTCTGGGTCTGGGTCTC
>Ga0209582_1001497_pt1 | contig 11215 bp, 12 predicted proteins | sample KloWWTmetKNB5Kit_FD_187176 | JGI IMG/M metagenome (GOLD analysis project Ga0209582, IMG submission 187176) | Active sludge microbial communities from Klosterneuburg, Austria, studying microevolution and ecology of nitrifiers - Klosterneuburg... | ecosystem: Engineered > WWTP > Aerobic digester >...
CGGTCACGTCGAGGCCGTTCTTCTTGGCGCGTTCAAGGGGCGGCAGGGCGCGGGCGACGGTGATCTGGTCGAAATGGTAGCGCACGCCGGTCATCTCGATCAGCGACAGATCTCGGTCGAGGCCCATGCGTTCGGCCATCGGGCTGACGGCGGGCAGGCCGCGCAGGCTGGCGCGGAGGATGGCGTTACGATTCTCTCGCCCCCGGCAAAACCTGTGTTGGCGCGGCTGGCCGGGCAGATCAACCGCCAGCGCGATGGGCTGGGGGAATTGCGCGCGGCGGTGAGCAGAAAGCCCGCGCTGGCCGCGCCAGAGATGACGGTGCAGATGACCGCGCAACGCGCGGCTATCAGCGATGTTGAGGTGTTACCCCCAACCGCCGCCGAGGTCGCGGGCGGCCCGTCCAAAAGTTGATCATGTGCAATTAGAACCACAAAACGATACAGCATCAAAAAATGTAGCTCGATTTGATTCACGGTGGCGAATAGAAGTAACTGCTGGCGGCAAGTTTTTTCAATATAGGCTTGGCGCAGGAGCAGAAAGGAAATCACGATATGGCGGCAAATTCAGCAAACTCTCCAGCGAACGGCAAGAACAGTACAAAACGCGCATCGCAGAAAAGAAGGCGCGAACCACTCTCTAAAACCGATGCGCTTGAGATATTGATGGCGGCACTTAACGAATGTATTGATGCGGGTTTGGAAGTTTTTATCTTGCGCAGCACAGATGGAGAACCGCTCATCAGCATCACTGGCGCGGATGTTGTAGGCGATGAAGGTTCATATAAGATTGTTCCAAAATAATTAGCACTCGCGTAGAGAGAGTGCTAAAATGCGCTCATGGGCACAGATGACAATCGGCTCGAAAATGATTTGTGGATGGCAATTCACAGATCACTTAGCATGATTGTGCCTGCGCTCAAAAAATACTCTGAGTTGAAACGTAATTCGCACGCTGGCCGCATTTACCGAATGTTGGAGGCGGCCAGCCAGTCGCTTAAAAAAGATTTGATGCTGTGATTTGAGTTTTTCATCCAGAGCCGCCGTTTTTACGCCCGCTCACCAAATTTGGCGAGCGGGTTTTTTGTTTTATGAGATTTGATCAACCTGTTGGCACACTTTCCCAGCGCGATACAAGCGCGTGGGCAGGTGGTTGGATAGATGCGAACCCCATCGGCACAAAATATGTGAACGGGGCCACGGGGTTGGGCGCATATCACACCGGCGCAGATTTGAACTGCAACACGCCCACATGGGATGCAGATGCCCATGCCGCGGTATTTGCCAGCGCGGATGGCATCGTGGTGTTTGCTGGCCCAAAACCCGTGTGGGTGAGCATCATTGTGATCAAACACGTGGTGGATGAGCGCGTGGTGTTCACCCGATACGCGCACGTCGAAAACATGCTGGTTAAAACGGGGGATGTCGTGCGGCGTGGGCAGCAAATTGCCCAAGTGGGCAATGCAAACGGCGCGATGCCTTATCACTTGCACTTTGATGTGAGTTTTGCCAATTTGGAAAAGTCACCCGGCGACTGGCCGGGTTTGGATTTAGTGCGGTTGGAGCGCGATTACGTTGACCCACAAGCGTGGATCAACTCGCACAGAAAACAGGAGGAAACGCAGGATATGGTAGCCGGAAAATTGATGATTGATGGCACAGACGGCGACGGTCTAAATGTGCGGGCCACGGGGGCCGCCAACGGCGTAAAAATTGGCTGGCTGGCGGATGGCGAGCCGGTGAGCGTTGTTGCTCAGCAAAACGGATGGAGCCAAATTGAGTTTGTAAACTCTACGCGGGGCAGCACCGCGCGCGGGTGGGTGAAATCGGACTGGGTTAAATCTGTGACTGGTGAAGCGCCCACGCCCACGCCCGTCACGCCGCCAATTGTCAAAAAATCCATGCTGATGGGCGTGAACGTGCTGAATGATTTTGGCGCGTTGCGCGAGGCTGAGGCAAACGGATGTAAATTCGTAATGGTGATGGATGGTGTGAGTGAGGCGGTGAATTTTGCGCGGGCACATCCAGACGGATACGCCATGCTGCGGCGTTACATTGGCAGTGCGGGTTGGGGCGCAAACGATTTTATTCGCGGTCTGGGTGTTGCAGCAGATATGCCGCGCAATTTGGTTCTCACATTATTCAACGAAGCTGATACATGGGGTTCATCGCCAGATCAGCTTGAACAGCGTATGCGCGTTGAAGTTGATTTTGTGAGCAAAGCGCGGGCGTTGGAGTATCAGGGTATCATCGCGCTTGGCACGTTCAGCATGGGCAACCCTCAGTTCGCGCCAAATGCGCCAGAGTTCGGTGAGACCGTCGCCCTTATCAAAAAATACTACGCCCCACTTTGGAACAACGGGCTGATCGCGCTGGATTATCACGCGTATTCTCCAAGCATGACGCACCTGAATAATGACGGCGATTTGTTCTGGTATGAGCGACGCTGGGAAGGCTTTTTCCGATATGGAGGGCTAGACCCAGCAAAGGGGTTGGGTGTATTTTTTGGAGAGTGCGGCGTGGATGAGATGGGGGTTGGCGGGTTTACGCAGCACGGGGCCAGCTCGCAAAGCATTGCCGCGTGGATACGCCGATTTGTTGAGATTCAGATGCGCCCGCTGGAGATTGACGGGCGGCAATATCCCTCGCCTGTGCGCGGTGGGGCCATTTTTTCCTATGGGAATAATGGTGATCCGCGGTGGCGCGATGGTTACGACATTCGCACACTGGGGGCCGCGCCGTTCAAAAATGCAGGGGTGTGGGGATGATCAAAGTAACGTGCGATACGACCGATGAAATGGTTAAACTGGTGTGCAAAGTCGTTGAGGAAAAGCTGGCAAAATGGGAAGAGCTGCGAAAAGAGACGCAGCACGGGAAACTGGAGATTGATTTTTTCCCTAATGATGTGGTTGCAACCCTTTCGCCAAGTTATCGCACAAAATTCAGCCGTGATGCCCGCCAGCAAGCGCACGTATAATCCCGTTAAATAAATAACCGATGCGAGTACCGCGCGGGTTTGGCAATTACCAAATCCGCGCGGTTTTTGTTTTTCATTGATTTAAGTTAGGAGCTAAAAAGATGATAGATTCAAATTTGTTTGCCAGCATCGTTGCGATTATCATTTCGCTGATGTGTTCGTACGTGCCAGGACTGAGCGACAAGTGGAATGCTTTGGAGGGCGTGACTAAACGCGCCGTGATGGCTGGATTGATGATGTTGGTCGCGGTGGTCTCGGTCGTTTTGTCGTGCGCTCATATACTTGATGTGGTGGTGTGCAACAAAGAGGGCGTGATTGCCGTGCTCAGCGCGTTTATCGCGGCTCTGGTTGCGAACCAAGGCGCGTATCAGATCACACGCGGGAGCTAGCCGTGGATTTGAAAACCCTGAGCGAGTTCATCTCAACGAATGGACTGCAAACGCTTGAAATAATCGCGTTTGGGTGGTTTGTGTCTACCAAGGTTTGGCCGTTCTCAACCCAGCAAATCCAAAGATGGATGGATTTGCAGCAAAAGCGTGTGGATGCGAGCGAGGAGCGTGATAAATCGTTAATCGCCGCATTGGAGCACAACACCGCAGCGATTGAGAAATTAGCGCAGTTGATCGGGGTTCAGCATAATGAGACGATGCGCAGGTTAGATTTGCTGGGAGCAAAAATCACCGATGCCCCATAAAATGCCTCACCCGTGCGGTGCGCCTGGATGCCCGAACACAGTAAATAATGGGCGTTACTGTGATGTTCATAAACAATCTGTTGATGAACCACGCGGCACATCAGCGCGGCGCGGGTATGGTTACAAGTGGCAACAATTGCGCAGGATGTTTTTGCGTGAACACCCGCTGTGCGCTGATCCATTCAGCCGACATGGTGGTGTGCCACCGCTGGCTACCGACGTTGATCACATAACACGCAAGAGAGATGGCGGAACCGATGACCCCTCTAATTTACAAGGGCTTTGTCACTCATGCCACTCAATGAAAACACGCGCAGAGATGGGGGTAGGGGGGGATAAATCTCTAGGGGTTGACGACCCTAGACCGCACGGTGACCTTTCTCGCGCACCCGCGAAATTGCGTTTTCCTCAAAAATGACACGTGGACGCAAACCAGCACCAACAGCGACTAAAAAACTGGAGGGCAATCCGGGCAAACGCAAGTTGAATGCGGATGAACCGCGTTTCGACCGCGCCTCAACTGCGCCCCCGGAACACCTCAGCGGGGTTGCGAAATCAAAATATGAGGAGTTGGTTTTGCAGCTATCTGCAAACAACGTTATCACCGTAGTTGACGTTGGAGCACTTGAGGCATATTGCGAGGCTTACGCAACGTGGCTAGAGAGCAAAAAAGAGGCGGCAAAACGCCCGGTAATACTAAACAGCAGAAACGATTCAGTAATGAATCCACAAATGCGCATCGCAAACATGGCGGTGCAGCAGATGATAAAACTCGCCAGCGAACTAGGAATAACTCCGGCCAGCAGATCACGCATCAAATTGCCGCAATCAGGCGGGGAAAGCGAAATTCTGGAATTCCTGAAAAACGGATAAAGAAAATTAGTTTGCCCATTCCAGAACAATACGTGCGCGATGTTTTGAATGGGACAGTTGTGGCTTGCAAATGGGTGAAATTGGCGTGCCAACGCCACCTACATGATTTGGAGCATAGCCACAAGCGGGGTTTGCACTTTGATGAAAAGGCCGGCGCAAGGGCAATCAAGTTTTTTAATTTTCTCAAACACTCAAAAGGCGAATGGGCTAACAAGCCTGTTGTGCTTGAGCCTTGGCAGCAGTTTTGTGTATGGGTAGTTTTCGGATGGAAACGCGCCGATGGCACCCGCCGCTTTAGAAGCGTGTATCAGGAAGTGGCGCGTAAAAATGGCAAATCTACAATGGTCTCTGGCATCGGCCTATATATGCTTTTGGCCGATGGCGAGGCTGGCGCAGAAATTTACTCGGCGGCAACAAAGCGCGATCAGGCAAAAATAACATGGATGGAAGCCGCGCGGATGGCGCGGAAAACATCTGGGTTAAACAAACTAATAAATATTTTCGGAGATCGCAACCCAAAAGCTACTTCATGTAGTATTAGTGTGAGCCTGACAGGAAGTAAATTTGAGCCGCTTGGCCGTGACGCAGATTCTATGGATGGCCTGAATGTGCATTGCGCATTGATTGATGAGCTGCACGCCCACAAAAACCGTGACATGGTTGATATTTTGGATACAGCCACCGGCTCACGCAGGCAACCCCTTATCTGGATGATCACCACTGCTGGATACAATCGCCAAACCATTTGTTTTGAAATGCACCAGTACACTGAGAAAGTTCTCAGTGATTTAGTTGAAGACGATTCGTTCTTTGGAATTATTTTTTCTCTTGATGAAGAAGATGATTGGGAGGATGAGAGATGCTGGGCTAAATCAAATCCAAATCTTGGAGTAAGCAAGCGTCTTGATGATATGCGCGCCAAGGCACTTAAAGCCAAAGAGCAACCGAGCGCTCAGAACGCTTTTTTGCGCCTTGAACTGAACACTTGGACGCAGGCCGAAACGCGCTGGATCAACATTGAACACTGGAATGATTGCAACAAAGCATTCGATGTTGAATCATTGCAAGGTCGTGAATGTTACGGCGGGCTTGACCTATCAAGCACCCTGGATGTAACCGCGCTGGTTTTGGTGTTTCCACCCCAAAAACTTGATGAAGATTACATTGTTTTACCGTTTTTTTGGGTGCCAGAAGAAACAATTATTCAACGCTCAAAGCGAGATAGAGTGCCATACGATCTATGGGAAAGAAAGGGATTAGTTAAAACAACACCCGGAGAAGTTGTTGATTATGATTTTATTCAGCAAGAAATAGAAGTTCTCGCAAGAAATTACGATATTAGAGAAATTGCTTTTGATCGTTGGAACGCCACATCGTTGATCAACCGACTGGCAGAACGGCACGTAACAAAACTAGTCGAGTTTGGGCAGGGATATGTAAGCATGTCGCCTGCCTCAAAATTATTTGAGAGCAAGTATATTTCACGCCAAATCAATCACTTGGGGAATCCTGTTCTATCGTGGATGGCCTCAAATGTGGTGGTTACATCTGATCCAGCCGGAAATATCAAGCCAGACAAGGCAAAATCCACAGAGAGAATAGATGGAATTGTGGCGATGATTATGGGATTGGATCGCGCATCGCGTCCGGGCATGAGTGTATATGAGGATCGCGGAATTCTGACGCTTTAGAGAATTTAGTGCAATAATACACATATTCGCGCATTATTTTGCAAGCGAATACCAAATTTTAGATGCGCTAGTAACTGGAAAGGTGTGGACAATGTGGATGATGCGGGTGACACATTGAAACTGCTCAGGCATAACCAAGTGCCCGCACGAGAACGCGCATCCATCGCCAGGCGATGCAATAACAAGAGGGTTGTGGCCTGAGTAACACAACCCTCGCAAACAAAATATACCGATGCGAGTAACGCGCGGGTTTGGAAATTCCAAGCCCGCGCGTTTTATTTTGTATATGCAAAACAATTCGCTTTTAGATTCGTTGCGAACCTTGTTTCAATTTCGTGCCGCACCTAGAAAAATGGATGCAAGCGTTGTGCCGCTTAACGATTGGCGCTCAGTTGGCACGTTCGGCATTGGAGATGCAGGCGCGAATGTCACGCCCCGCACTGCGCTCACCTCGATGCCAGTGTTTGCAGCGATACGGCTTCTTTCAGAAAGTGTGGCTATGCTCCCATGGCACATTTATGAGCGCACAGAAAAAGGGAAAATACGCGCCACGAACCACCCGCTCGATGTTGTTCTAAATCGGGTTGCGAACCCGGAGATGAGCGCGTTCACCCTGCGCGAAACAATGATGGCGCATACCCTTGCCTGGGGCAACGCCTACGCCGAAATTGAGATGAACAATCGAGGTGATGTTCGCGCCCTGTGGCCGCTTCATCCAGCTAACATGAAAGTAGGGCGCGATGGAAGCGGTAATCTCATTTACGCTTATCAAGATCGCAGCCAGGCGGTGATATTGCCAGCCTCGCGTGTTTTGCACATTCATGGCCTTGCCAGCGATGGCATCGTGGGCTATTCGCCAATTCAGCTAGCTCGTGTTGCCATTGGTTTGGGGATGGCTACCGAAAAATATGGCGGGCAGTTTTTTGAGAATGGGGCGCGTCCGGGCGGTGTGTTGGAACACCCCGGAAAGCTCACCAAAGACGCATACGACCGGCTAAAAAAATCATTTGAGGAACGGCATCAGGGACTGGACAATGCCCAGCGCCTGAGCATTCTAGAAGAAGGGATGAAATACAATCCCGTCTTCATCCCGCCAAATGATGCTCAATTTCTTGAAACACGAAAATATCAGGTGAGCGAGATCGCGCGGTTGTATCGCGTGCCTGCGCACATGATTGGCGATCTGGATCGCGCCACTTTCTCAAACATTGAGCAAATGAGCATTGAGTTTGTAACCTATTCTCTCGTGCCATGGCTCACCCGCTGGGAGCAAGATGCCAACCGGCAATTGCTGAGCGAGCCAGAACGAAGAACTCTATTTACAGACTTTCTTGAGGATGCGCTTCTGCGCGGTGAAACGCTGGCCCGCTATCAAGCGTATGCCATCGGCAGGCAGTGGGGCTGGCTGAGCGCAAACGATGTGCGCGACCGCGAGGATATGAATCACGTGGATGGCGGAGATGGATATTTTGTGCCTCTCAATATGTCCACCGCTGGCGGCCAAACGCAACCAGATGCGGCCCAAAGCGGCTCAAATGATGCGCAGGGCAAATCGCAGGGGCAGGGGCAAAACAAACGCGCCCTGAACGTGCTGGTAAGCGATGCGGCGCGGCGCGTGGCTCAGCGCACACAAAACGAGCGCGATTTTGCAAAGCATGGCAAGTGGGTGAGCGATGTGCTAACCCCGGTATGTGATGCAATCGGAAACACCCTCGATCCACGTGATGAGGCCAGGGGGTTGGCCGAGTGGTGGCTCGGTGATGAGAGATTAACTGTATTTGATTTGCTCGCAAAATTGGGCATATAATTTGAGTGCAAACGAATAACCGACGCGAGTAACGCGCGGGTTTGGAATTTCCAAACCCGCGCGTTTTGTTTTTCACTAATGAACGATATTGAACGCAGAGTAGCCGCAAAACTTCCTGAGCTGAGAAGCGATGGCACGGATTCCATTGTTGGACACGCCGCCATGTTTGATGTGCTTAGCGAGGAATTGTGGGGATTCCGCGAGAAGATCGCGCCGGGCGCATTTGATGATGTGCTGAGCGATGATGTTCGCGCGCTTTTTAACCACGATCCAAACTTTGTGCTGGGCCGCACAACCGCCAGAACACTGGTTCTCAGCGTAGATCAGACTGGTTTGCGCAACGAAATAGCGCCACCAGATACCCAATGGTCGCGGGATTTGCTCACCAGTATGAAGCGCGGAGATATTACTCAGCAATCTTTTGCTTTCGTAGTGAAAAACGATAGCTGGGAATACAACAAAGAAGCCGATACTGTCACCCGAACAATTCTAAAAGTTGAACGACTGTATGACGTGAGCATTGTTACGTACCCCGCCTACCCACAAACAACCGCGCAGGTTATTCAACGCGCTCAAGAGATTAGATCGCAACACCCCGCGCAGGCGCAAAGGGTGGATGAGGCAAAGCTGGCGCAGGCGCGCCGCGCTGCCAACATCAGGCGCATTCAGATCGCTCAGCGCAACTGAGATTCACAGGAGAAAAATGAACGCCGATCTTAAAAAGCAAATTACCGACCTTCAGCAGCGCCGCGCCGCGGAGTTGAAGAAGGCGAGCGATATTAACGATGCCGCCTTCAAGGAGAGCCGCGACCTTACAACCGAGGAACGCGCCAGCTTTGATGCGGCCATGCAGTCCGCCGATGGGTTGCAGGCCGATATTCGCCGTTTGAGCGCACTCAAGGAAGAAAACGGGCGCCTGCTGGATAGCGCAGGACGACTGGTGCAACCACAGACCAACTTGGACTTGAGCGAAACAGAGCGCAAGGGCTATTCGCTCTTTCGCGCCATCCGCGCCATGGCAGATCAGAAAACAGGCAAGCAGAATGCCTGGGCACAAGCTGGTTTTGAGCAGGAAGCAAGCCGTGAAATCGCCAAACGTTTGGGAATGGAGCCAAAAGGACTGTTCGTTCCGTTTGATGTTCAATCCGAAAAACGCGACCAGGTGGTTGGCACGCCAACCGCAGGTGGCAACTTGGTGGGCACCGACCTGATGGCCAGCAGTTTCATTGAGCTGCTGCGCAACCGCATGGTTGTTCAGCAGGCTGGTGCCCGCGTTATGAACGGACTCACGGGCAACGTGGCGATCCCGCGCCAAACCAGCGGCGCATCTGCATATTGGGTGGCTGAAAGTGGCTCTCCAACAGAAAGTCAGGCTGCGTTTGATCAAGTGACGATGACGCCCAAAACGATGGGGTCGTTTGTTGACATCGCGCGCCGGTTGATTTTGCAATCCTCTGTCGACGCGGAGCGGTTTGTGCGTGAAGATATTGCCGCCGCTATCGCACGCGAGGCTGATCGCGTGGGTTTGCATGGCAGCGGTTCTGGCAATGAGCCGCGCGGTGTGGCTAATGTAAGCGGCATCAATGCCGTGGTGGGTGGCACAAACGGGGCCGCGCCAACCTGGCCGCTCATGGTGAAGTTGGAGACAGAGGTGGCCGCGGATAACGCCGATTTGGGCGCTTTGGCCTACGTCACGAACACCAAGGTGCGGGGCAAGCTCAAGGAAACCGAAAAGTTCGCTGGCGGCGGGCGCGAAATTTGGCAGGATGGCGCAACACCTCTCAATGGCTATGCGGCCTATGTGAGTAACCAGGTGCGCAGTGATCTCACCAAAGGCACCAGCTCCGGCGTGTGCAGCGCGGTTTTCTTTGGCAACTGGGCCGATTTGATTTACGGCAACTGGGGGGTGCTCGATGTGTTGGTTGATCCATACACCGGCGGCACATCCGGCACGTGGCGCGTGATTTCCCTGATGGACATGGATGTGATTGTCCGCCATCCAGAATCCTTCACGCTGATGGCCGATGCCCTGACCGCGTAATTCAACTCACTCGTTTTGTGATTCAGCCTGCGCGGTGAAGTTAGCTGCGCAGGCATAAACACTGATTTTCTGGAGGAAACATGAAAGTAAAGATCATTCGCTCCACGTTCGTCGATGGTGAACTGGCCGAGGCTGGAAAAACCATTGAGGTGAGCGATGCCGACGGCAAACAGTTGATCTCATCCAAAAAAGCCATTGATGGCAACGAAGGCAAGGTTGAGCGGGCCGTGGGCAAGCCCCAGAGCAAGGATTAGAACATGGCAAAAAACACACCACCACCAGTGGTGGCCGCGCCAGTCTCAAAAATTCGTTTTCTTGAGCTGGATGTGTGCCATGGCAGCGTGTGGGCACGGCACGAGATCATGGTCGTGACCGATGATAACCGCGTAGATGCCGATCTTGCCGTTAAGCGTGGCATGGCGGAATATGTGAACGATGCAAACCCGGCTAGTAACGCCCCCAACACTTAAACCGCTCAGCGTGGCCGCACTCAAAACTCATCTACGCATTGATGGCGCAGATGAGGATGAGTATCTTGCCGCGCTGATTGATGTGGCAACCCAGCACGTTGAAGAACGTGCATGGCGGGCGGTGCTTACGCAAACGCGCGAACTGGCGCTGGATGGGTGGCCCGCTGAGGGCGTGATTGAGCTGCCCGGCGCGCCGGTGCAGAGCGTTACCAGCGTGAAATACACCACCGCGCAGGGCGTTGAACAAACGCTAGATGGAAATGTGTATGTGGTGAACACCATCGCTGAGCCGGGATTCATCAAGCTGCGCAACGGGCAAAGCTGGCCGGGCGACGCACTGGCCGAGACGGCGGCCATCCGTGTGCAATACGTGTGTGGCTGGGACGCAGCAGAAAAGATTCCGCCCGCGCTGATTCATGCGGTTCGAATCGTCGCCGGGCATTTTTACGAAAATCGCGAGGATGTTGTGGTGGGCGGCGGAATGTCAATGATGCGTTTGCCGGAAGGGATGACCGCGCTGATTGAGCCATTTCGGCTCCTGAGGTTTTAGATGCAAGCGGGCAAGCTTAATCAGCGCGTGGAAGTTTTGGGCAAGCCAGCCGCGCAAGATCAGTATGGCGCATCCACACGACAGTGGCAGGTGATTAAAACACTGTGGATGACTG
>Ga0209582_1001499_pt1 | contig 11199 bp, 4 predicted proteins | sample KloWWTmetKNB5Kit_FD_187176 | JGI IMG/M metagenome (GOLD analysis project Ga0209582, IMG submission 187176) | Active sludge microbial communities from Klosterneuburg, Austria, studying microevolution and ecology of nitrifiers - Klosterneuburg... | ecosystem: Engineered > WWTP > Aerobic digester >...
GATTCACGATCGAATGACCGAGGCGGTGTTTGCGTCATTCGGCGATGCGAGCAAGTTATTCCAACATTTTGCACCCAAACCGCTCAATACCATCGATGTGCTCGGAGGCGGTATCGAGGCGTTATTGCAGGCCAATCAAACCATGGGGCTGGCGCTGTCGCCTGATGAGATTGAGTACCTGGCTCATCATTTCAAACAAATGGCACGCAATCCAACCGATGTGGAATTGATGATGTTCGCGCAAGCCAATTCCGAGCATTGCCGCCATAAAATTTTTAATGCGGATTGGATTGTGGATGGGAAAGCAAAAGAAAAATCGCTGTTTGCCATGATACGCAATACGCACCAAGCGCATCCGCAAGGTACGCTGGTGGCTTATGCGGATAATTCCAGCATCATCGAAGGCGCCGAGATTGCTCGATTTTATCCGGGTGATCGATGCGAGTATGGCTATGCACGCGAACAAACCCATTTGTTGATGAAAGTGGAAACGCATAATCATCCGACCGCCATTTCGCCTTTTCCGGGAGCGGCAACCGGCGTTGGCGGAGAAATTCGCGATGAAGGTGCAACCGGACGAGGCGCCAAGCCCAAAGCTGGTTTAAGCGGCTTTTCAGTATCCAATCTGAACATACCGGGTTATCGGCAACCGTGGGAAAGCAGCGCGGCTATTGCCGCGGAAACTCAGTCGACCTATGGGCGGCCTGGGCGTATTGCATCCGCTTTGCAAATCATGTTGGAAGGCCCCATTGGCGGTGCAGCGTTCAATAATGAATTCGGGCGGCCTAATCTGGCCGGCTATTTCCGCACGTTTGAGGAGCGGGTTGCCGGCGAAATGCGCGGCTATCACAAGCCGATCATGCTGGCGGGTGGCATGGGACAGATTTCGGCCAAACATGTGCGCAAAGAAAAATTTCCTCCCGGTACCTTATTGATACAACTGGGTGGTCCAGGCATGTTGATCGGATTGGGCGGCGGTGCTGCTTCCAGTATGGATACCGGCACCAACCGGGAAGCATTGGATTTTGATTCGGTGCAACGAGGCAATCCCGAAATGGAGCGGCGCGCTCAGGAAGTGATCGATCGTTGCTGGCAATTGGAGAGAAGCGGTGTCGGCAATCCGATTTTGTTCATTCATGACGTCGGAGCGGGAGGCTTATCCAACGCTTTTCCGGAATTGGTGCACGACTCGGGCCGGGGCGGGCGCTTTAATCTGCGCGATATTCCATCGGAAGAATCCAGCATGTCGCCGATGCAAATCTGGAGTAACGAAGCGCAGGAACGCTACGTGCTGGCAATTAAACCCGAGTCATTGGTACTGTTTCAGAGTATTTGCGAGCGTGAGCGTTGTCCGTTTTCAGTGGTGGGTGAGGCTACGCTGGACGAACAGCTGGTGGTGACTGATCAGCAGTCGTCAACGCCGCCGGTGGATATGGCGCTGTCTGTTTTGCTTGGCAAGCCTCCAAAAATGACCCGTAATGTGGCGCATGGCGACAAAATATTGCCTGCATTGGATTTGTCCGATGTGAATTTGACGCAAGCGGCTTACCGGGTTTTGCGCTTGCCGGCGGTGGCGGATAAAACCTTCCTGATTACGATTGGCGATCGCAGTGTCGGCGGCATGACAGCGCGCGATCAAATGGTGGGTCCCTGGCAGGTTCCCGTTGCCGATGTGGCGGTGACGGCCATGGGTTATCAGACCTATTTCGGCGAAGCATTTGCCATCGGCGAGCGCACGCCGCTGGCTTTGATTGATCCTGCGGCTGCGGCGCGCATGGCGGTGGGTGAGGCCATCACTAATATCGCTGCGGCGGCCATTGCCGAGATCGGAAACATCAAACTGTCTGCCAACTGGATGGCGGCGACCGGACACCCGGGTGAGGATGCCGGTTTGTATGATGCGGTTCATACGGTGGGCATGGAGCTGTGTCCGCAACTGGGAATCAGCATTCCCGTCGGCAAGGATTCCATGTCGATGAAAACTGCCTGGGAGGAAATCGATGAAACGACCCAGATAACGATCCGCAAAGAAGTCACAGCCCCGTTGTCACTGATCATTTCCGCATTCTCCAGCGTCACCGATGTGCGCAAAACATTGACGCCACAATTACGCACTGACTGCGGCGAAACCGAATTAATTCTGATCGATTTGGGGCAAGGACAAAATCGTCTGGGCGGTTCGGCATTGGCGCAAGTGTATAAGCAGGTTGGCAATGGAGCGCCCAACATTGATGGCGCGGAGGGTGCGCAGAAACTGAAGGCGCTGTTTGCAGTTGTTCAGCGGCTCAATCAGGAAAGCAGGCTGCTGGCGTATCACGATCGCTCGGATGGCGGACTATTCATCTCTTTGTGCGAGATGGCTTTCGCCGGACACACCGGATTGACGATCAATCTGGATCAGTTGTGTTTCGATGCCTCCATCAGCGATATCGACGGCTCTGAACTGCAACCGGACAAATTGGGCAGTCGATTTCTGGAACGCCTGTTTGCTGTGCTGTTCAATGAGGAATTGGGTGTCGTGCTGCAAATCAGCTTGGCTCAGCATCAAGCGGTCATGCACATTTTGGTTGAAGCGGGGCTGCGCGATATCAGTTTCGTCATCGGACAACCCAATCAAACCGATGACATTCGCCTGATGCGCAACAATAAGCCGGTGTTGTCAGAAAAACGCATTGATTTGCACAGAGCTTGGTCAGAGACTACCTATCAAATGCAAAAACTGCGGGATAATCCTGCTTGTGCGCAGCAGGAATACGATCGTATTTTGGATAGCGCAAATCCCGGTTTGCAGGTTGCGTTGAGTTTTGCGGCTGATGAAGATATTGCCGCGTCTTATATTCACACCGGAGTGCGTCCCCGCATGGCGGTGTTGCGTGAGCAAGGCGTGAACGGTCATGTGGAAATGGCTGCTGCGTTTGACCGGGCGGGTTTTTCGGCGGTCGATGTGCATATGAGCGATATCATTGCGGGTCGGGTTGCATTGCAAGATTTCAAGGGATTTGTTGCCTGTGGCGGATTTTCCTATGGCGATGTGCTGGGTGCAGGGGAAGGCTGGGCTAAATCCATTTTATTCAATGCGCGCGCACGCGATGAATTCGAGGCTTTTTTTCAGCGCCACGATACCTTTGCGCTGGGAGTGTGCAATGGCTGCCAAATGATGAGTCATTTGGCGGAAATCATCCCCGGTGCAGAACATTGGCCGCGCTTTAAGCGCAATATATCGGAACAATTTGAGGCGCGCTTTGTCATGGTAGAAATACAGCGCAGCCCATCATTATTTTTTGATGGTATGGCAGGAAGCCGCATGCCGATTACCGTCGCCCATGGCGAGGGCAGGGTTGAATTTTCATCCGATCAACCTGAGAATGATGCTGCTTTGGTGACTGTGCGTTATGTGGATAATTACGGGCAGGTTACGGAAAGTTATCCGGATAATCCCAACGGCTCGATCCGGGGAATAACCGGCTTAACTACGCCGGATGGTCGATTCAACGTGCTTATGCCGCATCCTGAGCGGGTGTTCCGGATTGCGCAGCATTCATGGCATCCGTTAAAGTCCGATTTGAATGCGCCGGAAGATGCTCCTTGGATGCGGCTGTTCAGAAATGCGCGCAAATGGGTGGGGTAGCCGGTTAGTGAGTGTTGTGACTGTTGAATTTAATCGATTAATTAAAAGAAGACGCAAAAATGACAAATTCTAGTGTAAGCCGAAACCATAGCGTTCTGGGTTTGACCGTTCTGCTACTGAGCCTGTACGGCAATAGTGCATGGGCTGAAATCAAGCCCGCCAAGAAGCCACAATCCAAGCAGTGCGTGACTTTGGGAAACTGGTCCATTCCAGGTGCCGGTCAGACCACGCAAAAGGACGTGATCGCGCGCGCAGCGAAAGCATCGGTAGTGCTGTTGGGAGAAACCCATGTCAATGCAGATCATCATCGCTGGCAATTACAAACATTGGTGGCCTTGCATGCTATGCGTCCCAATATGGTGATCGGCTTTGAAATGTTTCCACGCCGCGTGCAGGCGGTATTGGATCAATGGGTGGCGGGCAAACTGACTGAGAAAGCGTTTTTAAAAGCTGTCGAGTGGGATCGGGTCTGGAATACCGACGCCAATCTGTATCTGCCCTTGTTTCATTTTGCCCGTATGAATCATATTCCCATGCGGGCTTTGAATATCGAGAGCAATCTGCGCCGTCAGGTGGCGGAGAAGGGTTTCAACGGGGTGCCGGTGGAAGAACGGGAAGGGTTGACGCGCCCGGCCGACCCAAGCCAAGCCTATCTGGATTATTTGTTGCCGATTTATAAGCAGCATGATCGCAAAGATAAGCAGCAAGGGGAAACTGGCGCGGATGATGCAGATTTTAAGCGTTTTATTGCCGGACAGCAGTTGTGGGATCGCGCCATGGCGCAAATACTGCAGCAAGCTATGACAGAATCAACAGATAAGGACAAGCCCCTGGTGGTTGGTGTCATGGGGGCGGGGCATGTGCTGCATGGTTTTGGTGTCACTCACCAGTTGCATGATCTGGGGGTGAAAAATGTGGCTGCTTTGTTGCCGTGGGATACAGACAGATCCTGCCAACAATTCGTCAAAGGAGCGGCAGATGCCGTGTTTGGCGTGCTGCCGCACATTTCCGATGCTATTCAGCCTCAGTTTCAGCGCTTGGGGATTCGCTTTGAAATAGCCCGGGGCGGTGCTTTGGTGCTGCAAGTCGAGAAACGCAGCATCGCCGAAGCCGCCAAACTTCAGGATGCCGATGTGATTCTTGAGATGGCGGGTTTACCACTCAAAAATACCGACGATGTGATTGCGATCGTCAAGCGGCAGGCACCGGGAACCTGGTTGCCATTAAAAGTGAGGAGAGATGATCAGGAAATCGAGATCATTGCCAAATTTCCACCATTAAAGCAATAATTTACTCTTGATTCATCTATGACCGGTTACGCATTGTTCAGAAACAGCTGTTGTTTATTCATTGTTTGCTTTTTCACTCAACTGGCTGTTGCAGCGACTATTAAGCATGGCGAAATTGATTATGACATGACAGTGCGGATCGACCCGATTACCCGGTCGATCGAAGGCAAAAGCATCGTTACCGTGAAAAAACCCAGGGAACTGACACTGACGCTGGGTTCCCCGTTTGAAGTAACGCAAGTGACCATTGATGGCCATGCATTAGGAGCCGGTCGTGAACAGAACAATCAACCTTATACCTGGCAGATCCCTTTTACTTTTCGCCAGCAGCATCAGTTTGAGATCCACTGGCGCGGCCAATTGGCGCAGCTTGATGCTTCACTGGATCACCAGCAAACATTGGGCAGACCGATCGCAGTCAGCAGCGAGGTGGGTACTTTCTTGCCGGATGCATCCGGCTGGTATCCGCGCATTGCTGGCGAGCTGGCGCGATATAAGGTCAGGCTTGAATTACCTGCGGGACAGCGTGGTTTGGTGGCTGGCCGGTTGGTAGAGGAAAGCGAATCCGAACAGGGCTACCGCGCTGTTTTTGAATTTCCTTTCCCGTCTGAAGGCATTGATTTGATGGCCGGACCTTATGCAATTGAAACGCAGATGCATCAAAACATCAACCATCGACCCATTCAATTGCGTACCTATTTTCACCCGCAGATCAAAAATTTATCACATGATTATCTGCAGGCGGTGAAACGCTATCTGGAAATGTATGAAGCCTGGATCGGCGAATATCCGTATACCGAATTCAGTGTGGTATCCAGTCCTACACCGACAGGGTTTGGCATGCCCACGCTGACTTATCTGGGCATCGATGTGCTGCAATTGCCGTTTATCCGTGACACTTCGCTTGGCCATGAAGTGCTGCACAACTGGTGGGGAAATGGGGTTTATCCGGACTATGCCAGTGGCAACTGGTCTGAGGGATTGACCACTTTCATGGCAGATTATGCGTATAAAGAACAAGAAAGCAGTGAAGCTGCGCGTGAAATGCGCCTGGGCTGGTTGCGAGACTTTGCCGCTTTGCAGCCTGGACAGGATGCGCCGCTGACGGCATTCACCTCGCGCACTCACAGTGCATCCAAGATTGTCGGCTACAACAAAGCTGCCATGCTTTTTTTCATGTTGCGCGATCATCTGGGGGAAGCGGTTTTTCGTCTGTCCATTCAGGGATTGTGGGGGGTGCAACGCTTCAAAATGACTTCCTGGCAACAGCTGCAAAAGATGTTTGAGATGGTTTCAGGAAAAAACCTGCAACCCTTTTTCACGCAATGGCTGGAACGTTCGGGTGCGCCGAGTATCCATATGAGCCAGGTGAAAAGCATTCCGGTTGATGCCGGCCATGAATTGACGATCACCCTGAATCAGTCTGTGCCGGCCTATGATTTGCGAGTTCCGGTTGCGATCCAAAGTGAAGGAAAAACGGATATGCACTGGTTCGATTTGCATCAGCAACAGCAGACTTTCGCGCTGACATTGCCGGAAAAGCCATTATCGGTTTCGCTTGATCCCGATTTGCGCTTATTTCGTCAGTTAGCGCCCAATGAAGCGCCTCCGATCTTGCGTGAAGTGATGGTCAATTCGGCCACGGAGACGGTTTTATTGTCAGACCATGCAGAAACGCGCAAGACCGCTGAAACCCTTGCCAGCAAGCTTCAGCAGCGTGCGCCCAGGATCATCTCAGCCAATCAGTCGCTATCCTCGGCACCCACGCTGATTATTGGATTGCAACCTGAAATCGATGCCTGGCTGGCCGCCAGAAACCTGTCACCGAGACCCGATGAAATCCAGGCGAAAGGTAGCGCACAAGCTTGGACGCTCGCACGTTCGGATGGCGCATCGCTGGCGCTCGTGTCTGCCCAAGACGCCGCTTCTCTCGAAGCGCTGATTCGCCCGTTACCGCATTATGGTCGGCAAAGCTATATTGCGTTTGATGGCCGGCAAGCGATTGAGAAAGGGGTTTGGCCGATGCGTGTGCAAAAAGTCATGGTTGAGTGATGAAACTAAAAGCGTGCTGATTTTAACAAAAATTCATCTGATGGTTGATAGTTATGGCTTGCTAGTTGAGTTTGAAATTACTGGTGGAGAAGTCATGACTGTTCTGCAGCACTCGATTTGATTGCCAAGTTACCTGACCTGGAAGTGATTATTGCGGATAAAGGCTATGACAGTGAGTATATACGGAAGCAGATAACAAAGAAGGGAATCAGGGCCGTATTCCCAAAAAGATTCGATTCGGTAGAGGGTAATGCTGACATGGATTGGGGCTTGTATAGATATCGACATTTTGTGGAAAATGCCTTTGCGCGGCAAAGCAGTATCAAGCAGTGACAACACGATACGACAAACTGAAGAGAAATTACGAAAGCATGGTCGCCATGGCTTTTGGATAACTGTGATTACCTAGTGAAATGTCAACGGACCCTAGACTAACAGATATGATCTGTTAGTCTAGGGAGTTAATTATTACCTTAAAACAAGCTAAGATCCTGTTGTTACTTCAGTTTCACAAATTTCTTCGGTGTTACTCGTACCGCCACATTCACCAAATTTATTGTCTTTAGTTAAAGTAAATGTACCTTGGTTACCACCATTGATACTATATTGATAATCTCCAGCACTTAAGCGATACACATCCAATTGAATGACTCTAACAAACTCTGTAATGTCTGTAGTACATGCTTGTCCTGGCGGAGTTGGAGTTACAGAGATTTGTATATCAAATAAGTTTTCTTTTCGACCTATATTGATTTGCCCAAATTCACCACATGTAAAATCGCCTATTACTTGTAAAAAGACCTGCGTTGGAAAAGAATCATTTATAACAAAAACATTGACAGACTTAATTCTTGGATTAGAAGAATTAAATTTAGCTGGAATAACTTGCTGTAGAACCCAAGTACTCAACTTCGGATCAAATCTCAGCACTGCGTCTTGATAATTTCCAACCTGATCCGGTGTGTCGACACGTGGAATTGTCAAAACACCATTCTCATAACTGGGTGCATTATTATTTGAGAAATTTGTGCTATCCGCTGCTACCCCGTTATTAACAATTGTTATGGCAGCACAGTTGCACAGAATCATTGCTGTGGCAAGAAATCTCATCTTAATCATTATATTTCTCCTAAAATACAGGACGTTATAAAACCAAAACGCTCTGATAAGTTATTTATCTCATATATAAACAGGCTTTACCATTGTTGCACAATAAATCGAGATGTTGCACCGGTCAGAGGGGTACCGTTAGTATTGGTAACTGTACCAATTATCCCTGTATTTCTGAGCGCATCGTAAAGCGTTGTTGCATTTGTTGCGGTATTACAAAAAGTTCCCGCAGCTTGACACGCCACAGCAAAAATACCTGCAATATAAGGTGCCGAGAATGATGTCCCACTATTTGTTACAGACACTCCATTAAAATTTAGAAGTGCCACAGATTCCCCTGGAGCAAAAGCAGAGATATTTGTTCCAGTGCGTGAGAAAGAAGCTTTCGCGTCTTTACCGCTAGAGATAAGCTGATTGTTTGTTGCTCCCACTACAAATGCTTGTGGAATGCGTGTCGGTGAATAATTGGCAGTATTACAACTATCATTTCCTGCCGCTACCACAACTATTATCCCTTTATTATGTGCAGCAATGATCGAGTTTTCGAGAGAAGTGCTTATCGTTGGATTTGAACATCCTGGATTATTAAATCCTTGACTCCAGTTTGTAATAGTTCCTGCTGCTTCATTAGCAGCCAACCAGTTAAAAGCAGTTACCGAAGTAGATATAGATGAGCTTCCAGTGCAACCTGATGTAATTTTTGACATTATCACCGTAGCCCCTTTAGCAATACCTTTGGTGCTTCCAGCAGCAGCGCTACTAACTTGGGTGCCATGGCCATTACAATCTGCGCCAGTTCCACCATTCACGTCCCAAATTACAGATGCACGTCCTCCAAATTGAGCCGCAACCGTGGGATTCGATAAATCCAAGCCCGTATCGAGAATATAAATTTTGCGGCCAGCCCCTGTATTTGTATACACATACGTATTATCGAGAGTGACTGAAATCTCATCTAGTCTATCCAATCCCCAGCCTGAATTGCTCTGAGTAGTTCCACTAGTTATGATCATGTCCTGTTCAACGTATTCGACTCAATCATCTTTACGCCATCTCTCGGCTTCATCTTCGTCCATCATAACGTGGACGGCATTTATTGTTTCAAGAATTGCAAGTACCTCACCACGCAATCCCATCATTCCAGCCAAATTTTCCTTACTTTGTTTAGTACTAGGCTCTCCAAAGGGTATATTACCAGTACCGCGTTGAGATTCGTCAGGTGGATCAATCAAAAATCGTTCACTGTCTTCTTGGATAAAAGGTGAAGGTTTTTTGAAACCGATAATATAAGAGTTGCTTATAAATTTCTGACCGCTGTGAATGGCCTTTTGTACATTTTGGTTGAATTCATCGCGAGATGCAAAAAGTGGGAAACTTATTAATAGAACCAGTAATATCCAAGATGACATTGAAGCTATTCTTCTGAGATTTCTCATTTTTATTAACTCCTGAAGGATTAATTATCGATACCTATAGGCACAGGTTTTTACTTCGTGAAAGGAAATGCTGTGGCTGAGAAAACCGCTTTTGGTAAAACACCTATCAGATAGGAAGATGCTTCACTTACAGAGAATTTTTTTGCCGATAGGATTATCCTTCTCAGGAGATGCAACAACAATGCGGCATAATGTCGCATCAATGCTATCAGGGTCTAAAATTGGATTGTACTGATACAAGTTTCTGATGATTTTTTCGGTTCTTGACGACACATTAAAGAGTGCTCCACAGCTGGCGTTAGGGAAGTAAGTTTTAGTTCAAAGCTCTGAAACTTAGGTTGATTTTATACTTGGGTAATCAATACGATTATTTCGATGTCAGAGTATCCTTCCATGATTTAGTCGACTCATTGACTGATCCGCTGCCTGACAAATTGTGCAATGTCATGATCGCTGCCCGGTTTTTCAATAAATAGGAAAAGTATTGTGATGACAGAACCAACGATTACCTGCCCGAACTGTAAAACAGAAATCAAACTGACCGAATCGTTGGCGGCGCCGCTGATTGAGTCCACGCGCAGGCAATTTGAGCAACGGCTGGCGCAAAAAGACACTGAGATCATTCAGCGCGAACAAACCATGCGTGACAAGGAAAAACAATTGGCGGAAGACAAGCGCAAGCTGGAAGACCGAGTCGCTGATCAAGTAGCGGAGCAGTTGAAAGCGGAACGTGCGCGCGTGATTGCGGAAGAATCCCGTAAAGCCAAGCTGGCCAGCGCCGCTGAGCTGGAGAACAAAATGCGTGAACTGTCTGAATTACAAGATGTACTGAAAATTCGCGACGAAAAATTGGCTGAAGCGCAAAAGGCGCAAGCCGAGCTGATCAAGAAGCAGCGCGAACTTGACGATGCCAGGCGTGAATTGGAACTCACGGTGGAGAAGCGGGTACAGGACGGATTGATCGAAGTGCGCACGCTGGCCAAGAAAGAAGCCGAGGACGAACAAAAACTCAAGGTAATGGAAAAAGAACAAACCATTGTCGCCATGCAGAAGCAAATCGAAGACCTGAAGCGCAGGGCCGAGCAGGGTTCGCAACAATTGCAAGGGGAAGTGCAGGAGCTCGAGCTGGAGAACCTGCTGCGCATGAAATTTCCTTATGATGCCATCGAGCCGGTGCCCAAGGGTGAGTACGGCGGGGATGTCCTGCACCGTGTTTTTGCCACCGGCGGTCAGGCTGGCGGCACTATTCTGTGGGAATTCAAACGCACCAAAAACTGGAGCGATGCCTGGCTAGTGAAACTGCGCGATGATCAGCGAACTGCCAAAGCGGAAATCGCCGTGATTGTCAGTCATACTCTGCCGAAAGGGGTGGAAACCTTTGAAATGGTCGAGGGCATCTGGGTTACGCATCCGCGCGCCGCCTTGCCGGTGGCTATGATATTGCGCCAATCGCTGCTGGAAGTTGCGCTGGCAAGGCAGTCCTCAGAAGGCCAGCAAACCAAAACAGAGATGGTTTATCAGTATCTTACCGGTCCACGCTTTCGTCAGCGCGTGGAAGCCATTGTCGAAGCATTCTCCACTATGCAGGAAGATCTCGATAAGGAACGCAAGGTCATCATGAAACAATGGGCCAAGCGCGAGGAACAGATTGAACGTGTGATGGGGGCGACAGTGGGCATGTATG
>Ga0209582_1001501_pt1 | contig 11196 bp, 11 predicted proteins | sample KloWWTmetKNB5Kit_FD_187176 | JGI IMG/M metagenome (GOLD analysis project Ga0209582, IMG submission 187176) | Active sludge microbial communities from Klosterneuburg, Austria, studying microevolution and ecology of nitrifiers - Klosterneuburg... | ecosystem: Engineered > WWTP > Aerobic digester >...
GAGTACACCTTTTCACAGGGTTTATTTTGATGATCAGTCACTACTGCGTGAGACATTGCCAGGTACAAGATTAAAATTGCCGATTGGTGTACGTGCAAATTATTTTATTGGTGAAAGGTTCATAATCCGTTCGTTTTATAGGTTTTATCAGGACGATTGGGGCATGACCTCGCATTCCGCACATATAGAATTGCCAGTTAAAGTATCATCTTTCTTTTCTGTGAGTCCTTTTTATAGATATTACAAGCAGTCCAAAATCGATTACTTTGCACCTTATCAAGAACATAAAGTTGGAGCTGAATTTTTTAGTAGCGACTATGATTTGTCAGGCTTTGATAGCAGATTTTATGGCATTGGAGTGAGGCATACACCATTTAAAACCATAGCCAATTTATTTGCCATCAGTCAGGTAGAACTTCGTGGTGCCTTGTATGAACGAAGTGATGGTTTGTCAGCTGGCATTGTGACTTTGCATGTTCAGTTTAAAGGTTTTTAAGTATTTTTAAATCTTTTAATAAGTAGTTTATTGCAAGCTATCAAACGAAAAAATTGGACGAGGAGATGGTCAATTAATTTCGAAATATTTTTTTTTATAAAGTGATTAATGAAATTGAGATTTATTTTACTTTTGCGCCTCAAATTTTAAATATTTTATGAATTCACCGTTTTTAAGGTCAGTATTAAGTAGTTTTTTTCTTTTGTTATTGCTAAATGTAACATTTGCTCAAGATACATTTTCTATCGTAGCCGCCGACTCCATCACACGCGAACTAGGAAGTGCGGGTGCATCATGTGTAGATTTGTTTGAAGGCGAAAAGATGGATCCAATATATGCGAAACCTAACTTTTTATCTGCCATTATACCTAATAAAGGTTCAATAAATGTACAATCTGATTTTTTATTAGAGAACAAACTTAATGCCATTGCTCGATTTGAGGCAGGCGACAGTCCGTCACAGGTAATTTCATACTTGCTTGCACATGATGCAAAAAATGCAACTGTTGATAGACAATATGGTGCAGTTGGATTTTCTAATGGAAAAGTAGAAGAACAAGCTTTTACAGGTTCGGATTGTTTAGATTTTGCAGGACATGTAACGGGGCATATTGGTCAATTTCATTATTCTATCCAAGGCAACATACTTAAAGGAAAACATGTAATTGATGCCATGGAAGCAGGATTTAGAAATACTAATGGCGATTTGAAATGTCGATTAATGGCTGCTATGCAGGGAGCCAAAATAGTTGGGGCTGATGTTCGCTGTGAGGAAAATAAAACTTCATCATTATTTGCATTTTTGGAAGTGGCCTTACCTACAGATGCAAAGGATGCACCATCATTTTCGGTATCTGTCAAGACACATGAGTTGTCACAAATAGAGCCAATAGATTCATTGCAAAAAGTATTCAATACTCTCCACCAATGTGCTCCATCAAGTATTGTAGAAACGCTATCAAGTAATCTGCTTTTTACCGTCTATCCAAATCCTACAATTGATAAGACATTTGCCATCAAAAACTTGAACAATTCTGACCAAGATTTTAACCTTAGTATCTCAGATATTTCTGGCAAAATTGTCTGGCAATACCAAGGCAAGCTATCTGATAAAACCTTTACAGTCAGAGAACTAAATCAAGGTATCTATCAATTGTTAATAATAGATCAGAATAACAAGATACACCCGTTTAAGCTGCATGTTCAGTAAAAACTGACCCAAAAGTTTTAGTATAAAACTTCAGGATTTCATCTTTATTCGTTGTATTTCCCTACCAACGATAGAATTTCATTTCCTCCTGACAGCATATTAATATTGTTAAATGTATGCGCAGAAGACACATTTCAATATTTAAGTAGAAATATCACTAGATAAATGAGCTCTTTATAAATGACTTTGTGTACATTTGTAAGGATTGAGGTCATTTTTTGGTCGAAAGGAAATTGTTACGTACATCAAGAAAAAATAATCATATGAAAACTTTTCAAAATTTACTAATCCTTCTTTTAACCTTATGCAGCTTTTGGGCAAAGGGCCAACACTTTGAATTACCGATTTTCTTCGAAGATGCTATAGGAAATAAGGATTCACTCATCCTTGGTTATGACATCGCTGCTAGTAAAGGCATAGATACTGCACTTGGCGAAATAGATATTTTAGGTACACCTTATACCAAGGAATTTGAAGTACGCGCATCAATGTATAAGTACGAAAAAATAAGACATGAAGACCCTAGAATTATCGAATCAAAAAAGATGATAATCGAAAGTGATTGTGTTTACCCAACTTTATACGATGAAGTAAATTCCATTATGGTACTAATTAAAAGTGCCAATTGGCCGATTGTGATTTCATGGGATAGTACTTTATTCCAGGATTCGTGTCGTGCGATGGCTATCATAGAGTGTGAACCCGGCGGATGGTTTGATGTATGTGGTGGAAACAATCGTTTTTTGGTATTAGAAATGGAGGAAATAGATAAGTTTTCATTTGTTAGAACAGTTTACACAATTCAGACAGAAACAGACACGCTTTTTGCCCTGTTTTTTCCTTTGAGTCGAAAGATAGATGTTGGTATTGTAGAGCCACCAAATCAAAATAAAGTTATTACTTATCCCAATCCAGTATATGATGATTCGGTCGTATTTAGGATTGAGGATAGTGCATACAAATATCCAAATCTCACCGTAAAAATTTGTAATACTCTAGGTTCTGTGATTTCGGTAAATCAGATAAACGAAGAAATCTCAACACAAAGCTGGAGCAGCGGTATGTACTTTTTTGAGATATCAAATGGCGCCAAAAATGTGCAAACAGGAAAATTTCTGGTGGTGAAGTAAAGTGTTGTTGTTGAGACAATAAAATCAAACATAATCAGTTTTAGTGATGGAAAACGTTTGTCGCAGGTGACCTATTATTAAAAGAAGTGAATTAACATAAAATTGACTAAAGATAAAATAACATAAAATGACCATAAGAAATATTAAAATTCTATTTTTGTTTTTAAGTTTTAACATTATTGTATCATCTTGCTCAGATGAAGATACAGTCACTAATATTCCAATTCCAATTGATAAAAATTATTTAGTGTTTGGATATATTTTTGGTGAATGTACAGGAGATTGTCGTGATCTTTATTTATTAACAGATAATAAACTTTATCAAGATTCAAATAATCCGGCAGGGCAACAAGTAACTTTTAATAGACAACCACGCTCAAGTCAAATGTATGAAATTGCTGATACATTGTTAAATTTACCAGCCAGTTTGATATCAAACTCATTAGAAAAAGATGTACTCATTCAGTCAATTGCGGATATTGATTACCATATTCGTGGGAATATAGATGGAAAAGAGTTCAATATCATTTACGATGACATTGATTCAACTTTAAATGTAGAATTGTACAGATACAGTAAAACACTTAGGCATGTCTTAAAACAAATAAGATAATATTTTTCAAGGTAAATTGAGATACCATTTGCAATTGGCCCTACTTTTATAAGAAACTTTTACAAATCAAGATAAGTTATGAAACCCTAATTCCCTATCCATTTTTCCCGATTGGTAATATTTGATATTTTTGTACCTTTGTCCGTCTAATATTTATACTAATGTCAATTGTACAAATAGGGCTTGTTCAGATGTCCTGCGTCGGTGATAAAGCCGCAAACCTTGATAAGGCAATTTCACGTATCAGAGCCGCTGCGGCTAATGGTGCTCAAATTGTTTGTCTGCAAGAGTTGTTTACATCTTTATACTTTTGTGATGTAGAGGATTATGATAATTTTGCTTTAGCTGAAGCGATACCTGGGCCTTCCACGGATGTTTTGTCTGCCGTTGCAGCGGAGCTCAATGTAGTTATCATCGCTTCGCTATTTGAAAAAAGAGCGCCTGGTTTATATCATAACACCACAGCCATCCTTGACGCTGATGGTAAGTATTTGGGTAAATATCGCAAGATGCATATTCCCGATGATCCGGCATTTTATGAGAAGTTTTATTTTACACCAGGAGATCTTGGATACAAAGTTTTCCAAACTAAATATGCCAAAATAGGTGTACTTATCTGTTGGGATCAGTGGTATCCAGAGGCAAGCAGGATTACAGCACTCATGGGTGCTGATGTGATGTTTTATCCAACAGCAATCGGGTGGGCAACTACACAAGATGAAGAGACCAATACCGACCAGTATAATGCTTGGCAGACTATCCAGCGCTCTCATGCTGTTGCCAATGGCATCCCAGTAGTCAGTGTCAATAGAGTAGGGTATGAGCAAGATGGTGCTATGAAGTTTTGGGGCGGCAGTTTTGTGGCAAACGGACAAGGCAAACTATTATACAAAGCATCACACGAAGACGAGGAAACAAAAGTCGTACCTGTGGACTTGAGTCAAGCGGATGAATTCAGGGTACATTGGCCATTTTTGCGTGACCGTAGAATCGACAGCTACCAACCTATAACCAAAAGATTTATTGATGAAGCTTGATTTTACGCCTAGAGAATTAGGCTATCGATTTCCTGCAGAATTTGAGCGACAAGCTGCATTGTGGTTGTCATGGCCTCACAAAGAAGCGTCATGGCCTGGTAAGTTATCGCTGATATATGATCCATATGCAGAGTTTATCCTTCGAGTGGCGGCACATCAGACGGTCAAAATAAACGTGGAAAATGGCGCTATGCATCACTTCGCTGTAGATCGGATCGTGAATTCTGCTTATGCACTTTCCATTAATGATGTAGATTCGCTCCTTGATAATATAAAATTTTACTATCATCCTACCAATGATGCGTGGTGTCGAGATCATGGCCCTGCTTTTTTGATAAATGAATCTGAAGGTACCAAAGCCATAGTGGATTGGGGATACAATGCTTGGGGAGATAAGTATCCACCTTATGATCTAGATGACGTGATTCCGACGCTTATCGGCCAAAAGATGAATCTTCCAGTATTTCATCCAGGCATTGTAATGGAAGGCGGTAGTGTAGAGTTTAATGGTAAAGGATGCATCATGACCACTACGGCTTGTTTGCTAAATGAAAATAGAAATCCGCACCTTAGCAAGTATGAAATCGAACAATTTCTGATAGAATATTACGGTGGTGACCATATTTTGTGGCTTGGTGATGGTATCGTAGGCGATGACACAGACGGACATATTGATGATATCACACGCTTCGTAGATGCCAATACAGTAGTGACTGTGATTGAAAAAAATAAGTCGGACGATAATTACGATATCTTACGTGACAATCTCAAACTTCTGAAGAAAATGAGACTTCCGGATGACCAACCTTTGAATATCGTGGAATTGCCAATGCCTAATCCAGTGATATATGAAGATCAAAGATTGCCAGCATCTTACGCCAATTTCTATATCTCAAATGAAAACGTCATTGTACCCACATTCAGAGACGATACAAACGATCAGGAAGCCTTAGATATCTTACAATCTTGTTTTCCAGATCGAGAAGTCTTCGGCATCGATTCTGTGGATATTATTTGGGGATTAGGATCCTTCCATTGTCTGAGCCAACAAGAACCAGCTATTTGATTTTTCAGTCTATCATTAGATAAGCTAAATGTAAAGATTAACGAAGTTTAGGATTCTTCTACTTCGTGTGGATGTTCCTTCTTGTATTTGAGTGAGAAATAGATACCACCTAAGATAGAAATCAGTATGATCAACAATGACAATCCGATGGATAAGTGATAGTGGTTGGCCAAGATAAGTTTGATACCAACATATGTCAAGATTACCGTCAAACTATACTTAAGATAATGAAATGAATCCAGCATATTGGCTACAAAGAAGTACATAGATCTCAAGCCTAAAATTGCAAAGATGTTAGAAGTAAAGACTATAAATGGATCTGTCGTGATGCCCAAAATAGCTGGAATACTATCTAATGCAAACAAAATATCTGTAAACTCTATAAGGATTAGAGCTAGAAGCAAAGGAGTAGCGATGGTCAGTCCATTGCGTTTTACAATAAATTTCTCGTGGTCGATTCTGCTTGTGACTGGCATGATTTTTTTGATCATCTTGTACATAAATGAACTTTTTGGATCAAATTCTTCATCATCATCAGCAATAGCCATTTTAATAGCTGTATATATTAAGAATGCACCAAAGATGTAGGTTGTCCAGGTGAATTTCTCTATCAAAATGACACCGAAGGCAATCATAATACCTCTGAAAAGTAAGGCGCCGATAATACCCCAAAATAGCACTCGATGTTGATACTTTTTAGGGATTCTGAATGATTTGAAGATCATAGCAATAACAAAAATATTGTCTATGCTAAGCGTAAGTTCTATGATGTACCCTGTGAGATATTCTATGGCTGATTGGGTAGCAGTCGTCGGATGCGGCGAGACCATCATGCCATTTTTGTATATCAAATAAATGACTCCCGAAAACAATAAGCCCAAGGTAGTCCATCCAATTGTCCATTTTGTGGCTTCTTTATATGAAATCTCATGCGCTTCTCTATTGAAAACGCCGAGGTCTATGGCGAGAAAAATGGTAATCAGTACTAAAAATGCTAACCAAATGATCATATATTATTTTTTCCTATTTGAATTTTAAAATTAAATTTTATGAAACTCACCGCATTGTATAAGTGGTGTCGAGCGCCTATATTTTGAATCTTGTTTCTAATATTTCAACATTCTAAATTACTCAGGCATCTTGACAACAATAATAGTTACCGAAAGTTTTAAATAAGTGTATCTGAATAAAAACACAAAGTTAGTGTTAATCTTGGTGCCAACCTATACATTCAGATATTGCCTAGAAAATATTCGCTCTATCCAAGTAAAATATCGATTTGTGATAAATGATTTTAAAATAAAATTTTGAAATCACTCCAATTTCGTATGTAATATGTTTACTTTTGGCGTAAAATTTATATTTCCCATACAAAATACTTTAAAAATGGCTTTACCGAATATATTTAATAAAGAAGTTTCTGACCAGATTGTGGAAAGAATCAATAAATTGACACCACAATCACAACCATTATGGGGCAAGATGAATGTGGCCCAGATGTTGGCCCATAATAATGTTACATATAGGTATGTTTACGAACCAGAGCAATTCAAGAAACCAAATTTTCTGATGGCTTGGGTACTTAAATCTTTTGTCAAAAAGACAGTCGTGAGTGAGGTGCCTTATGCAAAGAATACGCAAACAGGTCCTGATTTTATCATTAAAGACGAAAGGAATTTTGAAACCGAAAAAAATAATCTCATTAGTTTTATAAAAAGAGTTCAATCTGAGGGAGAAAAAACATTTGAACAACGAGAATCATTTTCCTTCGGCAAACTCAGTGCTGTAGAATGGAATAATATGTTTTACAAGCACATAGATCACCATTTAACTCAGTTTGGTGTTTGATTTTAAATAGCTCTGTGATTACATTTTAGTATTAGAAGACAAGCCGTCATACCGAGACTTTAAAGTACGAAGTTTATCGATTTCATAAATACCAGGACTTAAAAGCTGGTCACTTTCTAATATTTGCAATGAGTACATTTCTGAACTATCAGCTGGTGTACTTATCAAATCTCTTTGGCTTAATAACAGGGCCGTAACAGCTGCTACGGCAAACATGACCGCTGCCACGGATACATATTTAAACTTACTAATTTTACGTTTGTCACGTGCATTTTCCAATTTTGACTCTAGGCGCATCCAAGCATTTTCAGGTGCAGCTACCCGATGCTTAAGTGAGAATGATCGCAGGTCATTTATATTTTTCATTTCTTTTATATATTATTTATACTATGATTAAATTGAGGGAAAGTCAAGCTTTCTTTTTTTTTAATAATGTCAAGAATCCTTTTTTTCGCGAGGATCAATTGTGATTTTGACGTATTGATACTGATGCCGAGCATGTCCGCTATTTCTCTATGCTTATAATCTTCAAAGACATACAAGTTGAAAACGGTGCGATATCCCGCTGGCAATTCATCCAAAATCTTTATGATTTCTTCGAAACTTTCTAGTTCGTCATTATCATTGATCTCATCCGCAATATCAGTCTCAGGAATAGCAATGGTTAGATGTAAATTGGTATTCTTCCTTAGAAACATCAGGCATTCATTGACTACAATTCGTCGCATCCATCCTTCAAAATTACCTTCACCTTTATAAGTGTCTATTTTGGTGAGAATTTTGTAAAATGATTCAATAAAAACATCTTCTGCATCCGCTGATGATTTCAGATATCTCGTGCAAATCGCATACAATGTATCCTTGTATCTTTCATACAAGATCTTTTGCCCGTCAGGTTTCTGACTTTTGCATGCTTGGATGATATCTTGGATTTGTATTGACACCTTTTGCAGGATTAATTACGGTAAAGATGCATATTATTCATTCAATGGTGTGTGATATTCGAAGATTTTTTTGAATATATGTTTGAATAAAATTTAATGATAGCTTGAAATATTGATTTTCTGGTGTAAATGATTGATTATTATATGGATATGAAGTGTTTGATAGGAAGGGCGCATATTTTGCACATCAATTGATAGTGAAATACAAACTTTAACAATATGTTTGCGAAATTTTTGTAACAATTGTACAATTCAATTTGTCCTATTTACTAAACAGACGCCATGCGAATTATTTTTGTTTGTATAAATTTTTTCATATTTCTTACACCTAATGTATTTTGGGCTCAGTCTAATACAATGACTTCAGTCAAAGACTCTGATCCAAAGGCCAAAGCTGTATTGGATAAGCTCAAAAAACAATACGATGCGTACAAGACTATGGAAGTTAAATTTGAATTGGAAGTGGAGATGCCAGGACAAACTACGGCCATTCAGAAAGGTAGCTTAGTGCAAGATGGCGCTAAATACCAATTGAAACTTCCTGATCAGGAAATTTATGCAGATGGCAAAACTACATGGTTGTATCTCAAGAAAAATAAAGAAGTGCAAATCAACGACATGGGTACCGAAGACAATTCATTGTTTATATCGCCCAAGCAAATGATGTCAATATATCAAAAAGGTGAGTACATTTATTCGATTATAGAGGAAAGAAATGTGGGCAAATCGAAGTATGTTGACATCGAGTTTAAACCTAGTTCAAAAAAATCAGATTTTGCAAAAATTCGACTTACTATTGACAAAACAGCAAATAAAATGATATCTTTACGTGTATTTTCGAAAGATGGTTCGAGATATACCCTTAAAGTCAGTAATGTCGTGACAAATAAAAAATATGAATCATCGTTTTTTACTTTAAACACTAAGGCATTAAATGGTGTTCATGTAGAAGATCTGAGGATGGATTAAATAGAACCGAATTCAGTTACTCAGTTTACCAACCAGCGATTCTTGGCTCAACCTCCAGGAATCGCTTTTTAATTTTATATATGCTGGAAATAATATATGAAGATGATGTTTTGATTGCCATCAATAAGCCGCATGGCCTATTTGTGCATCGTACCAAGTTGGATAAGGAAGCTACCGAATTTGCGATACAGTTGTTACGAGATATGATCGGTCAGCGTGTATATCCTGCGCATCGTTTGGATCGGAAGACAGCAGGTGTTTTGCTTTTTACCAAAGATCAGGCAAGCCAATCGCTGATGAATGCAATGTTTAGAAATAAGGAAGTACATAAAACATATTTGGCTATAGTAAGAGGATACACGGATGATGCAGGAACTATTGATTATCCACTTATAAGCGAAAAAGGCACTGAACAAGATGCTATTACACACTATAAGACCTTAAGTCGTGGAGAAATACAGGTTTCTTCTGGCAAATTTCCTACTTCCCGATATTCTCTTGTAGAAGTAAATCCAGAAACAGGAAGGATGCACCAAATAAGAAGACATATGTCGCACATCTTTCACCCGATCATCGCAGACAGACCACATGGTTGCAATAAGCAAAACAGATTTTTTTTACAGCAATTTGAGATGGATACCATGATGTTACATGCGTCTGAAGTTAGATTTATACATCCGCTTTCAGGGAAAGCATTGCATATACAAGCGAATATCCATGACGAATTCACCAGAATGCTTCAAACGCTGAATTTACTTACACTAAAGCAAGTTTAATCTTGGATAGCTTTGATGCCTGGAAGTTCTTTGCCTTCCAAAAATTCCAGCATTGCACCACCACCAGTAGATACAAAACTTACTCTGTCTTCCAGCCCTGACTTGTTGATCGCAGAAGCACTATCTCCACCACCAATTAGCGAAAATGCTCCCGCATCTGTTGCTTCAGCAAGTGCTTTGGCTATAGCAAAAGTACCTGTTGCAAATTTTTCAAATTCAAATACGCCCATTGGTCCATTCCAAAGGATAGTTTTGGATGATTTTATGATATTTGAGAATTCTACAATGGTTTTTGGTCCTATGTCAAGTCCCATCCAACCATCGGGAATCGCCATGCTGTCCACTTCTTGGCTATTGGCATCAGCTGCAAACTTATCCGCTGCTATATTGTCAGTTGGTAGATAAATCTTTGTATTACAAGCTTTGGCTTTGTCCATGATTTTTATCGCAAGATCCACAAATTCGGCTTCGAAAAGTGAATTTCCTATTTTACCACCTAAGGCAAAAAGAAACGTATAAGCCATACCACCACCGATAAGAATATTGTCCATGCTGTCTATCAATCGCTCGAGCAACTGGATCTTATCAGAAACCTTGGCACCACCTACGATAGCAGTTACTGGTTTTTCTGAACTATTGAGCAATTTTGTTGCATTTTCTACTTCGGCAGCCATCAAATATCCAAAACCTTTATGATTGGTATCAAAATTGGTGGCAATGGTCGCTGTAGAGGCATGTTCTCTATGAGCTGTACCGAAGGCGTCATTTATGTAGATCGTACCGTGCTTGCTCAGCTTTTTGGCAAATTCTGGATTGCCTTTTTCTTCTTCAGGATAAAATCTCAGATTTTCCAAAAGGAGTAATTCACCATTTTTGAGTGCTGCAGATTTTGCAAAGGCGTCTTCAGAAATACAATCATCGGCAAAATGGATTGTCACGCCTTCGAAATAGGATTGCAATGCTGGCAAGATATGTCTTAACGAATATTTGTTTTCAGGTCCACCTTTGGGACGACCGAGATGACTCATCAATACTACTGATCCACCATCATTCAGTATTTTTTGTATAGTAGCAGCTGCACCAGCGATACGTGTGTCATCTGTCACA
>Ga0209582_1001508_pt1 | contig 11153 bp, 7 predicted proteins | sample KloWWTmetKNB5Kit_FD_187176 | JGI IMG/M metagenome (GOLD analysis project Ga0209582, IMG submission 187176) | Active sludge microbial communities from Klosterneuburg, Austria, studying microevolution and ecology of nitrifiers - Klosterneuburg... | ecosystem: Engineered > WWTP > Aerobic digester >...
CTCGTTGCGGAAGTCCTTCGGATTGCTGATCCCGGCCGGCTTTTCGATCTTCTCCAGCTCGTCATTCAGGGCGCCGCGGTCGAGCATTTCACCGGTATTCGGATCGCGGAATTCCTGATCCTGAATCCAGAAGTCGGCGTAGGTGACATAACGATCGAAGATGTTCTGACCGTACTCCGAGTAGCTTTCGAGATAGGCCGTCTGGATTTCCTTGCCGATGAATTCGGCGTAGCGCGGGCTGAGGAATTCCTTCAGGTAGCGCAGGTAGCGCTCCTCGATCTCGGGCGGAAATTGTTCCTGCTCGATCTGCTGTTCCAGCACATACATCAGGTGCACCGGATTGGCCGCCACTTCACGGTGGTCGAAGTTGAAAACCTTGGACAGTATCTTGAAGGCGAAACGGGTGGAAAGCCCGTTCATACCTTCGTCGACCCCGGCGAAATCACGGTACTCCTGATAGCTCTTGGCCTTGGGGTCGGTGTCCTTGAGGTTTTCCCCATCGTAAATCCGCATCTTGCTGTAGATGCTGGAGTTCTCCGGCTCTTTCAGGCGCGACAGCGAGGAGAACTGCGCCATCATGCGCAGCGTATCCGGCGCGCACGGCGCTTGCGAGAGCGAGGAATTGAACATCAACTTCTCGTAGATGTGCATTTCATCAGTGACGCGCAGGCAGTAGGGCACCTTGACGATATAGATACGGTCGAGGAAAGCCTCGTTGTTGCGGTTGTTCTTGAAGGTCAGCCACTCTGCCTCGTTCGAGTGGGCCAGCACCATGCCATCGAAGGGGATGGCACCAAAACCTTCCGTGCCCTTGTAATTCTGCTCCTGGGTCGCAGTGAGCAAGGGGTGCAGGACCTTGATCGGTGCCTTGAACATCTCGACGAATTCGAGCACGCCACGGTTGGCCAGGCACAGGCCACCAGAGTAGGAATAGGCATCGGGGTCATTCTGCGAGTAGCTTTCCAGCTTGCGAATATCGACCTTGCCAACCAGCGAGGAGATGTCCTGATTATTCTCGTCACCCGGTTCGGTTTTCGAGACGGCAATCTGCGACAACACTGACGGATGCAGCTTGACGACCCGGAAGCGGGCGATGTCGCCGCCGAATTCCCGGAGGCGCTTGACCGCCCACGGACTCATGATGGTGCCCAGGTAGCGGTGCGGAATCCCGTAGTCCTCCTCGAGAATCGGTCCATCCTCAAGAACATTGAACAGGCTGAGCGGCGACTCATGCACCGGCGAACCCTTGATTGCGTAGAAGGGCACCTTCTCAATCAGGTATTTCAGCCGCTCCGCCAGCGAAGACTTGCCGCCGCCGACCGGGCCGAGCAGATAGAGAATCTGCTTCTTCTCTTCCAGCCCCTGGGCGGCATGGCGGAAGTAGGAAACGATGTGCTCGATGACCTCCTCCATACCGTAAAACTCGCGAAAGGCCGGATAGAGCCGGAGCATCTTGTTGGCAAAGATGCGGGAGAGTCGAGGGTCGCTGCGGGTATCGACCAGTTCCGGCTCGCCGATGGCCAGCAACATGCGTTCGGCGACACTGGCGTAAGCCGTCTTGTCGTTCTTGCAAACTTCCAGGTATTCCTGGACCGACAATTCCTCTTCCTGTAGCGCTTCGTAGCGACTCTGGTAGCGCGCGAATATCGACATGGCTGCCTCCTTGAGATTTACTTCAACTACTGGGAGTACTTCCCCTCTTTTATTAACGGCTGAACCAGCCGTTTGGTTTATGCCGCCAGACGCGGACGGCCGGAAAAATTATTCAACACCTTGGCGATACGCGCCAGACCCCAGTTCAATTCTTCTTCGTTTATCACCAGTGGCGGCGCCAAACGCAGCACCGTGCTGTGGGTATCCTTGGTCAGCACACCATAGCCAAGCAATGCCTCGGCCAACTGGCGGGCGTCAGCTTGTTGCGGGTCCACTTCAATACCGGCAAACAGGCCACGACCGCGAACCGCACGAACGATAGGCGAACTCTCTGCCAATTGGTGTAGCTGGACAAGTAAAAGTTCGCCCAGTCGGGCGGAGTTTTCAATCAGGCCTTCTTCCTCCAGCACATCAAGCGCCGTCAGCGCGACGCTGCTGGCCAGCAGATTGCCCCCGAACGTCGAACCATGATCGCCCGGGGTGAACACCTGCATGACGGCTTCGTCGGCGAGGAAGGCCGATACCGGCAACAACCCGCCGCCCAGCGCCTTGCCGAGTATCACGCCATCGGGGCGGACGGCTTCGTGCTGGAAAGCCAGCAACTTGCCGGTGCGACCGAGGCCGGTCTGGATTTCATCGACGATCAGCAATACATTGTGATGCTTGCAGATCGCCGCACAGGCCGCCAGATAACCATTCGGCGGCAGAATGATGCCACCCTCGCCCTGAATCGGCTCGACCAGGAAGGCCGCTGTATTCGGCGTGATTGCGGCGGCCAGCGCTGCCGCATCGCCGTAGGGAATGCACTTCAGACCGGGTGGAAATGGACCGAAACCATCGCGGTATTGCGCTTCCGTTGACAGGCCGACGATGGTGATCGAACGGCCATGAAAATTACCCTCGCAGGCAATGATCTCGGCCTGATTTTCGGGCACGCCCTTGATCTTGTAGGCCCATTTGCGGGCTGCCTTGAGCGCCGTTTCCACCGCCTCCAGCCCGGTATTGACCGGCAACACCCGGTCGTAGCCGGTGAGCAGGGCCAGACGACGCAGCAACAAGGGCAGGCGGTTGTTGGAATAGGCCCGGGAAGTCACCGCCAGCCTTGCGGCTTGTTCGGTCAAGGCCGCCAACAGGCGCGGATGGCCATGGCCGAAGCTGGTCGCCGAATAGGCCGACATCATGTCGAGATAGCGCCGCCCGTCGACATCGGTCAGCCAGCAACCGTGGCCCTCCTGCAACACCACAGGCAAGGGAGCGTAATTGCGTGCCCCGAAGCCGTCTTCCCAACGCCGCAAGGTCGCGCTGTCCGGTGCCGACGCCGCATCGAGCAGACCAAGGACCGCCTTGAGCGTCCTGCTCTCGACGTCCTTCATCGGGTTGTATTCGGCAATTTCCAGACCGACGCAATCCCGGTTGCGCAACACACCACGCAAAACCTGATTCAGCGCCGCCAGCGATATGCCGTCGGTGGCCGGGGTGGAGATGCCGGGTGCATCAAGCGGATCGAGAACATCGAGATCAAGGCTGATTCCCCATGGACCACTGCCGAGCAGCTGAAGAGCTTCGGCAAATATTGTCGGCAAGCCGCGCGCTTCGATTTCATCCATCGCAAAGACGCGAACGCCCAAGGCCGCCAGGCAGTCAACTTCGGCCGCTTCGTAGCTGCGGGCACCGATCACCACTGTTCTGGCCGGATCAAGGGACGGCCCAGGCACACTCGTCATCACCGGATCACCCAGTCCAAACAACGCCGCCAAGGGCATGCCATGAGCGTTGCCGCTGGGACTGCTGGCCGGCGTATGCGCATCGAGATGTGCATCAATCCAGATCAGACCGGGGGCCTTGCCAAGTGCCCGGCCAATTCCACGCCAGGTGCCGGCCGCCATGCTGTGATCGCCACCCAGCACCAAGGGGCGCTGACCGGCAACGATGGCTGCTGCCGTGGCATCGGCCAAGGCGCCAAGCAAGACCGGCATTGCTACGGTCGACGTATCGGGAAGCAGCATTTCCTGCCATTCGACGGCCATGCCGTTATGCCGTATCACTGCCGCCAGACCAGCCTTCTTCAGAAAAGACGGCCCCATTTCGCAACCGGAAAACGGCGCCCCGAGAGAACTTGCCACCCCAATGCAACGCACTGACGGGTTGAGGGGGATGAGCCTGCGCATGAAGAAACTCCTTTCCGCATCCTGGATCCTGCGGCTTCGTCAATTTGACCGATATGAACCTGGCAAGTTCACTCAATCTAAAATTTTGAGAGACTTCGGACCAAGTAAAAATTGCTGCGGGTCTGTCCGGGCAAGGCAAGGCTTCATCCGCGTTCAAACGCGTTTTCCAGGTTCAGCGGTAACCTGCCCGGTCGAGCAGTTTCTGGGCGACGGGCAGTTGCCGGGCAATGGTTGTCAGCGGCGTCTGGTCTGCCTTGAATGTGCCCAACTCCTGCAGTTCCTCGTTATCGACCTTGACGCCCGGTACGGCCGGCCACTCGTTGTTACCCTCGGCAAAATAGCGCTGGGCCTCATCGCTGGCCAGGTATTCCAGGAAGCGGACGGCAGACTCCCGGTTCTTTGCCGTCTTGACCAGCCCGCCACCGGAAACGTTGATATGCGTGCCGCTGCTGCCCTGGTTCGGCCAGACAATTCCCAGGCGCTTGGTCATGTTGCGTTCCTCGACCTTTTCGGAGCCCATCAGGCGGGCCAGGTAATAACTGTTGGACACCGCCACGGCGCATTCACCACTGGCCACCGACTTGATCTGGTCGGTATCGCCTCCCCGTGGGCTGCGCGCCAGGTTGGCGGCGACGCCGCGCGCCCATTCCTCGGTTTTTGCCTCGCTGTCATGCACCACCAGCGAGGCGACCAGGGTCAGGTTGTAGATATGCCCGCCGGGAATGCTGCAGATCAAGCCTTTCAACTTCGGATCAGCCAGCGACTGGTAGGTCGCCACGTCTTCGGCCTTGAGCTTGCGCTTGTTGAAGATGATCATCCGGGCGCGAACCGCGAAGGAAAACCATTTGTCCGTCCGCAAGTGGGCAGGAATTCGCTTCTCCAGGAATTCCGAGTGGACCGGCGCAAAGATATTCCAGGAGTCTGCCACGGCGAGACTGGCTGCATCGGCGGTCAACAAGACATCGGCCGGACTGTTCGCCCCCTCGTTGCGGATACGCTCAATCAGTTCGTTTGACTTTCCCTCGATGCGGTTGATCCGGATGCCGGTCTTCTCCGTGAAGCCGCTGTACAGTTGTTCATCTGCCTGGTAATGGCGGGCCGAATAGAGGTTGAGTACCTTGTCGTCCGCCATGCAGGTGCCGATGGAGAGCATCCCGGCCAGCAGCCACGCGCTTCGTTTCATTGACTTGTTCTCCGTGTTGCCTTGCATCAGGTCACCGCCCACAGGCGGAGCAGGTTGTGATAAACGCCGGTCAGCTTGAGCAGACGCGGATCATCCGGCGCAACCAGCGGAGTCATCGCCTGAATGGATTGATCGAGATCGAACAGCAAGGTGCGGGCGCTGTCTTCACGGACCATGCTCTGGATCCAGAAGAACGAAGCGACGCGGGCGCCCGCGCTGACCGGCGTCACCCGATGCAGGCTGCTTGACGGATAGAGCACCATGTCACCGGCTTCCAGCTTGGCGGCCTGGATGCCGAACGGCCCTTCGATTTCCAGTTCGCCACCCTCGTACTCGTCCGGCTCGGCCAGGAAGAGCGTCGCCGAAAGGTCGCTGCGCACCGAAATGTTCGTTCCCGGCACCAGCATCACGGCGCTATCCACATGCGCGCCATAGGTGCCGCCATCGGCATAGCGATTGAACTTGGGCGGATAGATCCGGCTCGGCAACGCGGCCGAGATGAAGGTCGGATTGCTGCCCAGCTTGCGCAGGATGAGAGTGCCAAGCTCGACCGCGAGTGGCGAGCCGTCCGCCAGTTGCAGGTTGCGCTTGACCGAGCGGGCCAGCGTTCCCGCCGTTTTTAAGCCGTCCTGCCACTCGGCAGCATCGAGCCGCTGACGAAACTGCCTGACTTCGTCCTTGCTCAGAACGCCTTGAATCGGAATCAACATGGTCCAACCTCTTCTTTCAATCGAAAAATCATTTCCGGCCCAATATCGGCCAATGTCGCGCAGCCGGCCTGCGCCATGCACAGTTCCAGTTCCTCGCGCAGCAGCTTGAGCATGTGGGCAACGCCGAGCGCACCGGCGACGCTCAAGGCGTAGACCTGCAGGCGACCGACCAGGACGGCGTCGGCGCCGAGCGCCAGAGCCTTGAAGATGTCACTGCCCGAACGAATACCGCTATCGAACAGCACCGGGAATTCCGCCCCGACTGCAGCCCGAACGGCTGGCAGCGCCTTCAGGCTGGCCGGCACGCCGTCGAGCGCCCGACCACCGTGGTTGGAAACAACCAGCCCGGCAAGGCCCATTTCTTTAAGGCGCAAGGCATCGTCGGGATGCAGCACGCCCTTGACCACAACCGGCAGTCTGGTTTGACGCATCAGCCAGGCGAGATCGTGCCAGGTCGGCGCTTCGGCCATGACCCCCTGGAAAATGATGCTTTGGCCCGGCTCCAGCACCACCTGCGGTGGCGGCGGGTAATTTGCCAGGTTGGCCGCGACGATTTCCGGCGGCATGACGAATCCGGCGCGCAGGGCGCTCAGGCTGGGGGCCTTGATGGTAACGTCGAGGGTCACGACAAGGGCCGTGTAGCCGGCCATTTCCGCCCTTTTTACGAGGTCCACCGTAGCATTGCGGTCGGGCTGGAAATAAAGCTGGAACCAGCGTTCCCCTGCAACTCGCGGGGCAAGCTTTTCAAGCGGCTGGCTGGACAGGGTGCTGACGACCAGGCAGGTATCGGTTGCATCGGCCGCCCTGGCGGTGTCCAGTTCGGCGGCGGGATGAACCAGTGCCTGGTAAGCCAGCGGCGCCAGCATGACCGGATGCCGGAATTCGCGGCCGAACAGCTTGAGTCGGGTATGGCCGCCGCTGACATCGCGCAGCAAACGGGGATAGATTGCCACTTCGGCAAGGGTGGCCCGGTTCGCGGCCAGCGTGACATCATGGGCGCAGCCACCGGCGATGTAAGCATAGCTGGGAGGAGCGATGAAACGCCTGGCAAGGATTTCGTAATCCTGCGCACAAAGCACATTGCCAGGAATCTGGCGCAATGGTTGAAGCGTAGTAAGGGATTCGTTCATCGAAAATAAGTATTTCGGCGTAACTGTTTTGAATCGTCATTTCCGCGTAGGCGGGAATCCAGCCTGGATCATGGATTCCCGGTCAAGCCGGGAATGACAAATTTCAATTCTGTTTTGTATTAACACTTAAGATCGGGCGAATCCGCAGATTCGCCCGACCAATGCCGATCTATCGATCAGAAGTCATAGTTGAGGGTCAGGCGGGCATTGCGTGCCGTACCCATGTAGAGGAAGGAACCCGAGCGATAGCCGGCCAGGTAGTACTCCTTGTCGAAAATATTCCCGACGTTGAGGCGCAGGTTCATGGCTTTGGTGACGCGGTAGCTGGCGAACAGATCCCACACCGTATAAGACGGGATCGGTTGCGAGTAATCGCCATCCACATTGTAGGCAGCAGCGGTATCAGGCTGACCTGCGTACTTTTTGCTCTCATACTTGACTGCGGTGCCAAAGGCGAAGGCCGGTGTCATCTGATAGCGCACCTGGGCCGATGCTGTATTGTCGGCAAAGTTGCTCAGCGTCTTGCCAACATTGGCATCGGTAAAGGATTCGAGCACCTCGGAATCCATGAAGGTAACGCCGGCAAAGGCGCTCAGTTTCTCGGTGACATTGCCGGCAAGGCCGAACTCGACGCCACGAACGCGATTTTTGCCAGTATTGAAGGTGCCGGCCGAGGTGTAGTTCGCACCTTCCATCACATCCGACTTGGTGATCTGGAAGACGGAAGCGGTGGCCAGCAACTTGCCATCCATCAGATTCCATTTCGTGCCGAGTTCCAGATTCTCGCTGACCTCCGGCTTGGCGCCAGCAGCCTTGCCATTGAAAGTGATGAGACCGCCGTAGCCTGCACTGGTACCGACATCGGACTCACCGCCATTGAGATCCTGGGCCGTCGAGTAGGTTCCATAGACGTTGGCATAGGGCAGGAACTTGTAGGTCAGGCCGAAGTGACCATTCCACATGCCTTCGGTGGAATCGGTATCCAGCGTCTGGAGACCCGTGGTGGCATTCTGGGTCACCAAGGAGATGGTCGTACGGTCATAGCGCAAACCACCGAAAGCCGTCCATTTTTCCGTCAGATCCACCGTATCCATGACCGACGCGGAGATGGTCTTCGCCTGCCAGTCCTGGTCCCAGCTTCCCTTCTTGATCTTGCGGTCCATCATGCCGTTGACGCCACCCACGGTGTCGCCGCTGGCATCGGTGATGCACCACGCATTGAGTGCCCCACCGGCGCCGGTGATGCAGTTCTGACCCGAGTTGGTAATGCTGTGAATCCCGTTCAGCACCTTGTGGTCGGTGTATTCCAGACCAAAGATGAACTCGTGCTTCATCCCGGCAATTTCCTGGTTCACAAACAGGTTGGTCTGGTTGGCGAAATATTCAACCTCCTGCCAACCGTTGTGGGTGCTCAACGTCGCCGTCTCATAAACACCGCCGGGATTGCGCGCTCCGGTAATTGAAGCGCGCGCACCAGTCGTGACATAACCGTTGTCGGACTTGCCGAAGCGCGTCGCATTGGTCAGGCGCACATCAGGCGTGAAGGCATATTTAATACGTGCAGTCAGCGTATCGACATCGGACTTCAGGAAGTCCTCCTTCTGGGCGTAGACCGGAACATTCTTGGCAGGCAGGCGATCCGGGACGTTTCCTTTGAGATAGCCCCCCATGTCCGGGTTATCCTCACCACGGAAGCCGTAGTAATCAAGAATGACATCGAGCTTCTCGGTCAGCTTGAACAGACCGGAGAGCGCGACGCCCTTGCGCTCGCGATCGGCCGGCGCACGATCTGGCACATCCTCGTAACCGAAGAGCAGGTTGGCCCGCAGCGCCACGGTATCGGTCAGGACATGGTTGGCATCCAGGGTCATGCGAACGTGGTTGTCGGTGCCGATACCCGCAGAAACCTTGGTGAAATCGTATTCGGAACTCGCCTGTTTGGTCACCGAGTTGATCGCACCACCGGCCGTGCCGCGACCGGCGAACGAGGAATTCGGTCCTTTGGAAATTTCCACTTGCTCGACCGCGAAGCTTTCGCGGATGGACATGCCGGGATCGCGCAAACCATCGACGAAGACGTCGCTGCGAGCTTCCTGACCACGGATGATGTAGCGGTCGCCGAAGGCATTGCCATTTTCACCGGTACCGAGCGTGATACCCGGTTGCGTATCGAGGATGTCGCGCAGGTCGGTATAGCCGGAATCTTCGATCTGGGTCTTGGTCAGCACCGAGATATTGGACGGCGTTTCGGCCAGCGGACGGGTATGGCGTTCATCGCCCGAAATCCGCGCTTTGTAGGGGGCCCCCGGTTCGGCGTAGGGGTTGTGGTCGATGACGCGCTCCACCACGGTGACCGGCTTCATTTCGGTCTCCTCGGTGGCGGTCTTTTCCTGGGCAAAGCCCGTGACCGGAATCAACATGGCGGTCGAGATCGAAACCGCAATGCCGGTCCTTTTCATCGATGCAGGCAGGAGCCCTTCAGTCCGGAAACTGGCAGGCAGCTTGGTATTCTTGCGGCGGTGCAAACCCTGGGCAAGCGGGTTCGGCTTCTCTTGAGTCATCTCGTCGGTCCAATCAAATATTGAATTAGGCTGGCTGGCGGTATGGCTGGCTTGCCGAACTTGGCGCCCGGGGACATTGCGACCGGCCGGCCGCCAATACCCTCAAACACGCTTCTTGAAGACATGACCGGCCAATAGCGCTGACTGACCGGGCAATACGAATGCGAATATATCGCAACAATTTGTAACAAACAAGTTATTGAGAATTAATTTCATTTCGTATTGACATTCATTCTCAACTTAATACAATGCGATCCATTCTCGTTTGTATTTGGCTTTGCAATGATCCCACAACCGAAACCGCCCTACCCCTATCAGCCGGCTGCAAGCCTGGCAGAACGTCCCCGTGTCGACAGCGAAACGCTACTTCGCGGTGCGCCAGCAGTAGAGATCGAGCATGCCGGCCAGCGTTACCTGTTGCGCGTCACTCGCGAGAACAAGCTGATCCTGACCAAATAGTTTCTCTCCGTTGTAAACCTCTCTTCCCGTAGCCAGCAAGCCAAAAGCCAGCGAGCCAAGGGTCTTTTCCCTGAGCATCGCCGGCGCAACCTGAAGAACACGTTCATGAGTTACGCTTTGCCCCGTACTGCTTCCCATCCCTCTTCCGCCAGGCGCAGCGGCCTGCTCGGCATCGTCATTGGTCTGCATGTCGGCATTTTTTTGCTGATTCTCGCCGCCAAAACGGTCGTACCGCAGATCATGGCAATCCCGCTTGTCGTCGATCTTTTGCAAGCACCCGAAGTGGAAAAGCTACCGGAAGCCAAGCCGCTGCCGATGGCCAAGCCACAGCCGGTCAAACAGCCGCGCACACCGACCCCAAAAACACCAACACCGCTGATCGAAGCCACCACCAGCACCGCGCCGGCACCCGCCGCACCGGTTGCTGCACCGCCGGAAACCAAACCGGCACCGCCTGCACCCGCCGCCGAGGCACCCTTGAAACAAGCCAGCTTCGATGCCGATTACCTGAAAAATCCGGCGCCAATCTACCCACCGCTTTCCAGGCGCATGGGCGAAGAAGGCAAGGTCACGCTGCGCGTTTCGGTGACCCCGCACGGCACCGCCGACCACGTCGAAATCCGGACTTCGTCAGGCAGCTTGCGGCTTGATCAGTCAGCGCAAAAAACGGTCGCCAGCTGGAAATTCATCCCGGCAAAACGCGGCGACGAACCCGTCCAAAGCTGGGTACTGGTTCCCATCATCTTCAAACTGGAGCAATAACAATGCAGGAAACAGCACACGAAAACACCTTCGGCTTTGCCCATTTGTGGGCCAGCGGCGACACCATTTCACACTCGGTGGCAATCATTCTCGCCCTGATGTCGATTGCCAGCTGGTACCTGATTCTGGCCAAGACCTCGGACTGGTGGACCATGCGCCGCGCCGCCCGCGCCATGACAGGCTTCTGGGCCGCCAGCAGCGTCGCCGAAGGAATCGAACGCCTGCGTGCCGTTGATCCGGCCAGCTCTTACGCGCAACTGGCCGAGCAGGCCAACTGCTGCAATCACGACTGCGAAGCCGTCACCGGCCGCCTGGCTTCCCGCTTCGACCCGGCTGAACAAATGGAACGCGCCCTGCGCCAGCAACTCTCCGGTACCCAGGCGACCATGGAAAATGGTCTGACCCTGCTCGCCACCACCGGTGCCACCGCACCTTTCGTCGGTCTCTTCGGCACCGTCTGGGGCATCTATCACGCACTTGTCGCCATCGGCATCTCCGGCCAGGCCGCGCTGGAAAAGGTCGCCGGC
>Ga0209582_1001509_pt1 | contig 11151 bp, 14 predicted proteins | sample KloWWTmetKNB5Kit_FD_187176 | JGI IMG/M metagenome (GOLD analysis project Ga0209582, IMG submission 187176) | Active sludge microbial communities from Klosterneuburg, Austria, studying microevolution and ecology of nitrifiers - Klosterneuburg... | ecosystem: Engineered > WWTP > Aerobic digester >...
GTGAGAAAGCCCACCACATAGGCAATGGACCGCTCAGCCATGAATCGCCGGAACAGAAACATGCCCGCGAGCGTGAGAGCGCTGCCGATGAGCGACAACACCGACAGGAACTGTTGATCGAACTTCAACTGATCGATCATCCACCAGGTCGCTCCTTCGCCGGGGCCGGGAACCGCACGAAACACGAAAACCACCAGCGCGGTGCCCACGAGCACATGCCTTGCGTCAGGAGCCAGCTCGCTGGTGAGGCGCACCATCAACAACGCAACGATGGCCATCGACCCGGCGAACACGATTTCTTCACTGTAGGCAAAGTCTGCGACTCCAACCGTCAGGGTAAAGAGCACGAAGGCCAGACTGCCCCCCAGAATCCACCAATTGGGCTTGGTGGGTTCAGCGGTCCGGTCCGTCAGCGAGGCAACCTGTTTGAGCGTCATGCCCTGACTGAGAAGCCGCCGCCGGGTTCGCACCCGAAGGATCGACGCGGTGATGACCCCGAGCACCGATACGGCCGGGATCACCAACGCCATCAGATACACCTGTTCATAGATCGAAGCCACCTTCTCCTTCGGCATACTTTCCACGCCGTTGAACAGGTATAGATTGATGAGGGCAACCAGGATACCCCCGCTGATAATGGCAACACGCCCGAGCGTCTGCATCGTGGTGTGCATGAGTTTCAGCCTGGCCTCATCGATGGGCACCCCTTGTTCATCGACCCTGGGCACAGCCTCGACCGTCATCGCGTCCGCCACCGTGTCTTGAATCACATAGCCGATCGGCGACAACAACACGCTAAGCACGTACCACACTTCGGCCGGCATCACGGCGACCATCGCCTCACGGTGACCGATCAGGCCGACCATGATCAACAGACTGGCTGCAATCACCCCGGCGCCGAAATAGACGAGCAGGCTTTTCCAGCGCCACAACAGATCGACCAGATGTCCGAACGGCATTTTGAGCGCCCAGGGAATGCCCGCCCAGAATCCCAACGCGGCAAGAAAGGCCGCAGACAGCCCCAAATAATCTTTGACGAAAAACGTGCCGACGATGCCGGTTAGACCGGAAATCCCGGCGGCCATATAGACCATGAGGGGCGGCAGATAGGAGAGCTGGAAGTCGCGCGCGAGTTCCAGAATATTGCGGTCGATCCAGCGGGAGGCAGCAGCAATCACGAATACATATCCAGGGACGGCAGTGAACTGATCGTTATCTCCCTCTCTGTTACCCGTACGGGACCACCATTTGCAAGCAGCCCGGAGAGCCGGATGGAACGGCCGGAGCCTCACGACCCCGGCCCTCCAATCAACGCACGTACGGCTTACTTCGGAAATTCTACGGGCGCAGCCACCTGTTGCCACCCTTCGCCGTTGAGCGACCGTAAGAACGCGACCAGATCCTGCTGCTCCGGTTCGGTCAGTTCGAGCGGGATCACGGTATTATCGAGATGCGGATTCTTGATGCCACCCTGATTGTAGAACCGGACGACATCTTCGAGCGTCGCAAAGCGGCCGTCGTGCATGTACGGCGCCGTACGTGCGATCTCCCGCAACGTGGGCGTTTTAAGCGCGCCGATATCCTCGGCATTCTTCGTCACCATGTAGCGCCCCAGATCCACACTGTTCGTATCCCATCCGATACCGAGGTTATGAAATTTCTCGTCGGAGAAGTTGAACCCCGAGTGGCACCGTGTGCAACGGGCCTTCCCTCGAAACAGTTCCAGCCCTCGCTTCGCCGAATCGCTCAAGGCCTGCTCATCGCCGCCCATGTCGAACCGGTCCACCGGGCTGTTGCCCGACAACAGGGTCCGTTGAAAACTTGCGATCGCGCGGCCCACATCGCCGACGGTCACTTCGCGGCCGAACACCTCCTGAAAGAGCGCCCGATAGCCCTCGATGCTCTTGATCTTGCTCACCAACTCATTGTGGTCAAGAAACCCGTGCTCAACCGGGTTGACGAAAGGACCGACCGATTGATCCTCCAACGTGTCGGCTCGACCGTCCCAGAATTGCGCCTTGCTATACACCCGGTTGATCGCCGTCGGGGCGCTGCGTCCGCCCTGCAACCGGTCAATGCCCGTCGAGACCGGCTGTCCATCGGTGAATGCCAGGCCCGGCATGTGACAGGTTGCGCAAGACACTGTTCCGTTCTTCGAGAGTCGCTTGTCGAAAAAGAGCCAGCGCCCCAGCTCGATCTTCCGCGCCGTCTGCGGGTTGTCGGCGGGAATATATCCGCTGGGATCCTCTAAGCCCAGCGGCACCTCCTGCGCCACAGGAACGGCGCCTGGTTGCGCCACCGACGGCTCACCCATGACCCTGGTGGCCGCCAGGCCCATCGCCCCGACGGTCGCCACCACCACTGTACCAACCACCCACCTGATGCTCATCTTGCCCATGGCCTCCTCCCTTGCTCCTTCTTCCTTCGATGCTCTTCCCGTACGGATCATCGAAACCGCAGAGTCGTTCCAGGCCGATCCTGGCGCTCCATGTGCCGTTCGACCTTTTGAAGGAATTCTTCTTCCGACAGGGGCGTTTGCTGCCCTTCCGAGAGGGCCACGGCCTGATGAGCGGTTGGCCTCGACGGCGTCGCGCACGCCTGCAACATGATCACGGCGCACCCCATACCGACGGCTATCACAATCTGTCGCATACCCCACCTCCTTGTTTCACGGCTGCCTTGTTGCGAGGTCATACAGAGACGATACCGGTTGCCTAAGAATCAGTCCAATTGATAGTCTATGGCCTTACGATAAACTTCGCTTATCGATAGAGGAGGGGAGTCATGACCTTGACGGAACTGCAATACATCGTGGCGGTGTCGCGCGAACGTCATTTCGGACGTGCGGCAGATCGGATGTTCGTCACCCAACCGGCCCTCAGCCTGGCCATTAAAAAACTGGAAGATGAATTGGGGGTGGCGATTTTCGAGCGACGGAAGAATCACGTCGAGCTCACGCCCATCGGGGAACAGATCGTCCATCAGGCCCAACGCGTGCTGGAGGAGGCGGATCAGATCAAACTGCTCGCCGCGCAGGGGAAGAACCAGCTCGTCGGGGCCTTACGATTCGGGGTGATCGCGACGGTGGGGCCGTATCTCTTGCCCGACCTGATCCCGCTACTGCACAAGCGCGCCCCCGGCATGCCGCTCGAAATCGAGGAAAATCTGACCGTCAACCTGACCGCCATGCTGAAGAGCGGCAAACTGGACGTGCTCATGATTGCGCTGCCGTTCGAAGAACCGGGCATTCTCACCCAAGCCCTCTACGACGAGCCATTCAAGGCAGTTGTGCGGGCCGACCACCGGCTGGCCAAACGGTCGAAAATCGATTCGGCCCTCTTGAGCACGGAGCGTGTCCTCTTACCGCACGCAGGACATTGTTTCCGGCAACAAGTCCTGGAGAGCTGCCCGGAACTCAGCCGGTCGGACACCGAAAGTTTGCAGGGCAATTCGCTGGAGACGATCCGTCAGATGGTGGCCTCCGGGCTGGGCATTACCGTCATGCCCTGCAGCGCCGTCACGGCCAAACATCAGAACAAACGGCTGGCTGTCTTGGAGTTCATGAAGCCGGTTCCGGAGCGCAGGATTGCGCTGGCGTGGCGGAAGGGATTCACCAGGCCGGCGGTGATTCCTGTGATTCAGGATGCGGTCGGCGCGTTGAAAATTCCCGGACTGATGGCCATTGCTTCAGGACAATAAACTCCTACGATGAAAGGAGGGAGAATGGTCGAGGCACGAATCAGCACACATGAGCTGGACATTGCCCAAGGCCGACCCGCACAGGGCATTCCCGTCACGTTGGAAGGCCAGGGGTTGGCGGGAATCTGGACAGTGCTCGGCAGGAGCAGGACGGATACGGCCGGCCGGAGCGTTGATTTGTACCCTGCCAACCTGCGTCTTCAGGCCCGGATCTACCGCCTCACGTTTGAGGTCTCAACTTATTTTCGCTCACAGAACGTGATGAGCTTTTACCCTGAGGTCGTCCTGATCTTCAGCCTGCGCGACGTCACGCAGCCGTATCACATTCCGCTGCCACACAGCCTCGACATCGTTGCGTTCTGCCGCCGCAATTAACGACTGGTCGCCCGGCCGATGGCTCGGTTCAGCGGCGGCCAGGCTGACGCTCACCATGAAGAGCAGCCCGGTCCCTGACAGAGCAAACGTCCAACCCATCTGATTCCACCTCATCGCCGTCGCTCCACCAGATCGCGCAGCGCCGCCTGCATATCCGGTTGCGGTAGGGAGACGCGCCCGCCATGACCGGCCAACACCCATTCAAACGAACAGTCCGTCAGCTGTTCGATGGAGCGGTGCAGGGCTGCTGCATTCCACACCAACTGCCGCGGCGAGGCAAGCTCCCGAGCCTCCGGGTCCCACCAGAGGTGATCGCCGGTAAACAGAAACCGGTCCCGATACAGCAGACAGAGGCTGCCCGCCGTATGGCCTGGAACGGGGACGATGCGGAAGTCTTCACCGTATGCGCGAGCTTCCTCTCCTTCAATGATCACCTCCGCATCGGGCATGGCATGGACATCCGCACGGTGGATGATCCGTTCTGCCCCGAACCGGCACGCATACCTGGCGGCATCCCCCACATCGTCTTCATGGGTCAAAAAGATATGGGCGATGCCTCCCATTCGATCGAAGGCATCGACAAGCGATTTGAGATACCGCGGCGAATCGATCAACCAGTTGCCGCCCAGATGTTGCACGAAGAAACTGTTGGCCCCGAACGACTTTTCCGAATTGAAGCCGCAATAGTAGACGTTGCCTTCGATGGGGAGCGGGAAGTCGGCCTTCGCGGCATTCAGGATGGTTTGGTTCGTATGCTCGGCGCCGATCGACCCGGTCGGGCAGGCGAGCAACGCGCGATAGGCCTGCCTTCTCGCCGATTCGGTGGCCGGCTGATGGGTCACCGCAGAATATTCTCCCACCTCTTCGAAACTCGCCGGAGCCAATTGGCGGCAGGCATCACAATTGATGCACGTGGAATCGACATAGAAGTTGCCGGCTCGATTCGCATCCAATCGTTTACGCAGGTCAGCCATTCGGAACTCGTTTGCCCGCAACCGTCACCACGGGCAGAGTTGTTCGCACCACTTTCGCCCGATCCGCCGCGCGCCAGAGATACCAGGCTGCGGCCGTGCGATAGGGTCTCCAGCGTTCCCCATACAACAACAGTTCTTTTGGAGTCGGCAGCGCTTGTCGTTTGTATGCGATCCGGAATCCATTCCGGACGCCGAAATCATCCACCGGCAGGACATCGGGTCGGCCAAGTTGAAAAATCAGCAGCATCTCCACAGTCCACCGTCCGATGCCGCGCACCGCGATCAACCGTTCGACAATGGCATCATCCTCAAGCCGCTGGATCACAGCCGTGGTCGGCACGGTGCCATCCATCGCCTTGGCCGCCAGATCCTGCAATGCGGCAATCTTGGCGCGAGAAAACCCTGTGCCGCGAATCATCTCCGGCGCCACCGCCAGCAGGTCAGCCGGACGGGGGAAGCGCCGGCCCGGGAACAGCGCGATGAACCGCTTGAGAATGCTCTCCGCCGCCTTGTCATGCAGTTGCTGATAAGCAATGGCGCGGGCCAGCGACTCAAACGGGGAGCGCCTCGCTCGAAGCGACAGTGCATAGGGCCCGACCTCGCCGATCACCCGCTTCATCACCGGATCGATCTTACACAGGTGAGCAATTTCCGGTGACGGCTGGTTCATACGACTTCGCCTATCCACACTGCAGATGGTGGAGAAAGGTCATCCAGTAATTCGTGAGGCGTGACACGTAAACAGGTCGCACGTCGCCCTCCATGTCACCCTTCACGGCTCACGGTTTATGGTTCCTGAACCTACTGCTGGCGGACATTTTCCGCATCCGGCTAGGCCACGATCGCGTCCGCTTCAATCTCGATCAACATATCCGGATCGATCAACCGCTTCACTTCCACCATGGTGGTCGCCGGCCGGATCGACCCGAAGACTTCCCCGTGCGCGCGCCCCACCTCCTGCCATTGATCGATATTCGCCATGTAGATGCGCGTGCGCACGACATCCGCCCTCGACGCACCGGCCTGTACGAGCGCCGCCTCAATCGTCTTCAAGGCCTGGATCGTCTGCGCATAGGGATCACCCTTGCCGACAAGCCCCGTAGCCGTCATCGCGGTCGTCCCGGAGACCTGCACCGACTGACCGACCCGCACCGCGCGTGAATACCCGATTTTCGCTTCCCATGGTCCCCCGGTCGAAACGTTCTGCCTTGCCATGAATCCTCCTTTAATAGGCTGCGGAAAAACTGCATTGTGTACCATAGACCGCGATCAGCTTACGTGGCAGGTCGGCATCAGGATTGCGTGCAGGATGCGCAAAAAGTCAGTCCTCATAGTCCGTCGTTCGTGAAACGTCGTTCGTCTCTCGCTACAGCCAGATTGCGACTCCTGACGAGATATGCTTCACGATTCACGGATGTCGAGAACGCCGCCGGAGGCCGTTTTCCGCATCCTGCTACAGGTTACATCACCAACCCGCCGCTAGCATGAAGAGTCTGACCCGTCAGCCACCGTGCCTGCTCACTCACCAAAAACGCCACCACATCGGCCACGTCGGACGGAAGCCCGAGCCGTTTGAAGGGTGACGATTGTAAACCCATCTCGCGGTATGGCTCCGTCAACACACCGGTATCGGTAAAGCCCGGCAACACGGTATTGACGGTAATGCCGCGCGGCGCCAGTTCCTGCGCGAGACCCTTGCCATACTGTTCCAGCGCCGCCTTGCTCCCCAGATGCGCTGTGGCGCCGGGAAACTTCAGGTGGGTGAGCGCCGACGAAATATTCACAATGCGCCCACCGTCGTCGAGCACCTTTGCCGCCGCCTGCATCGCAAAGTACGGCCCCTTCGCATTCAACGCAATAATGGCATCGAACTCCGTCTCCGTCGTATCCACCAACTGCTTTGGAATGAACCGGCCCGCATTGTTGACCAGAATATCGAGGCGATGGAACTGGTGTACTGTCTCCTGCACCAGGCGTTGTGCCTCGGCCACCCGACTCATGTCCGCCTGAATGACGGCGGCGACCCCGCCCCTGGCCTGAATCCCTGCGGCCACCTCCCGGGCTTTTTCCACATGCACATGGTAATTCACCACCACCATCGCGCCGTCCTGCGCCAGGCGTTCGGCGATGGCGCGGCCGATCCCGCTGGACGATCCGGTCACAATGGCCACTTTGCCCTTCAACAACCCCATGCCCGCGCCTCCATTCCCGTCCTGCCACTCGCCATCGACCGGCTCATCGACAGATCACTCTCCGTAGGCCGATGGTCTCGTACAGACCACGTCTGATACAGTGCGCCCATGAGCATCCGTCTTGACCAGACCGTGCCCTTCGGACGGTCGCTGCGCGAATATGAGTCGATGTTTTCACTCAGCGCGGCCGATCGCCGGAGCCGGATTCTGGACTGTGCCGCCGGACCATCCAGCTTCAATGCCGAACTCACGGCGGCCGGTGGCGACGTCCGGTCGATCGACCCACTGTATCAATTCGGCGGAGCGGAGATCCAACGGCAATTCTTCTCCACCCTGGATCACGTCATCGATCAGGTGCGGGCGACGCCGCAGAATTGGGTCTGGAGTTATCATCGCGACCCGGAGGATCTACGACGGAACCGGATCGCGGTGATGAAAACATTTGTTGCCGATTACAGCGGGCGGACGGGAACAGGTCGGTATGTCTGCGGCGCCTTACCGAACCTCCCGTTCGAGGCAAACCGGTTCGACCTCGCACTGTCGTCGCACTTTCTCTTTTTGTACTCGGACCATTTCGATGCAGCGTTTCACCTCGCTGCCATTCGAGCCCTGTTGCGGGTCGCGCGTGAGGTAAGGATCTTCCCCCTGCTCGCGCTCCGCGCTGAGCGGTCACAGCACCTGAAGCCGGTGTGCGAGCAACTGCGTCGAGAAAGCCATCACCTCTCGATCGAACGGGTGGGGTATGAGCTTCAACGGGGCGGCAACGAGATGCTACGCCTCCGGCGCACGTGAACGGGACGCCTACCGGGTGAGCCACTCGGGCGGGCCATTCCACCTTCCGTGAGACACGAACCCGGTCACAGCCTTCCGCTCCCGCGGTTTCAATTCCCGCTCGCGCAGATAGTCCGGCAACGACGCCGGGTCGCCCGGGTATCCCACGGCGATCATCGCCACCGGTTCATACCCGGGAGGGATACCGAGATCGGTGCGGGCCTTCTCGATCTCAAATCCCGCCATTTGGTGACTCACCAATCCCAGTGCCGTCGCTTGCAAGCAGAGACTGAGCGCGGCCATCCCTGTGTCGTGCCAGGCGTGCCGGTTCGGGGTACCTTCGCCCTCGAAATTCAGCCGTGCGACGGACAATATCAAGACCGGGGCGCGAAAGGCCCACTTCCTGTTGCCCTCCTTGAGGCAGGCCACGAGACGGTCGTGCACGGAAGGATCCGCTTTCGTTCCGACAATGAAGTGCCAGGGTTGCTCATTATTCGACGACGGCGCCCACCTCGCCGCCTCGAACAGGCTCTGCAGTTGTTCCGGCTCCACCATCCGGTCCGCAAACGCGCGCGGACTCCACCGCCGCTGTAGCAAAGCATGAATAGGGTGGGTCACATCAGCAGGTTTTTCCACGCGAATCCCCTTCCACTACAGGCCGCGACATGCGGCGCTGCTCCCCTTAACTCACCAATTTGGCATCCATCGTGATCGTTGCATTCAGCAGCCGGGAGATCGGACAGCCGCTCTTGGCGGCCGAGGTGGCCTTCTCCCATGCGGCGGCATCCGCCTTGGGCACCTTGCCCGTAACAGACAAATGCACGCCCGTAACGGTCCAGCCAGCCTCGACTTTTTCCATCGTGACGGTCGCAGTGGTCGCCAATTGGTCGGCCACCAGATTCGCTGCGCCCAACTGTCCGGAAAGAGCCATCGTAAAACAGCCGGCATGAGCCGCCGCAATCAGCTCTTCCGGGTTCGTCCCTTTTCCGTTCTCGAATCTGGTGCTGAACGAATATTGCGTCTCGCTCAAGACACCGCTATCCGTCGACACCGTCCCTTTGCCCGTTTTGAGATCGCCCTGCCATTTGGCTGAAGCATTCCGTTTCATGTGGCCTCCTTGGTTTCATGTGACAGGTCCCGGCCGCGCCGCATGTGTGCGCGATGCGGCCCTTGGCTCATGCACCACTCAGCGAGTCTAGCGACTGATCCTGCCTATCACAAGCGCTTCATGAACCGGTTGGCGGAGAGGCCGTTACCTCTCCGCCTGACTGCCCCTTACTGCACCTCCACCGTAATGGTATCGGTCGCGGCCAAATGGTCGTGGTCGTGAGTCGCGGCTTGCACTTTGATTGCATGCTTGCCTTTGCTGAGCCCTTTGAACGTGCCGGGAAACTTCTTCTGCGGTTCACCGTCCAGATACACATGCGCATGAGCCGCCTTGGAACCTTTGGTGAGTTCGTAGGTGAGCTCAACGGTCTCTCCCACTGTTGCGCCGTCTTTCGGCGAGGTGATTTTTATGTGTGATCCGTCATCCGTCTCGGCAAACAGCGGACCGGCCGACAGCATCAGGCCCACCGTGAACAGTATGGCGCAGAATTCTTTCATGTATCGCATCCTCCTTGGTTAGGCTCTGAGGGTCGTCCATCCGCTCAGTGTTCACTGCCAGCCCGCTTCGTCCCTCATGGCAATCATCCATCTGACTCATCTGTTCTTAATGGTCGCCATACCGGTCCATCCACTTGCGAAGGTGTTCCATAGCTTCAGCCTTCTGTTCCGGCCGAAGGGTTGCATGCCACTCCGCTACCTTGGGCAACACACGCTGCATCACATGCTTTTGCTCAGCCTGGTGCCGCTCCATCAGTTGCGTCAGCTTGGCCTGGTCCAGCCGATCGCGTTGCACCTGGGCAATCACTTCTTCCATGATCGCCTTGTGCTCCTGCTGAGACTCGGCGCGAGCCGCCACCATTTCATCCCTCACGACCATGAGCTTCGCCTTCTGCTGGTCGTCCAGATCCAAATGTTTGGCAATCTTGCTCGTCATCCAGTCGGCCCGTTCCGACGGGGTATGATGACGATGACACCCGGCACCGACCAACGCTCCGGCCATGACCAACGTCCCGACGACCACCCTGAATGTCTTGTGCATCCTCATACGATCCTCCTTGCGGTGTGAACTCACACAGTCAGTACTCGAAGGCGACGCGATAGAGCGCGGGAGTCATTTCAACCCCCAGTTCCCCGAGCTTGGCCCTCATCGGCGTGACGCTCTGCTCGTACGCTTTCCAGTACACCTCTTCATTCTCCCAGATCGCAACATTGATGAAGTTGAATCTGCTCTCCGCCTTGATACTTTTGTGGAATTTGCCGCTGATGACCCCCTCTTGCTTCGTGATGTGTTCCTTGACGTCTTTCCACCACTGCACAAATTCTGCTTCTTTGGCGTGAGGGACTGAAAACACATTAATCAGCGTAACCGGCATGGCATGCCTCCTTGAATATGTTCGGTCTCGCCCGATTCACAGACCCGCCTGACACTCTGTGAGCCACGGAATATCGATCGCATTCAGGTTACTGCGCGTTCCGCAGGTCGATCACGGTTCCTTCTTCGTTCAGTTCGACGACGATGTGCGAGCCATCCTCGATCGGCTTGGTCTGGATTTCCATGCGTTCCAGCGGGAACACTTTCTCACCCTCCGGCGTGGCGAGCTTGATCTGGTTCTTGTTGGGCCCCGTACGGATCAACTTGCCGAAGATCAGCCGATGGGTCCCGGCCTTGGCCTTATCTTTTCCATGCACATGGATCACCGTGCCCTCTTCATTAATCCAGAGGGACACGTGATCGCCGACCGCCGCATCGGCCGGGGCATATTTCTTCAGGAGTGTGTACTGTCCGGCCGGCGTCTTCACGTAGGCCAGGCTCGCATCAACCTTGACAACTGTGCCGTCCACCTGAATGACATAGCCGGGCTTCGTGCGCGGGTGCTCGTCAAAGCTCATCTCCACCGTGAAGCGATGGATGTCGATCATCTTTCCCGCTTCGTTCAACTCGACCGTCACCGGTGCCCCTTCTTCCAAGGCGGACAACTTGGACTTTCCGGTTTGCACATCGATGGCCTTCTCTCCTTCCGGCGTCCACACTT
>Ga0209582_1001510_pt1 | contig 11144 bp, 13 predicted proteins | sample KloWWTmetKNB5Kit_FD_187176 | JGI IMG/M metagenome (GOLD analysis project Ga0209582, IMG submission 187176) | Active sludge microbial communities from Klosterneuburg, Austria, studying microevolution and ecology of nitrifiers - Klosterneuburg... | ecosystem: Engineered > WWTP > Aerobic digester >...
CGGCTTTTGTGGATGATTGGGGGCCAAGCAATCTTCTTCATGGTCTTGCGGATAGTTGTCGATGATCAATTTGAGTGGTTTCAGCACAGCAACGCGGCGCGGTGCGCTGTCATTTAAATCTTCGCGCAAACAGTCTTCCAGCACACTCATGTCGATCCAGGAGTCCGCTTTACTGATACCAATACGCTCGGCAAACAAGCGAATGGATTGAGGGGTAAAACCGCGGCGGCGAACGCCAGCCAATGTACTCAAGCGAGGATCATCCCATCCATCCACCAATCCGCTTTCCACCAATTCAATTAATTTGCGTTTGCTCATCACGGTATAGGTCAAATTGAGGCGGGCAAACTCGATTTGCTGCGGATGACATGGCACTTTATCCACCAATTGATCCAATACCCAGTCATACAATGGACGATGGTCTTCAAACTCCAAGGTGCATAAGGAGTGTGTAATCTTTTCCAGTGCATCGGAAATACAATGCGTGTAGTCATACATCGGATAGATGCACCATTGATTGCCTGTGCGCTGATGATGCACGTGACGAATGCGATAAATCACCGGATCGCGCATGTTGATATTGGGCGAAGCCATGTCGATCTTGGCTCTTAGCACATATTGCCCATCAGGGAATTCGCCGGCTTTCATTCGCCGAAACAAATCCAGATTTTCTGCAATAGGGCGATCACGGAAAGGACTGTTCTTACCGGGCTTAGTCAGTGTTCCGCGAAACTCACGAATTTCATCAGCTGAGAGACTTTCAACATAAGCTTTTCCCTGATTGATCAGATACTCGGCAAATTCATACAGCTGATCAAAATAATCAGAAGAATAATAAAGATGCTCGCCCCAATCAAAACCCAGCCAGGACACACTGTCACAAATCGAATCGACATATTCCTGCGCCTCTTTCTCGGGATTGGTGTCATCAAAACGCAAATGACAGACACCTGCATAATCATGCGCAATACCAAAATTCAGGCAAATACTCTTGGCATGCCCGATATGCAAATAACCATTGGGTTCCGGCGGGAAACGGGTCTCCACACGCCCATTCCATTTACCGGTGCGATTATCTTCATCAATAATGTTGCGAATGAAATTTGACGGCGCTGACTCAGTCAGCAAATTAGTTTCAGATTTGTCTTTCAAAGCTTGTCTCTCGGCATGTGATTGATGCGTTACTATTTAATTTTGCGACCGCGCATGGAACTGGATTGCAAATAACCCACTGAAGTAACCGCGCTGCTTTCAGATAGTTAAGATTATAACGACGATTAGCTTAAAATCCATCATCCTCTGAATATAAAGCTTTACAACCCGAGCATGAAACCAAACTGCAACATAATTCAAATTAGCCAGTTCTATATTTGACTTTTGCACATGTCTAGCATAGAATTCGCGGCTCTCTTTGAATACGCAGGACAGGTTTTCGTGAAAACATTTTCAGCCAAACCACACGAAGTAAGTCATGATTGGTTTGTCATTGACGCGACCGATAAAGTATTGGGTCGCCTTGCTTCGTTAATTGCTCATCGTTTACGTGGTAAACATAAGCCTATATATACACCTCATGTTGATACTGGTGATTACATCATCGTTGTCAATGTCGATAAATTGCGCGTTACCGGTAATAAAATGGAAGATAAGATTTACTATCGCCATACTGGTTACCCTGGCGGAATTTATGAAACCAACTTTAAGAAGATGCATGCACGTTTCCCAGAACGTCCTCTTGAAAAAGCTGTGAAGGGTATGTTGCCTAAAGGACCGTTAGGGTATGCCATGTTAAAAAAGCTAAAAGTCTATGCAGGTGAAGTACATCCACATGCAGCTCAACAACCTAAACCACTTGAAGTTAGAATTTAATTTATGACCACTCAATATAATTACGGTACAGGACGGCGGAAAAGTGCTGTTGCACGTGTTTTTATCAAACCAGGCAAAGGCACAATCATCATTAATGACAAGCCAATCGATGATTTTTTCTCACGTAAAACTGGTCGTATGATTGTAAGGCAGCCACTTGAACTAACAAATAATGCAACAACATTTGATATCATGGTAAATATTCATGGTGGAGGCGAGTCTGGTCAGGCAGGTGCCGTTCGTCACGGTATCACTCGCGCATTAATTGATTATGACGCAACCCTTAAACCCGTCTTAAGCAAGGCAGGCTTGGTTACACGTGATGCACGTGAAGTTGAAAGAAAGAAAGTTGGTTTACGTAAAGCGCGGCGACGCAAACAATTCTCTAAACGATAGTTTTTTATTATCAAATGAAAAAAGCCGCCTCTTTTGGGCGGCTTTTTTATTGGGTATTTAGCAAAATAGATATCTTCCAAACAAGTTAATAGGAGTCACTATGATTAATGTCGGCATTGTAGGTGGAACAGGCTATACCGGTGTGGAATTACTCCGTTTACTCGCAAAGCACCCTAAAGTAAGAATAAAAGCAATTACATCACGCAGTGAAGCTGGGATGCATGTCGCCGAATTATTCACTAACTTGAGAGGACATATTGATCTGAAATTCAGTGATCCAGCCGATGCAAAACTCAACAAATGCGATATCGTTTTCTTTGCCACTCCCAACGGCATTGCCATGCAGCAAGCTGAATCTCTACTAAAAGCAGGTGTCAAGGTGATTGATTTAGCTGCAGATTTCCGTATTAGAGATGTCGCCGAATGGGAGAAATGGTATGGCATGCAACATGCATGTCCCGACTTGGTCGCTGAAGCAGTATATGGGTTACCCGAAATAAACCGTGAACAAGTGAAAAAAGCGTGCTTAATCGCTAATCCAGGTTGCTATCCAACTGCCGTCCAACTTGGCTTTCTACCACTCATAGAAGCTGGTGTCATCGATATGAATCATCTCATAGCCGATGTAAAATCTGGTGTTTCCGGTGCTGGTAGAAAAGCCGAAGTACATACGCTACATGCCGAGGCATCTGATAATTTCAAAGCCTATGGCGTACCAGGACATCGCCACCTTCCTGAAATTAAACAGGGACTTTCCAATGTTGCCAAACGCCCAGTAGGCCTGACTTTTGTCCCTCATCTTGTCCCTATGATTCGCGGTATCCATGCTACACTCTATGCTAGATTGACCAGTCAGATAGATTTACAGGCGCTATACGAGAAACGCTATTTGAACGAAGCCTTTGTTGATGTGCTACCCGCTGGAAAGCACCCAGAAACCCGTTCTGTTCGTGGCTCCAATATTTGTAGAATTGCAGTTCATCAACCTCAAAATAGTGATACTGTAGTAATACTTTCGGTAACAGATAATCTGGTTAAAGGTGCTGCAGGCCAAGCAATACAAAATATGAATATTATGTTTGGCCTATCTGAAACACTAGGAATTGATCAAGTACCGCTGCTTCCTTGAGACATTTCTAATTTACCTCAGCGCACACATATAACTTAATTAAAACAAACTAAGCTCTCAATGTATTGAAAGCTTAGTGAAGGGTAAAATATTTACCTTTATTAGATTGATATGACCATCTATGAGTAGACGAATACCATGAAATCCTACACTCTAAACATGTACCATGTCTGTTCATTCAGATATCAGTATTAAAAATTGATTCTCAATTTATAGAGCGCTTCAGGTGATCAAGCTTTTTCAGAAAAAACCAAAAATTTTATCCCCTCGCGTTGTAGTTCGCCCCTATTTATCATGGCGATACCGTCTTATCTTCGTTGTGATTACATGCTCGCTATTATCCTTATTGTCTTGGGGCATGTATGAAGCAGGCAGTCGATCTGCCACTGCCACAAAGGAAGAAACGATTCCGGAAAACTCAGATCCAGCGTACACTCCAGGTGTGTGCACACAAACTAAGAAACAGAAACTATGCTCCCAGTTAGGGGATTTAACGCAACAATTACATATCAGCAACACTGCCAACAAAAATCTCGCCAGTCAGGTTAAAACACTCGCTAACGAGAACGATCATTTGAAAGAGAAACTGGTATTCTTCCAGCACTTAATGTCAGGGAATACAAAAAGCGGACTCTCAATTTATCACTTTAGCCTTCAAGAAACCCAAACGCCCGGGAAATATCGCTATACACTGACACTCGTTCAAGGTGGAGAAAGGCCCAATGATTTCAATGGAAACCTAAAATTCCAAGTTAAATTAATGCAAAAAGAGCAAAGCAAAACGGTGCCGCTCACCAATCAGAGTTCCTCGCACAATTTCCCCGTCAAATTTAAATTTTTTCATCGATTGGAAGAGAATTTTAAGGTACCGCCGGGTACTCGCATAGAAAGCTTACAAGTACAAATTTATGAAAATGGTGATAATAAAGCAATGCTCACGCAAACTATACAACCCACATTGTGAAGGAGATATTAATTAATATGTTTGGTAGAAAAAAGAAAAATCACCTTCACAGCCATATCGATACTCTGATTGGCGTCAATACGCATATCGAAGGAAATATCACTTTCAGCGGTGGTTTACGGGTGGATGGGCATATCACTGGCAATGTCATAACAACTGACAATACACACAACAGCACATTGGTCTTGAGTGATGAAGGTAGCATCGAAGGCGAAATAAGGGTTACCAATATTATTATCAATGGCACAGTAATTGGCCCCATTCATGCCCATGGATACCTGGAACTGCAAGCTAAGGCCAAAGTCTATGGTGACGTTCACTACGGTTCTTTGGAAATCCAATTGGGAGCTTCGGTTGAAGGCAAAATGATTCATCAAATCAAATTAGAATCAGATGATAAACAAAAAAGCGAAAAACTGATAACATTAATTCCTTCTGCATCCGACAAGTAAGTTTTACATTCAAGTAAGATGCTATTGAATTAACAATCCGCTAGTATCAACAAAAACTAAAATAACCAATGAATATGATGGTGGAAACTGACATGAGCGCTGAAAACAATATCCCTCTCCAATTTACCGACAACGCCGCTTCTAAAGTTAAACAACTTATTGAAGAAGAAGGCAATAGCAATCTCAATCTGCGGGTTTTCGTCAGCGGCGGCGGCTGTTCAGGTTTTCAATACGGATTTACTTTTGATGAGCTAGTCAACGAAGATGATACCGTTATGGAAAAAAATGGGGTTAGATTATTGGTTGACCCTATGAGCTTTCAATATTTAATCGGCGCAGAGATTGATTACCAAGAAAATTTACAGGGTGCTCAGTTTGTTATCAAGAACCCTGGCGCTACCAGCACTTGTGGCTGCGGATCATCATTTTCAGTATAAATTAAGAGCATTTCTTCACCACGAAACCAATGGAGCGCCGTTAAGCGGGATAGATCGCCCCTAATATTCTATCCCCTTTTGCACCGGTAACAGCCGCCAAATTACCTGCTTTTCGCAAAAGCGTTTGCTGCGCCAGCCACGCAAAAGCAAATGCTTCCACCCAATCGGCAGCCACACCCAACTGATCTGTCAACGCTACCGTTTTATCTGGCATCATCTCTGTCAAGCGATTCAGTAACACACTATTATGTGCACCGCCGCCACAGAGATAGACTTCTTCAGCGGTTGAACAATATTCGGCTATTGATTGAGCAATTGTCATAGCCGTTAATTGCAGCAACGTCGCCTGCACATCTTGTGGCGCCTCGTCACCCGACAACGCCTTCTCAAGCCATGTAACATTAAACAACTCTCTTCCAGTACTTTTCGGGGGCAAGCGCAAAAAGAAATCATCAGCCAGTAGCTTTTCCAGCAGATCAGGAATGATTTGGCCAGTAGCTGCCCATTGCCCATTCTCATCATAAGTTTTGCCTAGATGGCGTAAGCACCAGGCATCCATCAATATATTTCCTGGACCGCAATCAAAACCGATAATTTTACTAAAGGAATCAAGACTGGTTATATTAGCAATGCCACCAATATTCACAATCACGCGATGGCACTCCGGGTTGTTAAAAACAGCTTGGTGAAATGCAGGCACGAGAGGAGCTCCCTGACCTCCGGCTGCGATATCCCGGCTTCTAAAATCGACCACTACAGTAATTTGGGTCAATTCAGCCAATAAAGCTGCGTTAACCAGTTGAATTGTGTAATTCTTCTCCGCTTCAGGGCAATGGCGGATCGTTTGGCCATGACATCCAATTGCGACGATTTGCTGCGATTTAATTCCGGTTTTTTTTAATAGGCCGACAGTAGCTTCAGCATAAAGACGAGATAACTGATTGCTAAGAATGGCAGCGCGATTTAGCTCATCGTAATCAGGCTGATGCAATGATAATAATTGCGCACGAAGCAGATCATCATAAGGACAAAAAAAGGTTTGTATCAGAACAGGACTAACCGCATTGAAATCGATCAGAACCGCATCGACACCATCCAAGCTGGTACCCGACATGATACCGATGTAGAAAGCAGGTTCCAACGACTGATCCACCATTGAAGAAGTACTCTGTAACTGGACTTGAATGCACAAAAAACACCTGCATACATAAAAAACCAAGTAACGTGAGCATTACCAAGAAAATTACTCAAGCTTTAATATTGGTTCATACAGAATGGATAGCCCTAATCAGAACTATCCGGATGACTATTACTCCAGAGAAGCGTAATGGAGGTTACGCATGATATTTAAACGTGCTACCAACGATTGCGTTTCCTTTTGGAAGGTATTCAAGTCTCTTTTTGCAATCGGCGGCGCTGTTGGCAAAGCCACTTTGGTTGGATCACGCTGCAAACCATCAATGCGTAATTCATAATGTAGATGCGGCCCCGTTGCCATTCCGGTTGACCCTACATAGCCGATTACATCCCCCTGATTTACCCGTTTACCTTTGCTCAATCCACTGGAGAAACGTGATAAATGGCCATACGCCGTTTCAAATTTCCCATTATGTTTGAGCACCACTAAATTTCCATAGCCCCTTTGTGAACCGGAAAATTGCACAATGCCACTTGCAGTTGCTTTGACAGGTGTGCCGGTAGGCGCTGCATAATCAATCCCTCTATGTGCCCGCCATTCTTTCAAAATCGGATGATAGCGCGCATTCGTAAAACCTGAGCTGACACGAGAAAATGTCAGTGGCGACAGCAAGAACGCTTTTTTCAAGCTTTCCCCTGCTGGCGTGTAATAACCATCAGCACCATTAGAGGCTTTAAAATAAATCGCTTGATGGGATTTTCCTTTATTGACGAATTCAACTGCCAGAACACGTCCGGTTTTAGCCCGTTTACCGTTATTTGAAAAAGTCTCATACACGACGGTAAAACGATCCCCCTGACGTAAATCCCGATAAAAATCGATTTCAGATGCAAATATATCAGTTAATTGCATAGCGATATTGTTGGGTATGCCGGCATTATCGGTCGCGGCAAATAAAGAGCTGTTGATTACACCTGATTTCATATGAATCTGAGAGTCCAGCTCAATCGACTGCTCAGTCATTTTAAATTCATCGTCTGTTTTTTCCATCAAAAACAGCTCTTCGTTACCGAAGAAATAGCGTAGCATCAATAGCTCGCCATCCGCCGTTTTCTGGGCATGAATAGTTTCACCCGGCTTTAACTGGCGCATCGCCCTACTGCCACGCGCTGCTTGCAGAAAACCGACCGAATCCTGGTTACTGATATCAAGCCTATTGAGGATCGTGGTAATGGTATCGCCGCGGCGGATATTTTCCTGATGCCAGAAAGTTTGATTTGACTGACTCTCGGTTAGCACCTCTGGAATGGATAGATCTTGCACGACCTCTTCTACTTGAACTTCTTCAAATGAAATCGAATTAGGGGCAATTCCGAATGCGGTAACAATACCGAAGAGTGGGATGCTGGATACTACAACTAACCAGCGAATTGTTTTTTTTGTTATTTTTGATGATTTTTGAGCTAGAATCCTTTGTTTACTGCTAAAGGGTGTATATAGCATATATGAAGTACCTCCAGTCATTCTGATCATTTGCAAATAGGCGCGAGTCTATCATGAAAATCACCAAAATATGTACTAAGGTACAATTGAAAATAAATAAAAACACATTTACAGAAATAAAAAACAATATAATTAATAACTTATCATCATCGTGAATAGATCAATACAATCTCAACTTGAAATAATAAAGCGCGGCAGCCACGAACTATTAGTCGAAACCGAATTGGAGAGCAAGTTGGCTTCAGGACGCCCGCTACGAGTCAAGGCTGGATTCGACCCCACTGCACCCGATTTACACTTGGGTCATACTGTTCTTTTAAACAAATTGCGTCAACTGCAAGAGATGGGGCATCACATATTGTTCCTGATTGGTGATTTTACCGGAATGATTGGCGATCCCAGTGGCAAAAATACCACTCGCCCTCCCCTGAACCGCGAGCAGGTTTCAGAAAATGCTCAATCCTATACTACGCAGGTTTTCAAAATCCTCAAACCTGAACAAACTGAAGTAGTCTTTAACTCGTCCTGGATGGACAAACTGAATGCGGCCGATCTCATCAAACTGGCCGCAACCCATACTGTCGCACGGATGCTGGAAAGGGATGATTTTGACAAACGCTATCGCAACAACCAGGCCATCGCCATTCATGAATTCCTCTATCCTTTGATCCAGGGCTATGATTCCGTCGCACTAAAAGCTGACCTTGAACTGGGCGGAACGGATCAGAAATTCAATCTGCTCATGGGACGCGAACTGCAAAAGCATTTTGGGCAATCTCAGCAATGTATTTTGACAATGCCATTATTGGAAGGATTAGACGGCATTAATAAAATGTCTAAATCGCTGAATAATTATGTAGGCATCACTGAAAGTGCCAAAGATATCTTTGGCAAACTGATGTCCGTATCGGATCAACTGATGTGGCGCTATCTGGAGCTACTTTCTTTCGAGTCGCTGAGCACCATTCAAAAATGGCGTAAAGAAGTGGAAGAAGGCCGCAATCCACGTGATATCAAAGTGATATTCGCGCAAGAAATCGTTGCCCGCTTTCATAGCCCTCAGGCAGCCACGGAAGCGCTGGCGGATTTTGAAGCACGTTTCAAACATGGCGCGCTACCTGATGACATGCCAGAAATAACCATACAGTCACAAGATGGCGAATTCCCTCTGGTGCAATTATTGAAACAAGCAGGACTCACTGCCAGCACCAGTGAGGCGCTGCGCATGATCGATCAAGGTGCGGTTAAACTGAATGGCGAGAAAGTGGAAGACAAATCGCTCAAAATATCGCGTGGTCAATCGGTCGTAATTCAGGTAGGCAAGCGTAAATTTGCCAAAGCCACCATCCAATGATCATTTGGGAGTTTTCTCAACTGACCAGCGGGTTTGCACAATATCTCGATTTAAAGCCAGCCATTGCAAAGCAATGATCAGGCTGGCGGAATTCAGTCGGCCTGATTTTAACCAGGTGAAAGCCGTATCCAGGGCAACGACATGCACTTGGATATCTTCACCTTCTTCACTGGCGCCGTGCACACCCCCAACATGCGTGGTATCAACCCGGCCACAAAACAAAGCAACGCGTTCCGTGGTTCCTCCCGGACTAACCAGATAATCATACAGCGGGACCAAATCGGTGATGACACAACCCGCCTCTTCCATCGCCTCCCGCTTAACCACTTCCTCGACTGTTTCTTGATCTTCGATCATTCCCGCCACGATTTCCAACAACCAAGGCCCGCCCGGTGCATCAAGTGCACCTACGCGAAATTGTTCGATCAGGATTATTTCATTTCTGATGGGATCATAAGGCAGAACAGCGGCGGCATGTCCCCGTTCAAATATTTCACGAATCAGGGGAGCGCTCCAGGCACCATTAAACAATCGATGGCGCAGACAATAGCGTTCTAAACGAAAAAAGCCTTGATAGCCAATCGATTTCTCAAGAATCTCCACATCCCTATTCGGCATACCCAATACCCCGGAACTTAGAAACCGAAATACTACCGCGAATAACTATGATCTGGAGAAGATTCAAGCACTCCCAATCAATACATTAGCGATCAACAGCGATGCCAATGAGAAATTGCGAGACTGGCAAAACTATCGAATCCTGAGCGACTCGAGGGAAAATTCCTCTTCTTCCACCTCTTCCATCTCTTCGACTACATCCATTTCATCTTCATCGACTTCAAATTCATCAATGATCTCGGTAATTCGATTGATTGGAAGCTTGCTATCAACCAGCGCATCATCCTCGTCCTCGACACCAATAGAACCAACATCATATTCATCATCAAAAGAAAGTTCCTTGTTCATTACAGTCAACCTCCATGACATATTATTGAAGATAGTATTGATATCACATCAAGATATAATAAGAATCAAAGATTAAGCATAGGTTTCCCCAGCAATTTAATAGTTAGACCGATGCTCGTCAGGAATACAGGATCAGCGCGACGCATACGCGGACATAAACATCCTCACATACTGCAAATACCATAGCGTTAACAATTTACACGCATGGATAAGACGATACTTTAATGCAGTTAATAGTTATACTCATCAAATTAGAAACCGATGGAGATCAATATGGACGACGAAACAAAAGTACTATTACGCAATATCGCTCATCATCTCAAATGGGTCATCATATTGCTATTTGCCATCTTGGCACTATTGGTTGCTGAAATAGCCGGAGGCTTTTAAGTTTTGAAGTCGACTGAATTAAGTCCATTCAAAGGCAGCGCTGGTAAAAACATTTATTGATGCTATTGCCAGCCTGTTACTTCATAGCCTTTCTCCTGCAAACAGCGGTACACAAAATTCACATAAGCCTGATTCGGTTGCGCAGGTCTTGCCGAGAAAAACAACCCTCTGAGTAATCCCACGGTAGCGCCGCTGGCAGCCCCAATCAAAGAACCATGACCAGCCGAACCGGAAATCGCGCCTCCAACGGCACCGCTCGCCGCCCCTACGCCAGCTCCCATGGCGGTGCTGGTTGCAACTTGCCCCGCCTTTCCGCCGCCCCCACCTTCTCTGGCGCCTGCCGATTCAGCCAGCCGCCTACACGTTTCGATGTCACGTTCAGCCACTTCTTTTCCCACAGATTGAAAATGCGAATTGGGGTACAGAATAGGCTTGGTACTGGCACAACCCGACAACCAAAGCACCATCAACCCCATACACAGCAGCATCATTTGTCTCATTGGTTACCTCTCATTTCAATTTGATTTGCAATAAAATCAAACATTA
>Ga0209582_1001517_pt1 | contig 11093 bp, 10 predicted proteins | sample KloWWTmetKNB5Kit_FD_187176 | JGI IMG/M metagenome (GOLD analysis project Ga0209582, IMG submission 187176) | Active sludge microbial communities from Klosterneuburg, Austria, studying microevolution and ecology of nitrifiers - Klosterneuburg... | ecosystem: Engineered > WWTP > Aerobic digester >...
TTGGTCGATAATTTTTACAAGTTGTGGTTCATTGAGCCCTAACATATTGAACGATAGTGATATAGCATAATTATTTCCTATATTCCAATACACTCTGGAGCCTTCGACAGAATAAGCCACTTTAAGTTTTCCGACATTCTTCTCTTTGAAAATAATAGGCTGTGGCAATCCTGGTGCCGCTTCGCCTTTGAGCAATTTGGATGAAACAATGATGGAGTTATATTCTTCATATTCGTCAAATACAGGATTGGTCATCAACTGGATAAAAATTCCTGTGTTCGGATTGGTAGGATCATTCCATTTATAAAAAGTATTTTTGACTTGCATTCCGCCTGCATCTTTAGGTGATTTTACGGTTACAGATTGACTCGGCAAACCCAAAATCGTTTCTAATTCTGAACCAGACAGCAAGATAGCTGGATCCGGCATTGGAAGTGTTTTCGGGTCGCGTGGTTTAGCAAAGTCAAAGATATCCACATTATAAGGTGTCTGACTATTGACATTGGTAAGTACAGACAAACTCAACAAGGTAATCCACAAATATGGTCTCATATTACTTTTTTTTGAGTGCCAAAGGTACATTGTGATTTTACATTTTTCTAATTCGTTACCGAAGATTAACAAAGTTTTAATCATTAGAGAGTTAAATAATCCGACCATTTACATCTAGTTACAAAATGTGCCAACAGGCAAATATTTACAATTTTTATTCTGTTTTGTTAATAATAACCTAATAGACACAATACAATATTTCAATTAACCGTTAAATGACAAATTTCATCATTCGCTAGATGTGACTTAATTTGTTAGAACAGTCTTAATCCAATAAAATTTAAAACATGAAAAACATTTTTTTATTTTTTCTGATCACAATGTCTGCTTTAAGCGTAAAAGCTCAGGAATTCAATATCAAACCACAATCCAAATATGGGATAAAACTATCCACTGGTTTCATAACCACAGGAAAGGAATCTACCCTATTGATCGATGAAGCTGAATTTATTAGTCAAAAAATAGAATTTACGCAAGCTTCACCACAATTTTCAGCAGGACTTTGGGCACAAAAGAAATTTGGTTGGCTGTATGCTGATGGCCAAGTTAGTTATACAACCTATGGAATGCATTATGACTTGTCCGGTGCAGAAGGTGACAAAATTATCATGCAATCGTTGAAAGAAAAGTTTCATTATGCTGATATTCAAGTGATGGGAGGAATTTCAACTAATGGCTTCAGACTCGGTGTAGGACCGGTAGCACATATTTTGTTAAAACAAGATTCAGACCTTGTTGGATTGCCTAATTTTAATGAAAAAGCGCGTAAAATCAGTTACGGTTTTAGTGGTGCTGTAGGTTATGATTTCAACAGATTTAGTTTAGATATTAGGTACGACAAGGCCTTCCGCACGATTGGTGACCATATGTATTACGGAAACAGAAAGTCTAAGTTCTTAGAAACACCGGATGTATTGGCACTAAGCGTGTCCATCAGAATACTATAATTAGAAAACAAAGTATATATAAAAAGCCAATCACATAATTCGTGGTTGGCTTTTTTTTTGATATTTCAATGTATATTTTACAGTAATTGATACCTTTGTGTAATGGAAACAATCATTAAGGAAGTTCAATTTTTTGGCCCAACAAGCGCATTTGCTTCCTATTTGCATATCGAAAATATTGTGATAGACCAACACGAAAACTATCAAAAAAGGTCTTTCAGGAATAGATACAACATACTAACATCAAATGGGCCTATGGTTTTGAGCATACCTTTGGAAAAAGGTAAAAACAATGCCCAAAACATCAAAGATGTAAAAATAGCTTACCATGATAGGTGGACAGACATCCATCTACAAACAATACGGTCAGCTTATGGTAAAAGCCCATATTTCGAACATTATTATGATGGTATTGAAAATATTATAAATAGTAAATATAAATATTTGTTTGATTTGGATATGCATTCATTATCATGGGCGCTTAGGCAAGTCAGGATTGATCCAACAATTGAATATTCAACACAATATTTTGATTCGCATCCCAAAAAACAAGAAAATATCGCTGACTCCACAAAAATAATCGGCCAGAATACTGCATATTTTGCTCCTTATATTCAGGTTTGGTCAGAAAAATTTGATTTTATCCCCAATCTGAGTATCTTAGACCTTTTATTTTGCAGCGGACCGGAAGCAAGATCGGTATTAAGTATCATGAATCAATAAAAAAACATAAGTCAACCATATATGCAATCCAATCACAGTGATTTCAATCATAAACTATCAAAATTGGCCATATCCACGGATAAGTTATTGGATATAACCCGTGAAATTGGTCATGAAAAACTGGAATTAACACTTGTAGAACTTCGAGATCAGCTTGAAGCGCCATTTACTTTTGTGATCGTAGGTGAAGTAAAAGCTGGAAAAAGCAGTTTCATTAACGCACTTTTAGATACGGACAAGGAAATATGCAAGGTTGCCCCAATGCCAATGACAGACACAATCCAGCAAATCCTTTATGGTGAGACTGAGCGCATTGAAGAGATCAATCCTTACCTTAAAAAAATATACCAACCTGTAGAAATCCTCAAAGAGATAGCTATTGTGGATACACCGGGAACCAATACCATAGTGGCCCACCATCAGGAAATTACCGAAAGGTTTATACCCTATTCAGACTTGATAGTCTTTGTTTTTGAAGCTAAAAATCCATACAGACAATCATCGTGGGAGTTTTTTGATTATATCAATGCAGAATGGCACCGTAAGATCGTATTTGTCCTCCAACAAAAAGACTTACTCCCAGAAGCAGACCTTAAAATCAATTTTGATGGCGTCGTAGAGCATGCAAAAAAGAAAGGTATCTCAGACCCAAAAGTATTTGCCGTTTCTGCCAAACTCGAACAAGCTGATTTTCACGATATATCAGGATTTAAAGAAATCAGATCCTATATAGAAAACAACATCACAGGCGGGAAAGCACCTGAATTGAAATTCCAAAACAATGTGCATACGCTGCTCACTATCTCTGCCAAACTAGACGATAGTATGAAAAATCGGATATCCCAATATGACGCGGATGTAAAATTCAGGGAAGAAATAAAAGAACTTATCCAAACCCAACACCTAAAAACAACCAAACAAATAGAAGTCTTATCTGACAATCTGCTGGATAGCTATGACAATATCACCAGACAAAAATTGGACGATCTAGAAGATGGACTGTCGTTTATGAGTGTCGTAAAAAGATCATTTAGCTCTATATTTGGCAAAGAATCCAGTCTCAAAGAATGGCTTACTACACAGGCTAAGGATTTTGAGCTCAAACTCAATACATCGCTTCGCGACAAGCTCCAAAACGGCATCATCGATGTGGCAGAAAACATCCAAATAATGGGTAAATTGGTAGATAATAAGCTTAGGTATTCAACGACCATTTTGAAGAATAATGATGAAATTTTTGCTGACATTGCCGAAAGACGCATTAATGTGCTCAAAGACTTGCAGCAAAGTTTCAATCAATTTATGAATACAGCCGAAAATTTTTATGACGAAAGAATGGTTTCGGAATCATCAAAAATGACACCAAATCTAGCTGCAGGCGGCGGTGTAGCTATTGTCGGTGTGATTTTGGCTGCAGTAGCTCAAGGTGCAGTTTTTGATATCACTGGTGGCGTATTGACAGCTGTAGGTGTACTTTTTGCCGGCGTCACTTTGGGACTAAACAGAAGTAAAGTTATAGGCAAGTTTGAAGAAGAAATCATCAAAGGTCGATCCAAAATGAAACAAGAAGTAGCTGAAAAACTTGATGATTATACAAGCCGTATTCGACAAAAGATTGAATCCAATTTTTTTGAGTTTGACCAATTGCTCGAAAAAGAAGGAATGACCATCATGCGTGTAAATAAAGTCCAAGCTGAAATAAGGGATGAATTGAGTACAATGAAGGCAAATTCATAAGCTTTATTATCTGTTTCTTAACACTATTGAAGAGTCATTTTACGTTTTAGAAACAATACAAATCGTGGCCTTTGCCAATAAAATATTAAAATATAATCATTATCCGACATGAAATTTATACAATTATTCCTAGTTTTATGTGCTTTCAATAGTCTGATAGCAAGTAACTTGCCTTATGAACTCGCCAATAAAGTATATGATGCTGAAATAAAAACAGTAACGCTTGAGTCAGATTATTCTTCATCGACAATTCCAATCATTTCCATAAACGGAGGTAATTTAAGGCTGAATTTTGATGATTTATTAAATGAAGAACGCAGATTTTACTATAAAATCATCCATTGTGACAAAAATTGGAATGTGTCTGGGATGAGAGATATAGATTTTATAAATGGGTTTAATGATGAATTGATGCGAAATTATGAATACTCCACCAATACCAGAATAAAGTTTATTCATTATTGGCTAGACTTACCCAATGAAAATACAACTTTTAAAATATCAGGCAATTATGTGCTTTTGATATATGAAGAAAATGCCGATACACCGATTTTGACAAGAAGATTTATTGTAAATGAGAATCTTACAGGCGTCCAAATAAGTCAGATTTATCCAGCTGATGTTCAGAATATCAGATACAAACAAGAATTTACTGTAAATATAAATTTAAACAAATTGAAACCCAGAAATCCGGTAGATGAGGTCAGCATCGTAATGTTGAAAAATGCAAACTGGGATGAATCGGTGAATGCAAAACCATCATTTTTTTCAGGGAATAATCTAAGATTTAGCAAGTTGCAGACTTTAGAATTTTGGGGACTTTCAGAATATCGCGAATTTGATACCAGGTCTATATTCAGAGTTGGGCGCGGCGTTGAAAAAGTACATCGACGTGCTGATGGAACAGATATAATCCTACAAAAGGATACTACTAGAACTAATCAAGTACATCTCTTTATTTTCGATAACAATGGACAATTTTATATAGACAATGCAGATATCACAAAAAATTATTCTTCTCTCAATATTTTAGATCAGATATCAAATAATAATGATCCACTTCAACTTGCATCTCTGAGAACTTCCATCCAAAATAGTGAAAGTGAAGATGAAAGGCATAGTAGATCGGATTATACTGAAGTAAATTTTTTATTGGATGCACCGATATTATTACAAGAAAACCAAAATATTTACATCCTTGGTGCCATGAATAACTGGCAACCAGAAGAAGAATACCTGATGAAGTACGATACAAGAAGGGACATGTACATGGCTCAGGTTTTGCTTAAACAAGGATATTATAATTATTATTACGGCATCGTCACAGACGGTGAAAAAATTGATTATCAGGCTTTAGAAGGTAGCTGGAATGAAACCGAAAATGAATATTTAACCTTAGCTTATTATAAAGGTGTAGGTGACTTATATGACCGAGTGATCGGATTTGATGTATTCAATACCAATAAGACATCCATAAAATATTAAATTTCAAGGAATAACGTCCATTTTTTGGCGAATAAAAGATAACGCAAGTTCAAACTGTTCGTCCTTGGTAAGTGTAGTATTGTCAAGCAAAATAGCATCTTCTGCTTGTCGCAACGGACTATCATCTCGCGTAGAATCGATATGATCTCGATGCGCCAGATTGGATATAATCTCCTGTATATCAGGATGTTCTTCCTTAGCCACCATTTCATTATATCTTCTTTGTGCACGAATAAGTGGATCTGCTGTCACAAAAAACTTTACATCTGCGTCGGGGAAAACCACTGTTCCTATGTCTCTACCATCCATCACTACACCATCTGCATCCGTCATATTGCGCTGCAAAGCCACCATTTTGCGACGTACTGCGGGAATGGCTGCTACTTCACTCACCATGCCTGATATTTCCAATGATCTGATCTCCGACTCTACATTTTCACCATTGAGAAAAGTAACATTATTACCATCAATATTCTTAAATGAAATGGTCATCGCTTCCAATGCTTCATTTATTTGACTGACATCATTTAGGTTGACCTCGCTGCGGATGAAGAAAAGGGCTGTAGCTCTGTACATTGCACCTGTATCAACAAAAATATAGTCTAACTCTTTGGCAATTTGCTTGGCAAGCGTGGATTTGCCACATGACGAAAAACCGTCAATAGCGATGATAAATGGTTTGTTTGGTGTTTCGTCTTCCAAGATGGTTATTATTTAAGGCTCAAAAATAAAAAAGTCCTGCGAAATGCAACTCGTCAGGACTAATTTATCTATGCTAAAAAAGAGAAATTAATATTCTTCTTCGTTAAATAAAAAATCATCTTTTCTCGGATAATCCGGCCAGATATCTTCCATAGATTCGTAGATTTCAAACTCATCTTCGAGTTCCTGCAGGTTTTCTATAACTTCCAACGGTGCACCCGATCTGATAGCATAATCTATCAACTCATCACGTGTAGCCGGCCATGGAGCGTCCTCAAGGTTGTGTGCTAATTCTAATGTCCAATACATAGGAAAGTGCTAAAATTAATTGTGATTAAATAAAATTTGTTTGTTATAAATTATAACGCAAAAAAAGTAACTTAGTTACATTTGCCAACTTACAAATACCTTTGGAAGGAGAAAAGTTCCTGACAATTGATATTTATTAAATTATTAGCATGGCGTCACCATAACTAAAGAATCTATATTTTTCTTTTATCGCTTCCTGATAAGCTTCCATGATGAGTTCGAATCCACCAAATGCAGCAACCATGATGATCAAGCTTGTCTTTGGCAGATGAAAATTTGTAATCATTGAATTGGCAATACTGAAATCATAAGGTGGATAAATAAATAAATTTGTCCATCCTTCTGAAGGCTTGAGTAATCCGGTAGCTGATACAGATGATTCTACGGTTCGCATAGATGTAGTACCTACAGCACAGACTCTACGATTACTGTCTTTGGCCTTATTTACAGTGTTTGCTGCCTTTTCGGTAATACTGTAATACTCTGCATCCATCTTATGTTTTGAAAGATCTTCCACATCGATACTTCTGAATGTGCCAAGGCCCACATGTAGTGTTACTTCAGCCAACTCTGTACCTTTGATTTCCAATCTTTTCATCAGCTCTCTCGAAAAATGGAGTCCTGCTGTTGGTGCTGCAACTGCACCTGTTTCTTTGGCATAAACAGTTTGATAACGCTCATCATCCAAATCTTCAGGCGTTCGAGTAATGTATTTCGGCAAAGGCATCGATCCCAACTGCTTCAGCACATCGCGAAACTGCTCGTCAGTACCATCATAAAAAAAACGAATGGTACGTCCTCTTGAAGTGGTATTGTCTACTACTTCTGCCACTAGGATATCATTTCCTTTGTCATCTGCAAAGTATAATTTATTACCAACCCGAATTTTTCTTGCTGGATCGACCAATACATCCCAAAGTTTTGCATCAGCATTGAGTTCTCTAAGCAAGAAAACTTCAATTTTAGCACCGGTTTTTTCCTTTTTACCATACATTCTGGCTGGAAATACTTTAGTATTGTTAAATATCAGCGCATCACCATCATCAAAATAATCCAGGAGATCCTTAAATATTTTGTGTTCTATCGTCCCCTTCTTACGGTCTATTACCATAAGTCTGGACTGGTCACGTTCCTGCGTTGGATACTGAGCTATCAACTCATCCGGCAAGTCGAACTTAAATTGCGAAAGCTTAGTTCTCATTTATGATTCTGTTTATTTTTAAAAAGGAGCGCAAAAGTAAAAATCTTTAAACACTTAATAACATATAATTGATTTGAAATATTTTGATTTTTTGATAAATTCACCAAAAATGTATTTTAAAATCCAATATTTTAACTAAAAACAAATAATTCTTTGGTTTTGCTTTTTTAAATAATTACTTATTTACAAAATTTTTTGCAGTTTTTCAACATAATCTTCAATATATCGTGCTTTTTGTATGGTCCTGTATTGCATAATATATCTTGGATGCTCTAATGGCACAATTTCGTCAAAAAAATGATATATTGTATTTATTTTATTAAGATACTTAAAATTTTTTCCTGTACCAAGGCAATAACATACGTCTGTAGTACCGGCAATGTCTATTTGTTGTCGAATATTGTCAATAATAAACTGGCTTACGACAGATGTTAACACCGTAGAATCATAATAGTTATAATTTACCAACTTTTCTTCAGATTTTTTAACAAAACCTAGCGGACAAACCGAATTAATATAAAAATGTTGATAAAACAATTCAGGCCCACCAAAAGCATCTATCGTTTCGTAAACAAAAACAGATGATGGTTCGTGGGTGGTTTTGCCACTTACCTGAATTTCACAAATATCTTGCAATCTTTTGGTATCTGTAAATGGAATACCTGTGGCTCCGGCACCAAGCCTGCCTGGATTTATACCCAAGATCAAATGTCGTGGCTTCTCGTCGTTGTAGTATTTATTATAGAATTGATAGACACTATCTTGTATCTCAGGATGATCCTTATATGGATTTAGCAAATGGATATTATCTGGCAATTCACCATCAAAATCTACATTTTTATAAAAGTCTAATATCCTAGATGCTTTTGTCATTTGGGAAATAAAAAATTAATCTGTAAAACCTTGGAAAAAGATTTATCAAAACTCATAACAACCTTGATCAGGCACACTTTTTCGAATTTTGCCCAAGATATCATCAGTCACACCTGAAAGTTGCTTTGCCTTCGATAGTACAACAGACATAGTATCAAGTCGATAATCATCCTTGCGTTGATCCAAAAACAACTTGTCATTTGACTGAAGATTGATACATTCTGTACAATTATCAAAAAAATTGGGAAAATTCTTTGCGTCAAGCAATTCATCGACCCTAAATGAACAATGATCAAATGAATAATTGAAATCACTCGGATTTTCTGACACATGAATCAAGCCTACTTCATCTCTGTCACTTCCCGTAAAAATACAATTTGTAAAGCTTGCATCCAATCGATTGATCAAAGCACCTTTAATACACAAGGGATCACTGCAATAAAAATCTGTAAGGATGACAGCTTCGTTTTGACCTTCATAATTGGCTACAGAGCAATAATCAAAACGATACTTGCCGCCATAGGTCAATTGCAATCCATAACTCGAATTGCCATAAAACAAACAATTTGCACCATAAATCGTAGCGTGCCGCCCGATCACAGCGGGACCACCAGTATTGCTAATTTGACAGCCATACAAGCTGACCTCAGCTAATGAATCTGCCCTAATGCCTACAATGGAATTTTTAATAATCGTATGATTTAGCTTATTTTGACGACTCTCATGCCAAAAAAGCATACCTACCCATTGGGATTTGACATCAGCATATTCTTCCTCCAATCTGTCACCTTGGATGATGACCGGCGATTCAGGCGTACCTAAGGTTTCGATTCGCCCATCTTTGAGAAAGACCAACAAACCATCGTTGTATAATGTGGTCGAATCTCTTACTATGCCACCATGCACATGTATCTTGGTACCAGCAGGCAAAACTAATGTGCAACTATCCACAAACAAAATCCCATAAATAACGTAAGGCTTCGGGTCATCCCAAATCCTTTGCCCAAAATCACATGAGTACAGAAAACGCTTTCCTTTACCTTCTGGTGGTGTGATATAATTGGCATTTTGTCCCCAAGCTTCGAGATGAGCGGTAAATATTTTTCCATTGGCGTCTATGTCGATTTGGTCTTCAAGTATAAAAGGCGATAAACTTAATGGTTGATCAGGGTCTACAGTCACCTCAACAAAGATGTAAATGCTGTCTCCACCAGCAATTTCTAAATTTTCTACAAGTGGCCCTTTGACACCATCCGCATTGATGCGGAAAAAAGCATTTTTTTCTTGTCTCAATTTTATATCTACCAAGATAGGCTGATCCTTTTTATTATAGACCTTGAACCATCGTGTAGCCGATCCAAGAGTCGTAAATACAGTATCAATACGCAGTGTATCCACCGAAAAAGCAAGCTCCACATCATTTCCTTCATAATAATCATCTCTTCGACATGACACAATTGAAACTAGCAGACATATAATACCTATTGCAAAATATTTGTACGACATAAAACATGATATGATTACTTCAAACGAAGAAGTTATAGATTTATTAGGTTGTGGACTAACAATTAGCAAAAAATCATAAAAGCAGGACAAAAGTAGTATATTTGGCCCAAATAAAAAACAAGAAAAACCTTGAGCGTGGTCATTGATGTCATCATTCCTGTGTACAATGAAGAAAATTCTATAGGAAAAGTGATTGCCGAAATACCCAAAGCATGGGTTAGAAACATCTTAGTCTGTAATAATGGTAGTACTGATCTTACTGCAGAAAAGGCCTCAGATGCCGGTGCTATCGTGTTGGATCAGCCGAAAAAAGGTTATGGAAATGCCTGTCTAAAAGGTATGGAATACATCGCAAATACTAGGAATTATCCTGATATTGTTGTTTTCCTTGATGGAGATTATTCTGATTATCCAGAAGAAATGGTTGATATTGTGCAGCCAATTATCAAAGATAACATGGATTTGGTTATCGGTTCGCGTGCATTGGGCAATATGGAAGCTGGTGCTATGATGCCACAACAGATTTTTGGCAATTGGCTTGCAACCACTTTAATTCGATGGTTATATAATTATCACTTCACTGATTTAGGTCCATTCAGAGCCATACGTTATAAAAGCCTGATGGATTTAGCTATGCAAGACAAAACCTTTGGCTGGACTGTAGAAATGCAAGTGAAAGCAGCAAAACTGAAATTAAAAACATGTGAAGTTCCTGTCCGCTATCGTAAGAGAATCGGCGTATCTAAGGTTTCAGGAACAGTAAAAGGCACCTTGCTTGCCGGGCATAAAATTTTATGGACAATATTTAAGTTGATTTGAAGATGGAGATCGTATTGACATCAGGCTATATTTTATTTGGGATTTATATTGTGACTTTGGTTTATATTACCATATTTTGCCTTTTACAATTGCATCTATTATATAAATACCTCCAGGGAAACCGAAATCCAAACATTCCGCACCATAAGGAAGAAGATGTTTATCCAATGGTAACTATCCAACTTCCTGTTTATAATGAAAAGTATGTTATAGAAAGACTTATTGACAATATCGTGCGT
>Ga0209582_1001525_pt1 | contig 11045 bp, 6 predicted proteins | sample KloWWTmetKNB5Kit_FD_187176 | JGI IMG/M metagenome (GOLD analysis project Ga0209582, IMG submission 187176) | Active sludge microbial communities from Klosterneuburg, Austria, studying microevolution and ecology of nitrifiers - Klosterneuburg... | ecosystem: Engineered > WWTP > Aerobic digester >...
TTGCCAATCCCCTTTAACGGAATACACCCGAATATGTTTTTGTGTGGCCAAAGCCAGTATTTCCATACACTCCAACATACTTCGGCCTAAGCGTGACAGTTCAGCCACAATCATCACATCACCTGCCTGTAACTGCTCAAGGATGTTTGCAATATGACGCTCTCGCCAAGGCTTACGTCCTGACGCAACTTCTTCAACGAAATTAACTTGACCCAAATCATGATGGTTAGCAAAAAATAAAATATCGGCCTTATTTTTTTCAAGGTCTTGGTCTGCGGTTGAGACGCGCAGATAAGCGATTGTTTTTCTCATGCCATTGCCTGCTATTTCATAAAAACCAGAATATGCGACTTATTTTATTGTTTTCGATATTTCAATATCAATGAGTTATGCTAAATATAAATTATTGTATAAATGTTCATTTTTACAATAATAAAATACTTTTTTGTGTTGTTCCCTGTTCTATTGTGAGTGCGTTTGATGCCAAGAATGAAAATATTCAACACACTGGAGCAGGCAACTTTTGACACGCCTCCTGTCTTTAACAGTACTGAGCGTAAGCAGTTTTTTGCTTTACCCTTAATGCTTCAAGATGCCATGGCTGGCCTACGCACACCCACCAACAAAGTTTGCTTTTTAGCTGCTGTTGGTTACTTTAAGGCACGGCGAAAATTCTTTGCACGCAACGTTAACTCAGCCGATATTGATTATATTGCCCGTCAACTTAATTTAAGCATCGCTGATGTCGATATCACAAGCTACACTAAATTTGCTTGCATCCATCATCAGCGTATTATCTTAGATTACTTTGGATGTCGCCCGTTTGATGCGACAACTATGGCTTTTGCTAAATCAGAAATAGCCATGTTAGCTCCCGTTCAATATCAACCTAAACAAATACTTATTGAAATAATTCAAATACTTAGCCGTGAGAAGATTGAGGTACCCAGTTACAACGTACTGGCAGACCTCATCATTACTGCCATTAGTCAACATAAACATACGTTAAGTAACATCATTCACCACGGACTCAATGAAACACAACGAAGCAAGTTGGATGCCCTCTTAGAAAAAGAAAATGACAACACAACAACTGAAGGCTGGCATTATCGCCTTACGTTACTAAAACGCCCCTCTCAATCGACATCACCTACCAAAATCAAAACGAATCTCGCGGACTTAGAAACATTACAAACGCTCTATTTGGACTTAAAACCTGTAATTTCACAGCTTAATTTAAGTTATGAATTTACCAAATATTATGCTTACTCTGTGATTAAATCGCAGATTCCCCAAGTATCACGCCGTGCTGCTGACGATCGACTTTTACACCTGATCGCCTTTGTTGCGTATCAGACGTTTAAACTCAATGATACGCTAATCGACACTTTGTTAAATGCAGTACAGGCAACAGCCAATAGTGCGGAGAAAGCCCAAAAGAACGCGTATTTTCAGGCGCGTGAACAACGCAGCCAATCCCTTTCGGTACTAACCGATAAATTAGGTCATACGATTCGTGAAACCTTGTCCTCGATTAAAGATATCGTGGCTAATGCTGACCTGAGTGATAGTCAAAAAGTTGCGTTGATTGATTCGGCCTTGAGTACGGATAGTGTCAATGGGACGATCGAAACACAATTAGATGACTTTAAACGGCAAACGACGACCCTTTATCAAGGGCAGGATTATTTATCCTCACTAGAGGAGCAGTCGCTTAAACTTCAGCACCGTGTTGCCGATATCGTTCGCAAAACACAATTTTCACCCAACTGTAGCCTACCTGCTTTGTGGGAAGCACTGGTGTATTATCAGCGACGCGAAGGCCATATTGATAAAAATGCCCCCATCGACTTTCTGTCTGTGGAGCAACGCACGGCTCTCGTTGTGCCAGAAGGAAAGTTTCGTGTTTCACTCTACAAAGCCTTGCTGTATCTCAGTGTTGCTGATGCCATTAAATCAGGTGAGCTAAATCTAATCCACTCTGAAAAATACCGTGCTTTCGATGAGTACCTAATCCCCAAGGCAGATTGGCATAACCACCGTGCAACCTATTTGCATCGAGCGCAACTAGAGGAATTTGCTGACTGTAAAGCCACACTCCGTCAACTAGAACAAGCGGTTGACGAGAGTTATCGTGAAATAAATCAAGGTCTTAGTTCAGACCAAAAGACCTATCTGACCCTACGAAAAGATGGTTCTTTTCATATCAGCACCCCTAAAAAAGACGAAGTGGAATGTGCATCATTGGGAACTTTTTTCCCTGAGCGAAAATATATCTCCATGCTAGAAATGCTGGCGACTGTGGACAAAGCAACCGATTTTCTGGATGAGTTTGAGCATTGGCAGGTCAAATACCAACGTGCGAAGCCGAGCAAAAAGCTATTTATGGCAGGCGTGATTGGCTTTGGTTGTGATATTGGGCATCGTAAACTGGCGCAAACCTCTAAGCAAATTGATGAAGGCGACTTAGATAACGTCGTTAACTGGTATTTTTCACTGCAAAACGTACAAAATGCGAATGACCGTATCCTGCGACTGCTCGACAAAATGAATCTACCCAATATTTACAGGCAAGAGTCAGATGTATTACACACGTCCAGTGATGGGCAAAAATTTGAAGTCGCGGTTGACTCGTTGAATGCGAATTATTCATTCAAGTATTTAGGTAAAGACAAGGGAGTTAGTGTTGTCACATTTATTGATATGCGTGATTTAATGTGGCATTCCGCCGTTATAAGCTCCTCTGAACGTGAGGCAGCCTATGTCATCGATGGCCTGATGCACAATGATGTCATTCAAAGTGATATTCATTCAACCGATACCCATGGCTACTCAGAGGTTATCTTTTCATCAACATTTTTCCTGCATGTCGGCTTTGCACCGCGTATTAAGAACGTAGGTCGTCAGCAGTTGTATGCATTTAAAAAACGTCAGTATTATCAAGACTTAAACTATACCTTATTACCTGACAACACGATTCGTGAGGGTTTAATTGAGCCGCAGTGGGATGAAATGCTGCGTTTTGCAGCCACTATTCGACTAAAAATGACGACAGCCTCCCAGTTATTTAAGCGGTTAAATTCGTATTCTAGACAACATCCCTTATACCGTGCGTTAAAAGAGTTTGGCAAAATCCCCAAAACGCTGTTCATTTTACAATACTGCGATGACCTTCCATTAAGGCAAGCCATTGAGAAGCAGCTTAACAAGGGTGAAGGTTCAAACAAATTCTCTAGAGCTATTTCCTTTGGACACAATCAGGAATTTACTTATGGTGAAAAAGAAGACCAAGAAATTGCTGAGGGATGTCGTCGTTTAATCAAAAATGCCATTATCTGTTGGAATTATCTTTATCTTGCACGTGCATTGGCGGATGAAAAAGATGAGGAGCGTCGAGCCGCGTTAATTGAGGCGATTCGCAACGGCTCAGTCACGACATGGAAGCATTTTAACTTGCACGGGGAGTTTGATTTCTCTGACGAGCGAATGATCGACTCTATGGGGCTAACACCTCCCAGAAATATCAGCATTAAACGAGAGTGAAAATGGGAGGTCGAAAATCGAGGCTAAGCCTTGGGGTTGTTGGCTTTGCGTAAAATCCTACGCTACTTTTCTGCCGTTTGTTTAAATGCACCCAGCGAACACCATCTCGCCACTAAAAGCCCAGACTTAGCGGCAAATGGTAGGTTATATCGCGCCACTACCAAAGCAACGCGATCCATCCGCGACGATGATTAAAGTCTTTTAGTCTAAATCGAGGCCAGCTTGTTGCTGATTAACAGGTTTCGACTTCGGCTGCTTCACTGGACGCTTGAACCCAGCCTTTTTAAGCGACTTTTGCATGGTTTCTAGGGCTGACCACATCTCATTGCCCCATTGCTCACTCTGAGTGCTATTTTCATCCAGTATCAGCCCTGCAACCTTGACGACATCACGACCAAGATGAGAAATGAGTATCTGCTCGTATCGTTCGCTTGATTGCTGCTTGAGGCCACTTATATAGTCTTTTAGCTCTGCCTTTTCTTCATCACTGAGGTTGTCTAGCAACTCGGCAGGAGTCTCATGGGTGTAAGCATCAAATGAGCCAAGCATCTTCACCACAGCCCTACGTTTTTCTGTGTCATAACCACGATAGGCCAAGACCTGAATCCGCTTACCAACCTTTTTAAATTGCATTTTTTCACCCCAACCCAAAATTTATAATGAAATTATACACTAACATACAATAAAATCAACCGACTGTCGTACTATTTATTACACTTATACTAACATACAATAAAATCAACCGACTGTCGTACTATTTATTACACTTATACTAACATACAAGCACTAAAAAACCCAAAAAATCGAATAAACCAGAGAATACTTACACCCCCTAAAATTACGTTTTAAGCGCGTATTTGTACCAAAACCATGCCTACCTATTACTAACAACAAAATAAACGCTTCTACCCCCTTTAAAATTCGTTTAAACGATATTTTTAGAGATTAGATAGTGAATCACTTCTTGTTTTTAGTGTTTTACGCTAAAAAAACACTAAAAAATGTCCTAAAACCGATTGAATCATCGTCACGGATGTCTGACCTACTCAGCTAGTGGCGCGATTGGCTTAAAACACTCTCGTTGGGACAAAGTTTTGAGAGGCGCGATGACATTCGCCAAAACGAACCAAGGGATTCGCCTCCTACTCAACCGCTTTTTAAAAAAATAGGGGCTTGTGGTGGTGTAAGCCTCCTGCACTGCCTGAGCGTCCCCCTCGGGGGGATTGAGGGGGTATAACAGCCGCCCGATTAGGGCGACATAGCGTTTGCTTTTTTCGTATTTTCGCCATAAAAAAAACAGGGTTATCCACAGAAAATTTTTGACGCTTGGGTTTTTAATGTTTTTAATGCTTTTAAAAGCATAAATAGAAGAAAAACTAAATACTCCTAGGTTTACCTTGCAATACTCCTAGGTTTACCTTGCAATACTCCTAGGTTTACCTTGCGTAATCCTAGTAAATATATTATAAAGTAATACTAGATTATAAATTACAAAGGAATATGTGTGTGAAGCCTATAGTTGTAAAAGATAATGCTCTAATCAATGCAAGTTACAACCTCTCATTAGTAGAGCAGCGACTTATCTTATTAGCCATTATCGAAGCTAGGGAAAGTGGTAAGGGTATCAATGCCAATGACCCTCTAACAATTCATGCTGATAGCTATGTTAATCACTTTGAAGTACACAGAAATACTGCTTATCAATCATTGAAAGATGCTTGTGAAGACTTATTTGCCCGACAATTTAGTTATCAAGAAAAAAACAAACGAGGGCATATAGAAAATATACGCTCAAGATGGGTTAGCGAAATTCGCTACACTGACACAGAAGCGACAGTAAAATTAATTTTTTCTCCTGCCATTATCCCTTTGATAACAAAGCTTGAAAAGCAGTTTACAAGTTATGACTTAAAACAAATTAGCGGATTAAACAGTGCATACGCAGTAAGACTTTATGAGCTATTAATTTCATGGCGTAGTTTAGGTAAAACACCAATCATTGACATACAAGAGTTTCGTCAAAAAATGGGAGTTTTAGAGCATGAATACACAAGATCTGATAACTTTAAAAAATGGGTAATAACCCTACCTGTCTCTCAAATAAACGAACACACCGACATCATTGTTGGTTACGAACAACACAAAGCAGGGCGAATTATCACTGGGTTTTCATTCACGTTTACTCAGAAGAAACAACCAAAAGACGTAACGCCTAAAACCCAAAAAGCCAAACCAAAACCTACAGAAGACCTAAATACCTTGCTTCAAGACAAAAAGTTTTTAGAAAAACACGCACGAGCTGGTGAGAGCTGGGATGATGTGCGTTCTCGATTAAAGAACGATGCGGCAGTAGGAAAATAACAATATCCTACCATCGGGCATCTTAGAAGTGTCGCAAGCTCTTTTTTCTGCTATTTTCTCGATACAGTCTCGTAAGACAAAAAACAGACACATCGAGACGGCTATTTAGACACATCGAGATTAACAGCTATGGCTATTACAATCCAAGAGATACAAAAGCAATGGGGAGTAAGCCGTGCAACGATTTACAAGCACATCAAAGCTGGGAAGTTATCGCGCCTTGGTGATGGTTTAGTCGATATTGCCGAAGTCTTACGAGTCTATGGTGAGCCATCAATAAATACAACGCGAGACAAGCCTGTGATAGTGGAAGACAAGCAGGAAACAAAGCTTCTCTTGGATAAAATTGCTTTTTTGGAGTCGCAACTGATTCAAGCCGAAAAAAGAGAAGATTGGCTCAAGGGGCAAGTCGAGAAGGCGCAAGAAACGATCAAATTACTTGAGTACAAGAAACCAACCCCAAAAGGATTATTCGGTCGTGTTATTAGTGCTATTAAAAGTGAGTAAGAAATGAAGTATGTAGCAATAGCTTTTAAAAGTGACAACCCAGCACTAAAACCTTGATATTAATTGAAATTATTTAAATTCAGTTTCCTAATATTAACTTATACCCCTATTTTTTTGTGAGTTTGATAACAATGCCGACGTTAACATGGATTGGAAAAGATAAAGTTGTAAATCATCATCATGATGTTCCCTATTCGGTATTAGAAAAAACAGAGACTTTTACTGCACCACAAGATAGTCCAGAAAATAGTACAAAAAACCGCATTATTCATGGTGATAATTTATCTGTATTAAAAAGCCTACTGCCAGAATTTGAAGGCCGCGTAAATTGTATTTATATTGACCCTCCCTATAACACGGGCAACGAAAACTGGGTTTACAACGATAATGTCAACGACCCACGCATTAAAAAATGGCTTGGCGATGTGGTAGGCAAAGAAGGTGATGATTTAACACGGCACGATAAATGGCTGTGCATGATGTATCCACGGTTGAAGTTATTGCATCGGTTGTTGGCAGATGATGGCGTGATTTTTGTCAGTATTGGTGATGATGAGTTAGCCAGCTTGATTATGCTGATGAATGAAATATGGGGTTTACATAATCAAGCGAGCATATTTGTTTGGAAGTCTCGTGCTAAACCTGCGAATGTTGGTACTGCCAAATTCAAACCTCAAAAAGTGTCCGAATATGTATTGGCCTATACAAAAAAACCAGATGCTGTACGTTACATTCCCATTTATTCAGGAGAAACAAGAAATTATCCTCACACCCTGAATGGCCGTAAATATAGATTGCAAACGATTCTTAAATCAAATCGAGGCGAGAACCAACGAGACACCATGAGATTTACGGTTGCTGGTTTTAAACCACCTGAAACACAGCGTTGGCAGGGTGGCGAAGTTTTTATTAATGATTTATACAAAAGTGGTCATCTTGAATTTAAAAATGACATTCCATTTCGTCGTTATTTTGAGGATGAGGAAGCAGAGGAACACTCACCTTTTTATACATTTGTTGATGCAGATAAGTCAGGAACAGCCGAAACTGGTAAAAATCTGTTGAATGCTATATTAGGAAATACTCATGGATTTGACACTGTTAAACCTCCCGAAATTATAGAACGATTATTGTCCGCAGTGACAGCATCGAACGCCATCATCCTCGACTCCTTCGCAGGCAGCGGCACAACCGCCCACGCCGTACTCAAACTCAACGCCCAAGACGGCGGCAATCGCCAGTTCATTCTTTGTGAAATGATGGACTATGCCAACGCCATTACTGCCGAACGGGTGCGTCGCGTTATGACGGGCTATGGCGAAGGTACTAAACGGGTAGAGGGGCTAGGCGGTGCGTTCGACTACTACGAGTTGGGTGAACCGCTATTTATTGGCGAATATCTTAATGAAGCCGTCGGAGAATCAAAAATCCGCCAATACGTTACCTATAGCGAGAACATTCCTCTAGAACAACAAACTCATCAGAGTCCCGTTAGCCCTTATTTGTTAGGTATTAACGACTCAACCGCTTGGATTTTCTACTATGATCCTCATCACGAAACCATTCTCACAGTAGATTTTTTGGCAACTCTCAAATATCGCGCCAATGGCTACACTGTTCCTACTCACAGCATTATTTATGCCGATAGATGTGTACTAACAACGGCACAACTTCAACGCTACGGCATTCAATTTAAAAAAACACCCCGCGATATTACTCGCCTGTAATTAATAAAGCCTTAAAATAGAGACAGTTATGGAATTAAACGACTATCAAACCGAAGTCATCGACGACTTAAAAAACTACTTGTACTGGCTTAATACAAACCAAGTGCTTGATAAAGCCTTTGTTGACCATTGGAAAAACAAACCGTCAGGCATTAGCTATGAAACCAAGCCTTATAAAAATACTATTGCTGGTGTACCTCATGTTTGTTTAAAAGTACCTACTGGCGGTGGAAAGACATTTTTAGCGGTCAATGCTATTAAACCGATGATGGATAGCCTCTATGAACTTGCTCCCTATCGACCTGCCTTTGTCGTTTGGCTTGTGCCGTCGCGCACTATTCTTGAACAGACCTATCAACAATTGAGCGACCCACAGCATCCTTATCATCGCAAATTAGCACAGCATTTTAATGGGCGCGTACAGGTCTATCAAAAAGATGACTTATTAATGGCATCTGGGTTTAACGCTGATACCGTTAAACAAGGTATATCCATCGTTGTTATGACCTTTGCCAGCCTACGTGCCAAAAACAAAGATGACCTCAAAGTATTTAAAGACAACGGCAATTTATATTCATTTGTCCTGTCAAATGCTAATAATCAAGAAATAGCGAATACCGACTTAACAGACTTTGCACCCGATAGCTTAATTAACGTCTTGCGCGGCCTTAATCCAATTTTGGTTGTCGATGAAAGTCATAATGCCGAGGGTGAGTTATCAGTTGAAATGCTGGGCAATCTTAACCCCTCATTGATTTTGGATTTAACGGCAACACCACGCAACAACAGTAATATTATTTCCTTTACTGATATAGGCAAAATGAAAGCCGCCAACATGGTCAAACTTCCGATCATGGTCAAAAATTTTAGCCAAAAGAACGAAGTTCTCGAAGGAGCTATAGGGTTACGAAATGCGATTGAGCTATGGGCAAGTGAGGAAGGAGAAAATGGTGCGCCTTATGTTCGTCCTATTGCCCTTATTCAAGCAGAATCTAAAGGTAAAGAAGATGCTCAAACCTTTGATGCTGTCAAAAAACAGCTCCTTGCCTTAGATATTCCTGAAACATGGATAGCTATTAAAACCGCCAACATCAATGAACTCAAAGGCTTTGATTTAATGGCAAAAGATTGTGCTATTCGCTATATCATCACGGTTAATGCCCTAAAAGAAGGCTGGGATTGTCCATTTGCCTATGTACTAGCTACTATCGCTGATAAAAGCTCTGTTGTAGATGTCACTCAAATTCTAGGGCGTGTATTGCGTAAACCTTATCAATATCACTTCACACGCCATAACGGACTCAATACAGCCTATGTTTTAACGGCAAGTAATAAATTTCAGGAAGTATTAGGCGGTATTGTCACAGGGTTAAATCAAGCTGGTTTTAGCGACCATGATTACCAAGTGTTACCAGAACCAACGCCATCCGTCATCACTCCCGACATCCCAACTCAATCTGAGTTACAACCCTCGCCCGTTATTCCAACACCTGCAACACAAACTGATACATCATTAAATCATTTAGACGATGAGGAAAATGCAGAATCATGGACACCACCTGTATTTATTACGCCTGAGCTATCAGGCTATTACGCGCAAGGTATTCAAACATTAAAACAAGCAGAGCAAGCATTAGCGGCTCAAAAAGACCCAGACCTTGCCGCCCTCAAAGAAGTAGACCCTAGTCCAGTTATTCCTAAAGGTGTTGCAGTGACAGAACGAAAATCCGTGATTAGAGATATTTTTAAAGCGTCCGCTAAATCGGTTGTTTTACCACAGTTCTTTTGGGCAGCATCACAAAGTGATTATGATGACCTATTCACCGAGCAAGAAGAAAAAGGATTACTGTTTGATGCTCAAAATTTGCTTTCAGGAGCCGATTTAAACTCTGCGACCGTCGCTATTAACTTCAGACAGGTATTAGGCCAAATTCAAGTCGTGGATCTAGAGGAAGTCAACAGCGAACGTAAAGAATACCAAGTTACCATGCAGCGTTTATCTATTGAGCGTAAAAAGCGCGAAGATGCAATGATTTTGAACATGACGCTACCGACTCAGCAAAAAAGCATTTTAGAACGTCTATTTAAAATGATTGGTAAGGTTTATCCCTTTAGTGAACAACAGATTTATGGCTACCTGAAACGCATCACCGAACAAATGGATGGCGAGCAAATTACTGAATGTTTGCAGCATGACCATGATTATGTGGTTGCAATCAAAAACCAGTTAGAACGGTTCAAAGCAGACTATGCTCATAAGCACTTTAAAGATGCACTAGATACAGACAAAGTGATTGTTAAACCTTCTTGGACATTCCCCAGCAAACTATCGCCCAAACAAGATGGTGTAGCTATCCGTAAGTCACTGTATACCATTAGTGGAGGCATGAATAACTTTGAGATTGATGTCATTGGTAGTATTGCGGCATTAGATAATGTCGTTTGGTGGTATCGCAACGATGAAAAACTCAAAAAGAATATCTCTTTTTATCTCAATGGTTTTATCAATTATTACCCTGACTTTATTGTTCACCTAAAAAGTGGCAAAACCTTGCTGATCGAAAGTAAAGGCAGTTTTTTAGACAAAGATGAGATTAAGCGTAAGATTCAGTTAGCACAGCTATGGGAATCATTAGCAGGGCGGCAAAAATTTCGCCATTTTATGATTTTTGAGCATGACTCAAATATAGAAGGGGCGCATGGGCTAGGCCATGCATTGGAATTAATAAAACAGCTTTAAATGGAACTGGGAGACTGGCAAATTTTCACTAGCTCCCACAAACTAATTTAATTAAACTAGGGCCAGAATATCTGCGTTCTCCGTTCACGGGCGGATGCTGGAGTGCTAATCCAATCATCAAACCCTAGGTTTTAGATTGGATCAACGAAAGTTGAACCAACATTTGC
>Ga0209582_1001526_pt1 | contig 11041 bp, 28 predicted proteins | sample KloWWTmetKNB5Kit_FD_187176 | JGI IMG/M metagenome (GOLD analysis project Ga0209582, IMG submission 187176) | Active sludge microbial communities from Klosterneuburg, Austria, studying microevolution and ecology of nitrifiers - Klosterneuburg... | ecosystem: Engineered > WWTP > Aerobic digester >...
GAATAAGACTATGGATAGATTGATTAAACAAAACGCCTATTTATCAACATTAAATACTATGTACGATGAGAATAAAAATGATAAAGCATTTTAGATTGGGAGTATATGTGTGTATTGATAGAATGGTTAGAAGGTGTAATCAGATGACTAAATTTAGTAAATCAAGATATTAAATAGTAAATAGATTTGAGATTTTAGTAAATAGTATTTTGATTGTTGGGATTACTGCTAGATAAGATAAGGTTGTAGTTTGGAGTTATATTTAATATAATTGAAATAATTGAGATAATATTAAAATGATTAAAGGTTTAGTGAATAGTATAGTGAATGATATGGTTAATGGCTATAAACGTAATACTGATGGTTGGGTAAGATTGGGTAAAATTGATGTAAATTAATGAGATGAAGTAGTTCTACGACTACTTATCACTCATTTAACCCACAGTTTTAATAAAAATCACATTTAACAAACCATTTTCAATCAATTTAAGATCACTTTCAGTCACTTTAATACAAATTTTAACAATTCTCAACTAACTGTAATTGAAAATTTTACTAACAGTATTATTGAAATTAATATCAATATTTGTTTACATGAGACTACTAACTGGGAACTAATAATTGTTTACATTGTAGTATTAACTGGTTTAGTTATATAGTTAGTGATTCATTTGTTATTGAGATCAAAGAAAAAAATAGCAGTCTAATGACTGCTATTTGTATTTTAGAGATCAACATCGTTGTTAAACTCCTTAACAACAGCTAATACTACTACTATAGCTGATAAAGAGAAAGACACAAATGCTAATCCATATATAAAACCTTCCATTTTAAACTAATTTAACAGATTAATAAATAAGGACCACTACAATAAGCAGTGGTCCTAAAGGATCTAAACAGGTGAAGCTACGAACTTCACACTAGCAAGCTGGTCTTTGGCTAGCTTTGTGTCATCATACTTAGGTATGAAGATAAAGCCTTTGTCAGCACGATCTTTGTTATCAGCAGTCTTTGTCTGTACTGTAACACCAATCTTTAACAACTCATCTTTGTTCTTTTCGTACTCATCATGAGATACGATAGTACCATTAGTCAATGCAACAGCTTTGTAATCAGAGATAGCCTTAGCATTTTCAATCTTCCAATTCGGGTAGCCGTTGGCGGCTGCCGCATGATGTTCTTTTGGTATCTCTGCCCATATAAATGCAGATTTGTCCATTCCTTCGAACTGCATCCTTACTTGCCAGCCGTAGCCGTCCTTTATAAGTGATGCACCTTCACCGTCTATTGGTAAAGATGGTATCATAATTGATACTACCTTCCAAACTGATGTACTTTCAAATACCTTAGCCCCAGCTTCTATAAACTGGTTGAATAGGTCTGCTCCTAATTTTGCCATTTTTACTTAATTTAGCAAGTTAATTAATTAATATCATGTAATTTGTAATGATAAGGATGATATTGTGCGAAAAAAAAAATAACAACGTCTGTAAGACGTTGTTATTCATACCATACTAAAAAGATTCATCTATTTGTATTGCTCTTATTACATTTAGACGCATTGAACGTATGCCTTTAATAGTAGTATGTATTATAACTTCTCCACCTTCTATAATAATAGAATTATTATAGGATGAATATATATACTCATCACCACCTACACCTACTATAGTTATTATATATATCTTATGCATTACACTAAATTTTAGATGTTAAATTAAATTATATCACCTACATTTCATGGATAGATGTATTTATTGTGCTTAAAAATATATCCTGATTACAAAGTAATCAGGATATAATTCAAATACGAATACCTGTCATAAAGTTTGATATTGCTATAGACATTGATACTTCTTCTTTGCTCATTGCTAATAGCTTCTTAGTAGACATACGCTTAAATTCAGCTAATCCACCATAACTATTTGGTTTTTTACACTTCATATTATTAGTGTATATCTCAATTAAACCATCATCACCACTACTATATTCATCAGAAATTTCCTGTAATGGGTACTGATTATAGTATGTTCTCCAACTAATGCTACCATAACATCTTATCTTTACAAGGTAGATAAAACCATCTTGGTATTGATGTAATGCATTTTCAGCAGTTCTTAATTGGGATTTTGCTGTTTCTACAGCTTCTATAAGTTGTTCGTAAGTTGCCATCTTTATTTGTTTTTAGATGTTAAATTAAATTATATCACCTACATTTCATGGATAGTACTATTATTGTGTTTAAAAAAATAACAATGGTCAAAGACCATTGTTATTCATGTAATCAGTAAACTCTTTATCATTCTTTAGGTCTGATAGTTCTATTGCTTGTAGTATAATAATACCTATACATCCAGTAATGGAACTACATAGTATCATTAATAAGTCTACATACCAAAGACCACCAAATAAAAAGAATAAAGATGCTAAAGCCATACAAAAACTAGCAATAATACTTGCATTTCTCATTGTAAATATATTTAATTAGTTAATAATCAAAAAATGTAGCAGTTTATAGACATGCTAAGGTCATTAGTTGTGAGTGGCTAACTCTCTGTTTGGGCATTACGTATCAAAGCCAATAAGATACAACCACAGCTGGGTTGTCATGTAGCAGTCTACTGCAACCACACATCAAACTAATGTGTAGGGTAGACTATAGCTAATAAAAAAATGCCCACCATATTGTGTGGGCAAGAGACTAACTGCTAGAATGTGATGCTACACCACAAGCGATATGATAATAGAAGTTGTTACACCACATTGTTGTGTTGTACTCAATTCTATCTCTACCATATCAACTATCTTACCATGATAGTAGTACTTATTGTGCTTAAAAGATATAACGCTACGTAGTAGCGGTATATATAATAACATGCGGCTATAATTGTAGCGGTTATTATTATACTAATACTACTACTAAAGCTATTAAGATGTGTTGTGTTGGTAGTGTGATAGTAGTTCTTGGTACTGTAAAAGAAAAAAGGTAGTGATTGTTGGTCACTACCTTAGCTAAGTTGTTAATTAAAATAACATTATTTATCCGACGATTCTAAAATTGAAAGTAAATGTAGGTGGGGGTGTTTCCCCAATTGATTTAGGGCATGGGGGTAAGTTCTACCAGGTTAACACCTTCACACAAATCACCAACCACTATAAAAATTTTATAAAAAATTTTAACATTACTATTCATTACAATAAAACACATACCCTGTTATCTTCTTATCTCCACCAGTATAACCAGTTATACCTTCTTCAAATCCATCAGTTGTATATACTGCTTGTATAGGTTGTGTTGCTATCATTGGTTCTGCTAGTGCATTTATATCTAGTTCTTTTAATTTATTAAGTATTACTTGTGGGTCTTTACAACCAACAAGACAAAACTTTTCACCTTTTTGAATAGTATCTTTAATTCTTAAAATTATAAGATGTGTCTTATTAGTTGATCTACTACCAGAATATATATATGTCATTTTCTAAAATTTTTTTATTCAATTAAATGTAATTGTGCTATTACTATACCATCTTTAACAAACAATACTTTAAAACTAGTTAGGGGTTTCCATTGAGTGCTAACTAATCCACTAGATAGACTTCTATCATCAAAAAATGGTAAATGTGCTATTTGTATATTAGTTATACCTATCTCTTTTATAGTTACAGCACCTTGTTCTCCTGTTATTACATAATCAGGCTTATAATATATAAGATCATTGTGTAACGTGTCTTTGTAAAAGTTTAATTTTACTTCTATTATTATCATACTTTAATTTTTTATAAACTATCATTAAATATTAATTCATTTCTAGTAATAGAACTACAAATGTCTTGTAACTCGTGTATATATTGATATGTACCTATTAAATGACCTTTATAGTAGAGATCAAAAAAATTACTATCTTTTATATTATATATAAGAAACTCACCCTTTTTAAAAAGCTGTTTAGTAGTTGCAGTAAATTCAAACCATATTAACCATTTGTCAGTTAATACTATAGGAATAACTTTTATTCTATTGTTATCTAATGCTACTAACCCTTTAGCAGTCATTTGACATATACCATGATCTGCTAAATAATGATTATCTACCATTTCAACTGCAATAAAATTTCCATCATCTGCTTGTAAATAATTACCAATATTATATTTCATTATTTGTTTATTTTATTATTTAATTCATTTGTTATAGTAGTATAAGCTGTTTTAAGTTCACTTAAATCATCTTTTTTATTAATATCAATATGATCTTCAATTAAAAAGAGTGTTGCTATTATTAGTAGTATTATGTTTGTTATCATTACTTAGTCCAATTTTTAATACTTATTAAATCAGGTATTATTGCTTCTCTAAGTGGATCTGTTATTTCATTTTGTTGTTCTTCTGTTAAATCATCAAAAGATATATCTTCTGAATAACCATAATCAACTAAATCTATGGTTTCTGTACTTACTGCTTTAAATATTAGTGTTACCTGCATTACTCTATGTATTTATTTCTACTTAACTGTACTTTATAACAGTTGTCAGTAAAACCATTATCAAATTTAACTCTATATACTATATCTCTCTTATCTACTACGTAACATACTACAACACCACGAGCATTGTTAGTTACATCATATACTATTTCTCCTATTTCAAAGGATGGTGTAAATTTTACCTCTTTAGTATCATTCATATTATTTCTTTTTTATTACATCTAAATTATCTTCTATGTATTCTTTAAGTTCTCCATAGCATTTGTTATTTTCATATAACCACAATAAATCTTTATTTGGTATTTGATCTAATTGTTTTCCTTTGTGTATGCCAAATGGCATTATACTTTTATCAGTCATGTTTAGTAATTTAAAATCTTAATAATCTAGTAGTAGAAGAAGTAGTTATAATATTTCATATAACTACTTCTATTAAATGTTTACTTTATATGTTTTCCTTCAACATCTCTTTTAATTCTACCCTTAGTTCTCTTTTCTAACCACATTAATTCTTGATCTAAGTTAGTTATTGCTAAAGAGTTTTCTCTACATGGAAATTTAGTGTTTAAGTAATTCATTCTATCTATCAGAACTTCTAATAGTTCTTCATTAGTTGTTACGTCAGAGATTGTTATTAACTCTTGTGGAGCATCTTCCTTAGGCTCTTTATGAATAAATTGAATTGTTTGTCCAGCTTTTTCTTTGTTTTCAAAGTTTGCTAATTCATAAAGATGTCCTGATACTAATACTTTCATTGTTTGTTTTAATGGTTATTTTTCTAATTCTTTACGTTCACTTAATAAATCTCTATTTATTGCCTTATCGTCTGTATACTTATCAGGGTATCTTACTTTAAGTTTTGCTATATTAGTATCTAATACAGCTTCTACACTTATATACCAATTATGTGCTATAACTACTAAACAGTCTGCTATTTTAAATAATATCTCATATAAATCTTTCTGATCTATTGTTTTTCCATATACTACTTCTTTTTTAATTAAGTCTTGTAATATAGATGTTGCTTGTGCTAAAGTTAATGTATGCCCTATTTCATCAGACATCATACCAAATAATGACCATCCTTTAAATGTACAGAATCCTGCTATATAAAAGAAGTGATCTCCTATTTCTTCCCCTACATTTACTTTATCATTTTTTTGTATAGCTTCAAATAATTCATAATACTCACTATGTATTCCTAATACCATATGTATTAAGTTCATTTCTTTAGAACCCATATCCTTACATGTTCTAAATGCTAATTGTTGGTACTTATCAAAATTCATATTAATCTATTTGATTTTTATCTATTGAGTTAATTATTATTACTATTCCTGCTACTGTTAATCCTATCAATAATATTTGTAATGACCAATGTAAAATACTATATAATTTTAACCATAGACCACTAAATATAATAAGAACAACCATAACTAAAACGAAGTTACCTATTACTTCTTTCATTATGTTATATTTAAAGAGTTAAGTAATAGTGCAGTTTCACCACTGTGTAATGCTCTATCTCCTATTACGATAAATGGAAATGTTTTCATGTTGTACCTGATTTTAAGATGTTCTATTACATCTTGTTCATTACGAAGTACTTTAAATAGTGTGAAAGCCTGGTCCTTAAATGCTTTAGCAGCAATAGGAGCATATCTTTCACATGGCGCACAGTTTTCTAAACTGTAAAAAGTGATTGGTGTTTGTTTAAATTCGCTCATTTGTTCAATTTTATGTTTGTTAAATTTTTATCTATGTTCTTATAAGTTAGTGTTGTATATCTTAGTATGGTCCAACCATCTAATCCTGCTAAGTTATATTTAGTACTATCTGTAGAATAACCTGTTAATGTAGTATGTCTACTTTTCTTAGATTTAATACCTTCATATTCTACTGCTAATTTTATTTCTTCTATTGCGTAGTCAAATTTAAACTTCCTGTCTGTTAGAAATTTTAGTTCTTCTACTAATATTAAATTATGTTCTTTACAAAACTTATCTAAAGTAGTTTTAATGTACATCTTCTCTTTATTTCCAGCTTTGTAACTGGATATATCTGATCTTGTTTTTACTATCTTTTTGATGTGTGGATTAAGGTGTGCTACTTTAGATAAGTTTAATTTCATTGTATTGTTGTTAAAGTTGTATGATTTATTTTACTATAAATTGCTTGAAGTGTTGTACCTGTCTTATTGGTTAAAGTTTCTCTACTTGTTGCTACATAATGTATTATATCATTATCTAATATTACATTGTTTACAGTCATCAGCAATTTACCTATAAAAAATTGATTTCCTACAGCTAAATCTTTATTACTAGGTATAAACATTACTGTTAAATGGTAATCTTCTTTTATTCCTAGTATTAGTATATTTATTATAAAGCCCATTATATTATATCTTCTAGTTTTAATATTATTTTTACCTTTTCAATTAAATCTTCAATAGAACCATCATTAATTATTTCATAGTTCCAATTTGTTATATGATCTAATGCTGTTTCACTTGGATGATCGCTAGAGTTATAACCTATACCGTCAAGTATAACTTGTGGTCTAGTTAGTTTAATACAAATACCTTTTCTATCTTTAACAGCTTTATATTCATTAGGAAAACGTAAATCAGTTATTATCCAATTAGGATATTTCTTTTCAATATCATCTCTATCCCACGATAAAGAAGAATTATATTCATTCATTAAAGCATTAACCCACGTATTAGGATGTATGATATTACGAAAACACTCTGTACCTATTAGTTGAAGTAATAGTCTAGGTGTTAGTTTTATTAGTTTACTATCTTCCCAATTTGATAACTCTTTATTAGTATTTAGGTAACTAACAATACCTTCTTTAAAATCACCTGTCATTGAACCGCCCATCCATACTCTATATATCCACCATTCTTCACCTAATTCTTTTTCTTTAAATTCTCTATCTTCTAATTCTTCTCTAGTACAGCTTAATAAAATACATACTATATCTTTAAGTTTATCTGCAAACCTTTTAACTTTCCAAGTAGTATGTCCTGTATTTTCAATTACTTTAGAATCTAAAATATCTAAGCTAAAACCTAGTGGTATACTACCATTAGATTGATTTAATACATCTAGGTATTGTATTATTTTACCTACAGTATCTTTCCCACTATTAATTTTACCATTAATTGCTATTACCATGATACTTTTATTTTTTCGTTACTTTTTAAATATTCTAAGCAGTTTTCAAATTCCTTTTTATATTCTTCTAAAGCAGTTGTATAACTATGTAGTGGTCCGCCTAAAAACCAGTTTCTATCTGATTGTATCTTATCTATACCGTATGTTAAATTATCAATTACATATTTAATTTTGTCATCTAAATTTCTGTACTTATCTACTTCGTCTTTATAAGTAATGTCTACTATATCTAATAATCCTTTACTTAAAGGTATATTATTATTTAAACAATACTCTACTGCTTTTACTAAATGTGGTTTATTTGTTATATCCATTATTAATCTTCTTTTGGTAAGTAAATAATAGTGTTTTGTTCTATATCTATATAAAACCATTTTAACATTGCTGGTTTTATTTCTTTCATTATTAGTTTAAGATCATCAGTATCTACTAATTCTTTAGCTTCTTTAAGTCCTAACTTTGTTATTATTTTTACTTCTTTAACTACTTGTAGTTTATTTCCTTTACTTAAATTACTTTCTATGAAAGTTTTAAAATTGCTTTTATTTAATTTTACATAAGACATAATATCTTGATTTTTAGTGAATTAATAATACAAATTTACAGTAAATTTTTAATATAAAAAAATAATTATGTATGTATTTGAATTTTTATGTACATATGTCATTATTTAATTATAATTTTGCATCATGTTACAATATGTAGTAAATACAACTTTTTCAAATAGTTTTGTATATGAATACAAAGAGTAAGGTTTTTGTAGTTAATGATAAATATGAGTACTATATTAAATATATCAGTATTATAAATGCTATGCTTCCAGTAGGTAATACTTTAAACATAAGAGAGATTGAAGTATTAGCATGTATATTATCTTTAGATGGTGAGATAAATAGGAATAATAGATTTAATACACAAGCTAGAAAATATACTAGAGATAAACTATTTTTATCGTTATCTGGAATGACTAATAATATTAAAGCCTTACAAGAAAAGAAAGCTATCTACATAAATAACTATGGTATATTAGCAGTAGCCAATGTATTTAATATAGACGATAATGTAGAATCTGTATTTACATTAGTTATAAAACCAGATTTTAATAAAGAAGAAATAACATTTAACGATAATTTAGATAATTTAGTAGATGCTAATGGAGTACAAGGAAATGTTACAGAAAGCGTATCATAAAAGTAGCTTTAAAAATACTGTATCTTATGAAGATTATGAACTTGTAGGTATGTTTTTAGCAATGCATGTTGATAGGGCATTAAGATTAAGACACTTACCTAAAATAAAGATAGGGTGTTTTGGTACATTTACACCATTAAAAGTTACTGTAAATAGAGCAATCACTAGATTAAAAGAAGCACACCCAGAAAGAATAGAAAGAATAGCACAATTAGAACAAGCATTATTACCTAAACAATTAAAAAATCCAAAACGTAAAAAGAAATGATTAAGTTAAGTCCATTAAGGTTAAATAACCATCCAGATGCTAAGAGAGCAGAACTTATACATAATAAGGTGTATGTTGAGTTAGCTGTAGAAGTAGAATTAATAGAAAAGGGTAAAAATGTAATTACCGATCCTACTAATATGAAGGGTAATTATCAGTATAGAGTATTGTATGCTGGTATTGTATTAGCTATTTCTGAGTATTGTGATGCTTATAGAATGGGTATCAGAGTAGGAGATACTATTTTACTATCTAAAGAAGTAGATACTAACATGCATATGGAAGGTAATCCTAATATACCTAATATCTTTTGTGATATATTTAGTTATAAGACAGAAGAAGAATACCAAAATTATTTTAAGTCTCCTTATAATGGACCAACAGCTGTTATAGATGATTTTAAAATAACTGGTAAAGTTGTAAGTGATGAAATGGAAATCTATCCAATGATAAACAATGACACTAAAACAATTAACTAAAGTAGTATTACCTGCTATTAAACTATCTATTACAGATTGTTTACAATTTAAATACATATTTTATGTATTTAACAAAAGAGCGGAACTTATTGATGCCTGGCATTGTTTAAGGGGTACGTTTATTGATTACTTATATTATAATGACCCAAACTTACTTAAAGAAGTAACTATATTACAATTAGAATTTAGACATCAAGTAATGAATGAAGCATGTATGTCTAAAGGTAGTTGTATTAAATGTGGTTGTACAACTACTGCATTACAAGCTGCTAAGAAGTCATGTAAAGGTAAATGTTACCCAGAATGGATAGATGAAGATAGGTTTATCTATATGTACTGTAATTTAGGAGTAGACAATAGATTGTATCTAAAACAGAATAAGATTATAGAACAAATAAATTTAAATAAAGCAAATGAGTTGGCAAACAATTTACCTTAATGCTGGTAGAATACCTGTTAGAAAACCTTATGTTTTTGTATTTAAGTATTTAGGACATGGTACTATTCATATAAATCCAGTAAATCAGATGCAAGACTTTACATCTATGGGTTGTAGTTGTACTGTTGGTGGATATGATACTAAGACTAAGGAGTTTAGAATAACATATACACCTAAAGCTGTACCACAAAATATGATAGCTAAAAAACAGAACTTCTATAATAATCATAATAGTACCACTGTTAAGTTTATGGAAGATGGTAAAATTAAGTCATATGTATTAACTATAGAATCTAGTCCGTATGACCACAATATTAAAGTTTGATGAAGAACTAATTACTAGTAAAGAGTACTTAGTATTAAACATAATTATTACTGTTGAATACCTATATGTCATTTATTATGATATTATAGGTATTCCTGTTATTAAACAGTACCCAATTACTAAGAGTATCGCAGGACAGTATGGTTCTACATTTCTAAGGGTAGGTTCTATAAATAGGGGTGGTACTAATGCTATGGCTCTAACTAATGGTAGTATATCTATAATAAGAAATACAGTAAAACCAAATAGTAGAGACGTAGTTATAAGAGATAGTGACTATAAAGATTTGATGTCTTTAATATTCAGATCAAAAGCTATTAATGAATTAAATAGATTTTATTGTAAATTATTATGCTAGATATATTTGAGTTTAAAGATGCTAAATTAGGGTTAACTATAGATGTTTTAGCGCATCCTATATTAAGACGTATATATGATAGAGATGAAGATAGACATAAAGGAGAAGCATTGATGCAATATACTTATCTTAATTATATGTGTTCTTTTAAAAAGAGTAATCCTTTCAATGGTTATCCAAATTTAGAAGAACGTAGGATTAAGATAATAGCATCTATTTATAAAGAGAGAACTAAAGAAGAAAAACTAGAACTATTAGTATTTTATACAGATGATGTACTCATTAATTTATGTATAGAAGTACTAAATAAGATATATGA
>Ga0209582_1001527_pt1 | contig 11029 bp, 6 predicted proteins | sample KloWWTmetKNB5Kit_FD_187176 | JGI IMG/M metagenome (GOLD analysis project Ga0209582, IMG submission 187176) | Active sludge microbial communities from Klosterneuburg, Austria, studying microevolution and ecology of nitrifiers - Klosterneuburg... | ecosystem: Engineered > WWTP > Aerobic digester >...
ATAGCTATCGGGATATCGAAATGTGAACAAATTTGTTTCCCAATCATTGCCATATTTCGGCTTTGCTCAATATGACAATGATTGGGGCTTTTGAAACAGTTTCTTTTTCATTGGTCATACTGCGATTGATAAAATAAATGGCAGCATTGACTTTCCCCCATTTTTCCACATATTGCAAATATTATCCGGTTTCTGCGTTTTTATGCAGGAATTTACTATTTTAGTGAATCAAAACTGACGAATGCTTAAAAAAGAGAGGCAGGCATATATCCTGCACCAGGTGAACCTTCATAATAAGGTTCTCTCTTCTTCTCTCTGCACCGAAATAAAGGTGTCAGAAGATACTATTCGTCGTGACCTCCAGGAACTGGCAGAAGAGGGAAAAGTAATAAAAGTTCATGGCGGTGCATTATCCCATTCTTTCAATGATGTGTCTCTTCCGTTAAACGGAGTTTATTCCCAAAACCAGAAAAAGACGATTGCCCAAAAAGCCATCAGCCTCATTAATAATGGCATGTTTGTATTAACCAGCGGTGGCACAACCATCATGGAACTGGCCCGTTCATTGCCTCCCCAGTTAAAAGCTACTTTTATTTCCGGAAGTATCCCGGTGATATTGGAATACATGTATCACCCCAATATTGAGGTAATTTTAATCGGAGATAAAATTTCAAAAAACTCTAAAATAACTGTTGGTTCTGAGGCAATTGCCAAAATAAAACAGATGAAACCCGACCTTTGTTTCCTGGGTACCAATGCCATTGATGTGAAACATGGCATCACAGATAATGATTGGGAGGTCGTGCAGCTAAAGAAGGCCATGATAGAGTCTTCTAAAAAGGTGGTATGCCTGAGTATCGCCGAAAAAATAAATACAGTTCAGCCTATCCGTGTTTGTGGTATTGATGAAATTGATATATTGATAACTGAATTAAATGAAAACGACCCGGTATTAAGACCATATAAGGATGCCGGATTAAAAGTGTTGTAATAAATTTTGGAACTGCTTATTAATAATTATATCAAAAAAAAACAGCTATGAGAAAAATTCTCCGTGTATTCCTGGCATTATCGCTGATGTTGCTATTGCTGCCGCCCTCTGTGCAGGCACAAGAGCGAACTATCACCGGCACCATTTTGTCAGAGGATAGTAAGACACCACTGGCTGGTGTTACCGTTAGGGTGAAGGGTACCCGCCGCATTACACAAACAGATGCGAACGGTAAGTTTACCCTCAAAATGAACCCGGGTGAAACACTCCAGGTCTCTTATGTTGGCTATGTAACAACAGATGTTAAACCAGGTTCTGGTGAAACTGTTGGCATCAGTTTAAAAACAGCCGACAACATGATGGGTGAAGTAGTCGTAACAGCGATGGATATCAAAAGAAATCCAAGGTCGTTGGGCTACTCTGTACAAAAAGTGGATGGTGCAGAAATACAGGAAACACAAAGAGAGAATTTCTTGAATAGTTTGGGTGGCCGGGTTGCGGGTCTTACTATGGATCCTACATCTGGTGTAGCTGGTGCATCAACTTCTGTTGTACTGCGTGGTTACAATTCATTATCGCTGAGTAACCAGCCGCTGTATGTGATCGATGGTATCATTATGGATAATTCCACTATCAACGAAACATCCGGTGGTGGCCAGGACATTGGTTTAGCCTCTGACAGGCCTAACCGTAATACTGATTATCAAAACAGGATTGCAGATCTTAACCCTAGTGATATTGAAACCATAACTATATTAAAAGGACCTGAAGCTACCGCCCTTTACGGAAGCCAGGCCAGCTCAGGTGCTATTGTAATTACAACAAGGAAATCAAAAACAAACAAACTGGGCATTCAGTATGATAACAGTTTCCGTGTTCAGAAAGTGACCCGCTGGCCCGAAACACTGGATGAATACGAGAATGGTATCAATGGTATTCCCAGCAATGTTTTCACATATTTTGGACCGGCCTATGCTCCCGGTACCCAGTTATTTGACAACAAAGATGCGTTCTTCAGGAACGGTACTTCTCAAACACATAACCTGGGTGCTGACTTTGGTTTTAAAGAATCAAAATTCCGTGTATCCGGCAGTTACTTTGATCAAAAAGGCGTTGTGCCTGAAAATGATTTCAAACGCTACACTTTTCGTATCTCTAATACCACAAAACTGTTTAAGGGAAAACTGGAACTGTCTCCCTCATTCGCTTACACAAGGTCTGATAACAACAAAGTGCTGAGAAGTGCCGGTGGTTACTTATTGAGTTTGCTTATCTGGCCTTCAACCAATGATATCAGATCTTTCGAAGATCCCAATGGAGATAAGCTCGCCTTGTTTAATTCAAACCCCAATGCTGATTTCGACAACCCGCTTTTCAATGTAAAGAAAAACAGGTCTTACGATGAAACGGACCGGAAAACGTATTCATTAGGCGTAAATTTCAATCCTTTCTCCTGGTTGTCTTTAACCGGAAGATTTGGATATGATACGTATGACATGGTTGGTTACCAGTTCTACCATCCGCAGTCCTTTTATCTTGCAAGGGGAACCGGCGGAACATTAGATAATTACTGGAGAAAATATATTGGCTATAATCATACCATTACAGCAACGGTAAAGAAAAAAATAGGAAAAGACCTCGAACTGCGTTTAATGGGTGGAACCATGTGGCAGGATTATGAAACAAAAATGTTTGCTATCTACGGTACCAATATTGTTGATTCTGTTGGAGGAGTAACTGGAAAGATGTATAAGAATGGCACTATCTTAACAGATAATGATCTCAGGGGGGTTGTTGGTGATTATATGGATAGCAGCATTACCCGGACTAATACAAGGCTGCGTTTATTGCAAAATAATTTAGGCAGGTACAATCAAAGTATTTCCCGCCAGTTTGCAGTATTTGGAGAATTTGCTGTAAGCTATAAAAACTATGCCTTCTTCTCTTATACACACCGGTTTGAAGAAGCCTCTACCCTACCTGAAAAAAACAGGAAATATGATTACCCGGGTGGAAGCTTAAGTTTGATCGTGAGTGATATCTTCCCTGCTTTGAAAAAGAACAGTGTGCTTAGTTACTGGAAACTGAGAACTTCTTTGGCCGGAACGGCAAGACTGAATCCACCCTATTCCACTCAATCTGTATTTGTGAACAATTTTGCCAGTGGTGGTGGTTTCTCTTACGGTTTCTTTAATAATAATGCAGACCTGGCTCCTGAAAAACAAAAAACTTATGAGTTGGGTACCGAGTTCCGCTTATTCAGCAGCCGGTTAAATGTGGATATGACCTATTATAACACACTGAATAAAGGTCAGATCATTAATGCATTCCGCCTGAGCTACGCAACAGGTTTCGTATTAAATACACAAAATGCAGCATCAACCAGGAACCAGGGTTTTGAAGTAGCATTGAACTTTGACATGTTACAAAAGAAGAAAGCTCTTCAATGGAATATGCGATTAAACTTTAACAAAATGTGGAATAAGGTAGAAGATATGCCACGTAATGTTGCAGAATACTACATAGCTGATACATGGCTGTATGGCAATGCAAGAGGCGGTCTTGTTTTTGGCGGACCGACTACTACTATTACATCTTTTGGTTATGCCAGGAATAATGCCGGGCAGATACTGATCAACCCGTTGAATGGCTTACCGGTTGTTGAAGGTCTTTTTAAAGTAAGAGGTGACAGGAACCCCAATTTCACGTTAGGTTGGCTGAATAGTTTCAGCTGGAAGAACTGGAAACTCAGCATGCTGTGGGACCTGAAAGTGGGTGGCGATATTTTCAACGGAAACAATATGTTCCTGACACGTACAGGCCGCAGCAAATTGACTGCTGACAGGCTGCTTCCAAGGGTGATACAGGGAGTATTAAATGACGGGCTGCAGAATTCAGCCACTCCTACTCCTAATACCATTGCTATTACTCCTTATTACCAGCAGGACTATTATACTACCATGCCTGAAGAAGCATTCATTGAAAAAGATGTGAACTGGTTCAGGTTGAGAGATATTTCTTTTAGTTACACCTTTTCATCCAATTTTATTAAAGGGATAAAAAGCCTTAGCGCCTTTGTTACCGGCAACGACCTGGTACTATTGACTAATTATAGTGGTGCAGACCCCATGGTGAATGGTAATACATCCGGCAGCCGCGGTGTGGGTGCTTATGGTTTCGATTATGGTACACTGCCCGCTGCTCTTACTGTAAACTTTGGAATCAGGGCATCCTTCTAACCTTTAAAACTTAAGAAAAATGAATAAACTATTAATAAAATTTTGCTTACTGCCGGTAGCAGCCGTACTGCTGTTCAGCTCCTGCAGTAAAAAAATTGACGAAGCATTTTTAAATCCCAATGCCACTACCCGTGTGCCTGTTGAAACTTTATTACCCGGAATCATAGGTAATTTCATCGGAAGTTCCTCAGCACAGGGATCTGCCTATGGTCTCGCTAACGACGGTCTCTATGTTGGCCGGTATGTTCAGTTCTGGGCAACAAATACACCATTGAACCAGTACGACCGTATGAGTGGCGCCACTGGCGGCAGTGATGTACTGGGTTCTGTTTGGGCCATGCATTATTATGGAATGGGACAAAACCTGGGAAGAATGATTGACTGGGCTGCCGAAGAAGAAAAATGGGACTATGTTGGTGTGGGCCATGCCATCAGGGCATGGAGCTGGCTGACACTGACCAATATGTACGGTGAAGCAATACTCAGGCAGGCTTTTGACCCCAATCGTCTTGTTTTTGACTATGACACACAGGAGGATATTTATGCCGAAGTCAGAAGACAAGCCCACCTGGCAATTGAAAACCTAAATAAAACAGGTGGCGGAGTAAGCCAGGCAAATCTTGCCCTTGGGGATGCTTACTTTTATAATGGTGATGTAAACAAATGGAAAAAATTTGTTTACTCTGTACTGGCCCGTTCCTTTCACTTAACAAATAAAGGAGCCAACTACCAGGCTGATTCAGTTTTATACTATTGTAACCTTGCCATTAACAGTAATGCAGATAATGCAGCGGCAAAGTTTGCGAACACTGGTATCACCGGTACATCCAATTTCTTCGGACCTATCAGGGGCAATGTGGGTGTCCTGCGCCAGACCCGTTTTATTGCCGACCTGATGTCTGGTGTTAATTCCATGTTTTTAGGGGTAGCTGATCCAAGGGCTCCTTATATCATCCGGGAAAACACAAATGGCACTTATAAAGGGGTTCGTCCTACAAAAGGTCCAGATGGACTGGCTACAGCTGATCTACCGCAAAATTTCTGGGGTAGTAGTTTTGCTTTAACTGCAGCTCCCGGAAACGATAACCCCTGCAGGTATATTTTCCAAAATGGAGTTCAATTTCCCGTTATCACGGCTGCTGAAATAGCTTTTATGAAAGCAGAAGCATTGTGGTTGACTGGCAACAAACCAGGCGCCCTTACAGCTTATATCGATGGCCTTAACCTGAGTTTTGATTTTCTTACCGGCACACCAGAATTTCATAATAAAGTGCCTGCTGCCATGCAGATCACACCGGCTACAAGAGCAGCTTACCTGGCCAACCCGGCCGTGGTTCCAACTGCCGCCAATCTTACCTTATCACATATCATGATGCAGAAATACATAGCCTTGTATGGTTATGGATTCATGCAAACATGGGTAGATATGAGAAGATATCATTATACAGACCTGGATCCTGTTACCGGTATGCAGGTATATGCAGATTTTGCCGCTCCAAGTGGATCAGATTTGTATCCTGATAACAATGGGAAATTGGCTTACCGTGCCCGTCCAAGGTATAATTCTGAATATTTATATAATGTTGCAGCACTAACAAGTATCGGGGCGATAGCACTGGACTATCATACCAAAGAACAATGGTTCTCTCAACCTTAATAACTAACTCACAAACTGAAAACTTATGAAGTTGATAAATAAAACTATTCTTGGGGTTGCCAGCCTGGCTGCAACATTCATGTTTTCATCATGTACTAAATCCTTTGATGAAAAAGTGGAACAGAACCGGGATTTCAGCAATAGCAGCTTGCTGCAGGTATATATGGCAACAGTAAATGCGGATCGTAATTATGTATATGTTGATTCTAAACCTGTAAATGGCGCAAAGCTAATACTCGGTTTTGCTTTTGCTGTCCCCGGTGGATACAGGGCTTTCATGATCAGGGATACTTTAACAGCCACCACACAAACACCACTGTCTTTTGCACAAAATATGGATGTAGGTAAAAATTATACCATTTTCATGTACGACACCATCAATGCTGCAAAGCAGAAAACAGTGGAAACCAAAATTGTTGTACCCGGAGATACTACTGCAAGACTTCGGTTTGCCAATTTTATTTTCTCAAAAAATGCTGTTCCGGCTGTTGACATCTTCTCAAAAAGAAGAAATGTAAATGTATTTACCAATGTGGCAGTTACCGGAGTAACAGATTTTATTCCTGTGCCTTCTGCATTTACTGATACCTTTTATGTAAGAGAAACAGGGACTACCAATCAACTGGCTGTTTTGAACGGTTTAACCCCCACTGAAAAAAGAAGCTATACTTTAGTATTCAGAGGAAGATATGAAACTACATCCGGTACTATTGCCAGGACATTATCGTCTTTCATTAACCGCTAAAGAATAAAAAAATAAACGTCGGGAAGGCTGTTCATGATGAACAGCCTTTTTTTTATCCAAAGAATAAATAAGCCATTGCAATGGCTGTAATAATACCAGCAAGGTCTGCCAACAGCATTGTCGTTACGGCATAGCGGGTATTTTTTATTCCTACTGCACCAAAGTAAACTGCGATAATATAAAAAGTAGTATCCGCAGAGCCCCTGAAGACAGAGGCAAGGTTACCCGCAAATGAATCGACCCCATGTGCATTCAACGTATCGATCATCATAGCCCTTGCCCCGCTACCGCTCAATGGTTTTAAAATGGCAGTTGGCAGTGCATCCACTACCCGTATATCGCCACCGAAGAAAATGAACAGATTTTTAATGCCATCCATAACAAATTCAAAAGCCCCGCTGTTTCTCAGCAAACTTATCGCTACTAATAAACCTACCAGGTAGGGAATGATCCGGATAGCTGTTTCAAAACCTCCTTTTGCGCCTTCTATAAAAGCATCAAATACCGGCGTCTTCTTGTAAACAGCACCCAGTATGATCAGTAAAAAGATCAACAGGATAATACCATTACTGAGACTGGTAGAAAATAATTGCACCCCTTTTGCATCCAGTGTTTTGATATATAAGATCAGGGCAGCGATAACGGCAGAGATACCCAATACCCATAGCAGGATGACCGACTGAAATATCCTGATACGTTGCCGGTAAGCCACTATTAACATAGCAGCGATGGTGGCTGCAAAAGTGGCAATCATACAAGGAATAAAAATATCTGTCGGATGCTGTGATTTTAAGGCTACCCTGTCAGCGATAATTATTGTTGGTATCAATGTTAAGCCTGATGCATGCAAACAAAGAAACATTAACTGTGGGTTAGAGGCGGTTGTTTTATCAGGGTTGATCTCCTGCAGGCTTTCCATCGCTTTTATACCAAAAGGTGTAGCCGCATTATCAAGGCCCATCAGGTTTGCAGAAAAATTCATCACCATATGTCCCATGGAAGGATGGTTCTTTGGTACATCCGGGAATATGCGGGAAAAGAATGGCCCGATTATCCTCGACAAGAACCGGATACCTCCTGCCTTCTCTGCAATATTCATAAATCCCATGAACAATGCCATGATACCAATCAGACCAATACAAAGATTGACAGCATCTTTTGTAGTTTCAAATATTCCGTTCGCATGCAATAACCGGTAAGCCCTGAAACCTCCATCACTAATCCTGTACACTTTTTCTTTACCCCATATCGCTACTTTCTGATCGATCAGCTGGCTGTGAACCGAAGCAGGGATACCTGCAGAATCCAAAGTTCTAGCCACAATGGTGTCTGTATTCTTTCCTGTAACCAGGCTGCTGAAAATATGCTGCTGCCCGGGTTCAAAGACAAATTTTCCAGCCGCTACCAGCAAGGCTATGATAATGAAAGCTGTCCAGATTCTGCTCAATGCCATGTGAATTCATGTTTAGGCTTTGAAGTTAAAGGTTTGAATTCAATCCTCCATCAGGCTGTTAACCCTTATCTTTGCGCCTCGAAAAATAAAAGATATGGCATTACAAGCAGGAATTGTGGGATTACCCAATGTAGGAAAATCAACTTTATTTAATGCGGTTAGCAATAGTGCCAAAGCACAGGCAAGCAATTACCGTTTCTGTACCATTGATCCTAATGTAGGCCTGGTTGATGTTCCGGACCCCCGTTTAAATAAACTGGCAGAACTGGTAGTGCCCGACCGTATTGTACCTACCCAGATCGAAATCGTAGACATCGCCGGCCTTGTTCGGGGTGCCAGCAAAGGTGAAGGATTGGGTAATAAGTTTTTGGCCAATATCCGGGAAGTAGATGCCATCATTCATGTGGTCCGTTGTTTTGAAGATGAAAATATATTAAGAGATGAAGGAGCCATCAATCCTGTCAGCGATAAAGAGATCATTGACACCGAACTGCAGTTAAAAGACCTTGATAGTGTAGAGAAGAAAATTCAGAAAACAGAAAAGCAAATAAAACTGGATCCTAAATATAAAGCAGAACTGGAAGTACTGATCCGGTGTAAAGAACATCTTGAAAAGGGGAAAAGTATCCGGGAACTGGATTTAGATAAGGAAGAAAAAAATGCTATTGCCGATCTATGCTTATTGACCGACAAACCTGTGTTATATGTTGCCAATGTTGATGAACCATCCATGCACACCGGGAATAAATTTTCGGAAGCCTTGAAGGAATCGATAAAAAATGAGAAGGCGCAAATGATCATTATGAACAATAACATTGAAGCACAGATCGCTGAAATGGAAAATGGGGAGGATAAACAATTGTTCATGGAAGAATACCATATGGAAGAACCTGCCCTGGACCGGTTGATTCACTCAGCTTATAAATTACTCAATCTCTACACTTACTTTACTGCGGGTGTGCAGGAAGTCAGGGCCTGGACCATTCACCAGGGTTGGAAAGCTCCGCAGGCAGCCAGTGTGATCCATACAGATTTTGAGAAAGGTTTCATCAAGGCAGAAGTGATCAGCTATGATGATTTTGTTCAGTATGGTTCGGAAGCAGCCTGCAGGGAAGTTGGTAAATTAAGAATTGAAGGCAAAGAGTATGTGGTGAAAGATGGGGATGTGATGCATTTCCGGTTCAATGTATAGTACGCTGGCCACCTTTAATTTTATATAGATCAAAAATCAAGTCCCTTTAGGAAGCTGGCGACTTAGAACAATGCCGTCACTCCCGCCCTTCCTAAATGTACAGTACGGGATGATCCGGCTTTACGACCATCGTATTGAAAATTCAACTCAAGGTTATTAATCAGCCGTTTGTTAAAGCCCAGTGACCAAAGGAAATTTTTTCCCGGCAACAGACCATCCAGCATAATATAGCTTACTGTTGTATTGGCCGGAGAATCATAATTAATATTATTAAAAGTAAACTTGCCGGTAAGAGAGCTCCGTTGCAGGATATTATACCTTGATTCAAGATTCAATGAATTGGAGATAGATTTCTCATTCCCGTAAAGGGGCAGGTTTTTCTTACTATCAAACTTGTAGCTGCTCACTATCCTGAACTTTGTGCCTTTTATATAAATCACTGAAGGTTCAACAGTGTAAACCGAAAGCTGGTAATTGCGGTTGGTAAACTGAGGTGTATATAATGCGTTTGTTCCTATTTTACCATTTACAGTAAGCGCCAGGCTTCTGTTAATATTCCATCGCCATTTTACAGACCAGTCATTTATTTTCCTGCTCTCGTATCCATAAGTGAGTAATGATTTCCCGTTATTACGATAATTGCTGAAATCAAATCCCCATTTACTGCTAAACCGGTTAAAGGAAAGTGTATTTAGGATGGTAGTACTTAAGGTAATTAATGCCGTATCATTTACCCCATATTTGAAGGGATTGAATTCGAACCCCCCGCTGGCAACCGATTTTTTACTGGTCTGAAATGAGGTGAGCAGGTTCAATTTTGACAATAGTTTCTTCGCACCTTTCAGGTTAGGTGAGTTTAATACAGCCCTTGGACTTATATCAAGCCTGTAGTTGAATGTGATATAATTTGCCTTTATAAAATCGTTGGTTGGTGTAAACACCCGTATAAATTTTGCCTGGTCAGGAAAAGCGGCAAGTTCAAATTCGTTCAGTTGCTGAATACCATCATTGTTATAATCGATCCAGGCATATTCACCCTGCCCGGCAGGCACTTCTAAATATGCAAAATCCCTGCGCTGTTCCTGCCCAGCGCCTACTTCGTACAAAACAGTTCCCGTTAGTAACCCTTTCCATTCATTCATTACATACTCTGCCCGTCCTAAAATAGTTTCATCTTCTTTTTGTCTGGACAAAGTGGCATTGTACACTTTTAATTTACGGAATGTCGTATTCAGGTAAAACTGGCGTTTAGGGTTTGCGAGTAATTCTGTTTGCAGGTTCAGGTTCAGGCTCCGGTCACCTCTCACAAATTCTTTTCCGACCGGGTATTTATCAGACCTTGTAAAGAAGGTAATGCCATATTTATTCTTTTTACTTTCATCCGATTTTAAATAAGCAGAGTAGATATCAAATGAAAATGCGGTAGGAGTCAATGTATCATTTGTCTTATAACGGGAAGTACTTTGCTCCAGCGCATAATTAAGCCCCACTCTCCAGTTGTCCATTTTCTTCAACTGTTTACTTAAATCAAGGGTTGGCCGTAAGAAAGTTCCTTTATCATTTTGCACATTAAAATTTGTAACAGTAAACTGGTTGTTGAACCGCCAGCCTTTCCAGTCAGCATTATGTTTTATTACATTCTGAAATCCATTATAATTATCACTGCGGTTATAATTGATAAACTGGTAGGAAACTGCATGATTATTCTTATCCTTCAGACCTGCTGACACCCTGATGATATTCTCATTAACA
>Ga0209582_1001532_pt1 | contig 10993 bp, 10 predicted proteins | sample KloWWTmetKNB5Kit_FD_187176 | JGI IMG/M metagenome (GOLD analysis project Ga0209582, IMG submission 187176) | Active sludge microbial communities from Klosterneuburg, Austria, studying microevolution and ecology of nitrifiers - Klosterneuburg... | ecosystem: Engineered > WWTP > Aerobic digester >...
ACCATAGCATCCCATTTCCATATATTGCGATTGGCCTGATTCGTCAAGATAGCTAGCCTTCATGATTTCAGAGTATTTTGTTCTCAATTGAAAAATATGCCCAACTTCAATCCCACGACAAATTTCTAATTTTCCCTTACCATCTGGGGATGTATCACCCGATACAACATTTCGGATATCAAATATATGCTCCGGTAATTTTAGATCGCGACCGAAGTTCACATGGGTTAAATGGTAGCCTTCTTCATTTGCGCCACAAACAAAATTACTCATGTTAATAACAGCATGATCAGCAATGATACAAGCTTCTACCCCTACTGGACCGATATATCCGGGTACTGTTCCTGCAGCCTGTAGGATATCCTCTTCGCTTGCCATCTGATATTCTGATAAGAAAGGTATTTTCCTTACTTTTAGTTCGTTGAGCTGATGATCGCCACGTAGCAGTAGAAGATATATTTTATCATTGGCTTTTATCGCGAGTGTTTTTACAGTGTTCTGCAGTGGAACATTGAGATAGTCTGCAACTTCAGCGCATGTTCTTTTCTCAGGTGTGGATATTTTCTGCATAATGCCGGTAGGTTCTACACGTTCTTGTCGGGTGGGTAGTGAGCTAGCCAATTCGATATTGGCAGCATAGTCAGAGTCAGGACAAAATGCGATGGCGTCTTCGCCAGAATCTGCTAAAACATGAAATTCATGTGAGCCACTGCCTCCTATCGCGCCAGTGTCAGCAGCTACAGCACGAAACTTCAATCCAAGGCGAGTGAAAATGCGGCTATAGGTTTCATACATTAGTTGATAAGTTTGCGCTAAGCTTTTTTCATTCGTATGAAATGAATATGAATCTTTCATTAAGAACTCTCGTGCACGCATTACACCGAAACGGGGGCGAATCTCATCACGAAATTTTGTTTGTATTTGGTAGAAATTGAGGGGTAATTGGCGATAGCTTTTGATTTCTTTGCGAGCTATGTCGGTTATGATTTCTTCATGGGTCGGACCGAAACAAAAACTATGTTCGTGGCGATCTCTTATTTTTAGCATTTGTGGACCGAATACATCCCATCGACCGGTTTCCTGCCACAGCTCCGCGGGTTGAATAGCAGGCATCAGAACTTCAATGGCTCCACTTTTATTCATTTCTGCACGAACAATATTTTCTATTTTCCGGAGCACTCTTAAACCCAAGGGCATCCACGTATATAATCCACTGCCAAGACGTTTTATCAATCCAGCGCGTAACATCAATTTGTGACTTATTAATTCTGCTTCGGTGGGGGCTTCTTTAAGTGTTGAAATGAAAAATTGCGAGACGCGCATGAGATAATTCCATTATGATAATAAAGTTGTAGTAATTTTACCTTGAAATAATTGAACCGGTGTAGATTCATCTATTTATTGAATATTGATTTTCAATTGTAGATGGGCAAGAAAAACAAGAACAATATCGAAAGTATGGGTTTTTGTTTTATGGACACTTTCAATCTCTAGTAAAGTATGAAAAAATCCAGGCATTTGATTGGTCATATGGGTAATTCACATGATTGACCGTAACGGATATCGCCCCAATGTTGGTATTATTTTGCTTAATTCAAAGAACGAAGTTTTTTGGGGCAAACGAATTAGGCAAAATTCTTGGCAATTTCCACAGGGAGGCATTAAATCAGGAGAAAGCCCAGAGCAAGCCATGTATCGGGAATTAACCGAGGAAGTGGGTTTGCGTCCAAATCATGTAGAGATTGTTGGGCGCACACGCGATTGGCTGCGGTATGAAGTCCCAGATCGATGGATACGGCGTGAGTGGCGTGGGAATTATAAGGGACAGAAACAGATTTGGTATTTACTGCGATTGATTGGGCGTGATAGTGATGTATCGCTTCGTAGAAGTTCGCATCCGGAATTTGATGCATGGCGTTGGAATCAATATTGGGTTGAGCTAGATTCCGTTGTTGAATTTAAACGTAAAGTTTACAAGCAGGCGTTGACAGAGTTGTCGCGTCTACTAAAAACAGATCCTTATCCAAACACTGGTTATGATAGGGATAGCGTGACTAAAGGAACAGGTGGAATCTTAACTGATCAACTCGAATTAAATGAGTAATTCGATCATTGTTCAAAGTTTTTCTGCAGAAATAAATTATCTAAGGAGGGATTAAGTTATCCAGTGAATATACAGAAATGTATTGATCACTGCATCGTTCTATTTAAGACTCCCATTTGTGGGTGTTTCATCAGGCGTAATCGGCTGCGCCATCTCAGCCGTTTTTTAGGGAAAATACAGATGAAGATACGTACACTGGTTGCGTCGCTGTTGTCAATCGGCGCTCTTGTCACTTCGATGAATGTTTCGGCCAATGAACCTATCCAACCCATCAAAGCTGCAAATGTGAAGAATGCTGACATGGTTGAATTGGGTAAGATGTTGTTTTTAGATCCACGCTTATCAAAATCAGGCTTCATATCCTGCAATTCTTGTCATAATCTTAGCATGGGCGGGACAGATAATATTCCGACTTCAATAGGTCACGCATGGCAGCAAGGGCCTATTAATGCTCCAACTGTATTAAATGCTAGCATGAATCTAGCGCAATTCTGGGATGGGCGTGCTAAGGATTTAAAAGAACAGGCGGGCGGCCCAATTGCCAATCCAGGAGAAATGGCATCTACGCATAAAGTAGCTGTTGAGGTTCTACAATCTATTCCTCAGTATCGTGCACATTTTCAAAAAGCATTTGGCTCCGATCAGGTTGATATTGATCGAGTAACTACCGCAATCGCCGCTTTTGAGGAAACCTTAGTAACACCGGGATCGCGTTTCGATAAATGGTTAGAGGGTGACAAGAAAGCTCTGAATCAACAAGAGCTGGAAGGATATGAGTTATTCAAGAGTAGTGGTTGTTCAGGCTGTCATAATGGACCGGCGGTAGGTGGCGCCCTTTATCAAAAGTTTGGTGTTCACCATCCGTATAAGACAGCTAGTAAAGCAGAAGGTAGAAAAGCAGTTACTGGAAAAGATACTGACCTAAATGTTTTCAAGGTGCCTACTTTACGTAATATTGAATTAACCTATCCCTATTTTCATGATGGCGCTGCAGCTTCATTAGAAGACGCTGTTAAAACAATGGGAAAGGTTCAATTGGATCGTGATTTCAATAAGAAAGAGATTGATAGTATTGTGTCTTTCCTGAAGACACTAACGGGTGAGCAACCTAATATTAAAATGCCTATCCTGCCGCCTTCAAATAACAATACACCCAAACCTATACCATTCTAATTTGTATTGACTTGAAGAACCCAAATTTCTTAAAGTCTATACTGTCGAGATAATTGAGTTAAATTTGAGTTTATGCATCCAAGCTATACATGGCTTGGATGCTTTTTTCTGATACATACTTATTTGCTCTAGTGTAAATAATAGCGCTCTCAGGAATTGTTTTCTTAATATCATGGGGTTCAAGTGTTGATGCAATCGGGTATAGATTTACATTTGAAAATAAAGTAGAGTCACTATTCCAATAACCAATAATTAGAATAGGGAATTACCCATGGGTAATAAGGGACAGTTACTTCAAGATCCATTTTTGAATATATTGCGGAAAGAACATATTCCAGTTTCTATATATCTAGTGAATGGTATTAAATTGCAAGGGCAAATTGATTCATTTGATCAATATGTTGTGCTACTAAAGAACTCCGTTACGCAAATGGTATATAAACATGCGATTTCTACAGTTGTACCTGCTAGAGCAGTGACTATTCCCGTTGAAGTAACAGAAGTACGTGATACTTAGAGCCTGAAAGTTCAGGTATGCACAGATTAAAAGCTGCTGATACAGCAATTCTGGTCAGTCTCGATTTTGGTGAGAATGCCTATTTAGATAGTTTGCAGGAATTGCAGCAATTAGCCTTAAGCGATAAGCTTCAAGTGGTGGCTGTTGTCGAAGGAAAACGCTCTCGCCCAGATCCTACGACCTATGTTGGAAGCGGAAAAGTAAATGAGATAGCGCAGCTTATAGCGAAAACCCAAGCTTCGCTGATTATATTTAACCATGATCTATCGCCAGCACAACAACGAAACTTATCTATACGTTTAGACTGTAGTGTTATTGATCGTACCAGTTTGATTCTGGATATATTCGCTCAACGTGCTAAAAGTTATGAAGGAAAACTTCAAGTTGAGCTTGCACAGCTTGAACATCTTGCTACTCGTTTAGTACGTGGATGGACGCATCTTGAACGACAAAAGGGGGGCATTGGTTTGCGCGGTCCAGGAGAAACTCAGTTAGAGACGGATCGTCGACTGATTAAAAAGCGAGTCAAATTACTGAAAGAAAAATTATCGATACTTCAACGGCAAAGAAATGTTCAAAGGCGATCACGGCAGCGCACAGAAGTATTGTCAGTATCCATTGTCGGTTATACCAATGCAGGTAAGTCAACGCTATTTAATAAATTAACCCGTGCGCATTCCTATACTGCTGATCAGCTATTTGCCACATTGGATACAACTACACGAAAACTGTATCTTGCTGGAAGTGGTTCTGCAGTGATTTCTGATACAGTAGGATTTATTCGTGAATTACCGCATACTTTGGTGGCAGCCTTTCGAGCAACGCTTGAAGAAACCGTTCGGGCCGATATACTACTTCATGTGATAGATGCTAGTAATCCAGCTCGAGATGAGCAAGTTGATGAAGTAAATAAAATACTGAAAGAAATTGGTGCTGATACTATTCCTCAAGTTTTAATTTTAAATAAGATAGATTTGATCGACTTAGGAACAACCAGTAAAGGTTGCATACGCGATGAATATGATAGAATATCTCGCATTCGTTTAAGTGCAAAGACTGGTGAAGGTATAGAGCTTGTAAGGCAAGCATTGACAGAAGCAATTGCAGAAAACTCCAGAAAATTGTACGAGAATTCTAAAGATACTAAGAAAGTAATTGGAAGTTGTGCTACGGTACAAGAACTTTTTTGAACGAACAAAACAGGAATGATTATGGGATTAAATGATCCACAATGGGGAAGAAATAAAGGCGACTCTGGTCCGCCAGATCTGGATGATGTTCTCCGCAATGTCAATAAAAAGATCAACAGTATTTTTGGTCAGAAAAAAAGCGACGGAGGTGATGATGGATCGAGAGATAAAATTCCAAAGCAACAGAGTGGTGGAAATATTGTATTGATTCTGGTGATACTTGCCGTGGTGTGGTTGGCTAGTGGATTCTACATTGTGGATGAGGGACAAAGAGGTGTGGTATTACGGTTCGGTCAATATACTGATACAGCACCAGCAGGCTTGCGGTGGCATTTTCCCTACCCTATCGAAAAAGTCGAGATGGTGAATGTCAGTCAAGTTCGTACCGTCGAAATTGGCTATCGAAATAATGTAAGAAGCAAGGTGCTCAGAGAATCATTGATGTTAACTGATGATGAAAATATCATTGATATCCAGTTTGCCGTTCAATATATTCTGAACAATCCAGAAAATTTTCTTTTTAAAAATCGGAATCCTGATGATGCTGTTTTGCAGGCTGCAGAAACTGCCATTAGGCAAGTAATTGGTAAAAGTAAAATGGACTATGTTCTTTACGAAGGACGCGAGCAAGTTGCTGCTAATGCTACTCAATTAATGCAGAAGATTTTAGATCGATATGAAATAGGTATCTCTATCAGTAAAGTAACCATGCAGAATGCACAACCACCAGAGCAGGTTCAAGCTGCATTTGATGATGCAGTCAAAGCTGGGCAAGATAGAGAGCGTCAAAAAAATGAAGGTCAGGCTTATGCTAATGACGTGATTCCAAGAGCAGTGGGTAATGCAGCTCGGTTGATTCAAGAGTCTGAAGGGTATAAGCAAAGAGTGATTGTCAGTGCGGAAGGTGATGCTAAACGATTTGAGCAGATTCTTGTTGAATATAGCAAAGCACCCAAAGTAACCCGAGAGCGTTTGTATATGGATATGATGCAACAAGTGCTTTCTAATACAAGTAAAATCGTAGTAGATCAGAAAAATGGCAATAATCTTTTATACTTGCCATTGGATAAGTTGGTTCAAACGACAGGGTCGACATCAGCTTCAACTGTAACTACAACACCATCTGCACAGGAATCAGCACCTGATAATGCTATACGAACACGAGAATCTTTCCGCAGTCGTGAAAGGGAGATTAGATAGATGAAAAATTTTACATCCATATTTTTAGGTATCATCATTGCAATATTTTTTCTGGGCAGCTCGGCTGTTTATATTGTAGATGAGCGACAACAAGCAATTCTATTTCAACTGGGGGAAGTGATTGATGTTAAAACTAAACCCGGTTTGTACTTCAAGATTCCTTTTGCGCAGAATGTGCGGTTTTTTGAGAAACGTATCTTGACAATGAACACAGAAGAACCTGAGCGTTTTATTACTTCTGAAAAAAAGAATGTTTTGGTAGATTTGTTTGTTAAATGGCGAATTGTCGATGTGAAACAATATTATATTAGTGTTCGAGGTGATGAAGGATTAGCACAGACACGGTTAGCACAAACCATCAATGCAAGTTTACGTGACGAATTTGGTAATCGTACTGTTCATGACGTAGTTTCAGGTGAACGCGATGTGATTATGGAGATTATGCGCCAAAAGGCGGATGCTGATGCTCGTTCTATTGGAGTCGAAGTTGTTGATGTTCGTTTAAAGCGAGTAGATTTACCGCAAGAAGTAAGTGAGTCGGTATATAGACGTATGGAAGCCGAGCGTAAAAGAGTTGCTAATGAATTACGCTCTACTGGTGCTGCCGAATCAGAGAAGATTCGTGCTGATGCTGATCGTCAACGAGAAGTCATACTAGCTGAGGCTTATCGTGAAGCCCAGAAAACGATGGGTGATGGTGATAGTCAGGCTGCGGCAACTTATGCTACGGCATTTCAGAAAGACTCCGAATTTTATGCTTTCTGGCGCAGCATGGATGCCTACAAACAATCATTCAAGAACAAGAGCGATATGCTGGTGCTTGAGCCTACTTCAGATTTCTTCAAATATATGAAGAATCCTGCAACAAGTAAATAGGTTGGACATTTGAATTGATATATCCAGAGTTCTCAAGAATTCTGAAAAATGTAGAGTGTTTCTCGATTAGTAAAAAAGTATATGTAATTTATTTTGTATAATTAATGAAGAGGTTCTGGAAATCGTAGTTTTTTATACTCGATTAAAACAGAACCTCTTGTTTTTTTATACTTGTTTTAGAAAGCTTGATTAATGCTTGATTAAGCAGGGATCGTCTATATGTGGGAAAATTTTCTGAGTGCGATTGCATTAATGTTAATTCTAGAAGGCATGTTACCATTCCTATCTCCTCAGACTTGGCGAGAAGCATTCAGGAAATTAATTGAAATCAATGATCAACAGATACGTTTTGTTGGTTTGACTTCAATGATCATCGGATTGGCACTGCTTCTTGTTGTAAGCTAGTGTTTTTTATTCATCTCGCACACAAATCTGTCAATTGTAAATATGCGTAATTGGTTACTTCCGGAATATGTTGAGGATATATTGCCTGATGAAGCATTACATATCGAGATAATGCGTCGTCAGATTATTGACTTGCTATTTGTTCATGGCTATCAATTAGTAATACCACCAATGCTTGAATACGTAGAATCTCTGCTATCAGGAAGCGGTAGCGATATGGATTTGCGTATATTCAAAGTGATAGATCAACTAAGTGGTCGTATGATGGGATTGCGTGCTGATATGACGCCGCAAGTTGCTCGAATCGATGCACATCTATTGAACTGTGAGGGCATAACTCGCCTATGTTATGCCAACAGTGTATTGCACACGGTGCCATTTGGTTTAACACAAACCCGAGAACCGCTGCAAGTCGGTGCAGAACTCTATGGTCATTCTGGTTTAGATAGTGATTTAGAAGTTCAGCGACTGATGTTGCAATGTTTATCGATTGCAAATGTATGTAATATTCATTTGGATCTGGGGCATGTGGCAGTTTTCCGGAGCTTAATTAAACATGCAGATATCTCACGGGAACTCGAGACTGAATTATTTGCCATTCTGCAAGCTAAGGATGTTTCAACTTTAAAAGAAATATGTTTAGGGCTAGAAAAAAATACGTGTGAAGCTCTAATGTTATTGCCAGAGCTATATGGTGACAAGAAGGTTTTAGTAGAAGCCTATAAACATTTGCCTGACTATCCAGAAATTAGAGTTGCACTCGATGAGCTAAGCACGATAGAAGAACAACTAAAAGCAGCTGTTGATAATATTGCATTCGATTTGGCTGATTTGCGAGGATATCATTATCATACGGGTATGGTGTTCGCTGCATACGCGAGTGGGTGCTCAAATGCAATTGCTTTGGGTGGACGCTATGACGAAATTGGCAAGGCCTTTGGGAGAGCACGCCCAGCTACGGGGTTTAGCATGGATTTGCGAGAGATATCGCGACTAGTGAACTCTGATCTGTATCCAAAAGCGATTCGTGCCCCTTTTCAGGGGAAAAACAAGGCGTTGGAACTGAAAATTGAGCAACTGCGCCATGCAGGGCAAATAGTTGTTATGGAATTACCTGGACCTGGACAGAAAAATGAATCTTTAGATTGTGACAGACAGTTAGTGTTAGATAATGGTGAGTGGGTAGTTAAGGAAATTTAATTTTTATAATCAGAGTTTTTTAGAGATTAGGGATATGACTAAAAATGTTGTAGTCATTGGTACCCAATGGGGTGATGAAGGAAAAGGAAAAATCGTTGATTGGTTGACGGATCACGCGCAAGGCGTAGTACGATTTCAAGGGGGGCACAATGCTGGTCATACTTTGGTGATAGGTAATAAAAAAACCATACTACACCTTATTCCGTCAGGTATTTTGCGTGATAATGTAATTTGTTATATTGGCAATGGGGTGGTGATATCACCGGAAGCTTTACTTAGTGAAATTGATATGCTTGAGCATAATGGTATCAATGTCAGAGGTAGACTACGGATTAGTGAAGCCTGTCCCTTAATATTACCATGTCATACTGCATTAGATATTGCGCGCGAAAATGCAAAGGGCGTTGGAAAGATTGGAACTACTGGACGCGGTATTGGCCCAGCGTATGAGGACAAGGTGGCTCGACGTGCAATTCGTTTACAAGATTTATTTCATCGTGAACGCTTTGCGGAAAAGTTCGCTGAAATGCTTGATTATCATAATTTTGTACTAAAGAATTATTTTAATGTACCCAGTATAGATTTCCAGAAAACACTGGAAGAAATATTAAGTCAGTCGGAAAGAATTAAACCGATGGTGGCAGACGTACCTCAACTTTTATTTGATGCACATAAAGCTGGCAAGAGTTTATTATTCGAAGGTGCGCAAGGTGCGCTATTGGACGTCGACCATGGTACATATCCATTTGTTACATCCAGTAACTGTGTGGCCGGAGCTGCGGGACCAGGCAGTGGTGTGGGGCCACAAATGTTACATTATGTATTAGGTATTACAAAAGCTTATACAACGAGAGTTGGTTCTGGACCATTTCCAACGGAATTGAATGATGATATTGGTAAGCATCTAGCTACCCGTGGACATGAATTCGGATCAACAACAGGGCGACCACGTCGGTGTGGATGGTTTGATGCGGTCGCACTCAAACGTTCTATTCAGATAAATGGTGTAACAGGACTATGTATTACTAAGCTTGATGTATTAGACGGTGTGGAAAGCCTCAATCTGGGAATTGGCTATAAGTTGAGCGATGGTAGTAGTAGCAATATATTGCCAGTGGGAGCTGAAGACCTGGATAATTGTGAACCAATATATGAAGAAATTCCTGGATGGTCGGAAAGTACCGCTGGAATTAGAGATTTTGATCAACTTCCAAAAGCAGCACAAAATTATCTGAGGCGATTGGAAGATGTATGTGAAGTACCGATCGATATGATTTCTACTGGACCTGATAGAGAAGATACTATTTTATTGCGCCATCCCTTTAAGGTGAAGTGAAAGCACTTCTTTATAATATCGTTAGTCTTTATGAGGAATTCTTATCATATACGGATATTAAATTGGCAAGAAAATGAAACGGTCCTACGCTTTGTTCGGAAAACAGTTTTTATTCTTGAGCAACAAATTCCTGAAGACCTGGAATGGGATGAGTTTGATTCGATCAGTATGCATATACTTGCGCTAAATAGTGATGCAGAACCTATTGGTACAGCGAGATTATTGCCTGATGGCCATATTGGACGTATGGCAATACTAAAAGAATGGCGCGGAAAGCGAGTTGGTAGCGCCATAATGGAAAGAATATTGCAAGAAATGATTAGGCGAGATATGCGCAAAGCAAAGCTAAATGCGCAAGTAACCGCCAGAAATTTCTACGGAAAATTTGGATTCCAAGCATCAGGAAAAGAATTTATGGAAGCCGGCATTCCACATATCAAGATGACTCTTGAGCTATTTTAAAATGTAGTAATTCAGACCCGATCTGACAATCACCCGATTTGACGATGTGCCTGTTAGATCAAATTCAGTTATTCAATGCGGTGATTTTATCGTCCCATATCTCCCTTCCGTCAATTAAAGTTTGTATCGGGGTGCGTCCACAACACATCTTGCCCTGGTGAGTACGCGCACTGTTGTAGTACGCCATCCAGTCATCCAGATCGTATTGTAACTCTTCGATGGACTGGTAAATCTTGCGCCGGAATGCCACTTGGTAGAACTCCTGCAAGATGGTTTTGTGGAAACGCTCGCAAATACCGTTGGTCTGCGGATGATTGGCTTTCGTTCTGGATTGCTCAATATCGTTTAGTGTCAAGTAAAGCTGGTAATCGTGATTCTCCGGTTTGCCGCAATATTCGGTACCACGGTCGGTCAGGATGCGGATGACCCCCATACCTTTCTCAGCGAAGAATGGCAGTACCCGGTCATTGAGCAAATCAGCCGAGGTGATCGGTGTTTTGGTGGTATATAGCTTAGCTGCTGCCCACTTG
>Ga0209582_1001536_pt1 | contig 10975 bp, 11 predicted proteins | sample KloWWTmetKNB5Kit_FD_187176 | JGI IMG/M metagenome (GOLD analysis project Ga0209582, IMG submission 187176) | Active sludge microbial communities from Klosterneuburg, Austria, studying microevolution and ecology of nitrifiers - Klosterneuburg... | ecosystem: Engineered > WWTP > Aerobic digester >...
ACTTCAGCGCAGCTTATAATTTTTTAATTCATCTAGGTAAAGAACGGGGATTGACAAAAAAACAATCCGTTGAATAAACCATTTTGCTTCGTATTACGTCATTACTGTTATTTGGAACAAATATTTTATTTTATGCTATTGAAAAAAAATCTGAAATACTTTTTCCCTTTGATGGCCATAGTGTCACTATCTTTATTTTCTTGTGATAAAGAAAAGACGAGCATTTCGTATTCACAACAATTAGAAATAGACAAAGGTAAGTTGAGAGACTATCTAACCGCAAATAATATTGTTGCAGATTCCACCCCGGAAGGTCTATATTTTATTATCGACAGTAAAATCGATTCATCAACCACCAAGCCGACTACCTCATCCAATATCCAACTCAATTACAAAGGATATTTATTAAATGGGAAGGTATTTGATTCCGGTAATAATGTTACTTTCAACCTTTCGAAACTGATAGAAGGGTGGCAAGTGGGGCTTGTTCACTTTAGTGAAGGAGATAGGGGCAGATTATTTATTCCTTCCGGACTGGCTTATGGCACAACAGGATCGGGAAGTATACCTCCTAATTCCCCCTTAATATTTGATATCACACTCCTTAAAGTATTGGAATAAAGGACATTGTAATTGGACTATTACGGATATCCAATCGGTAATAGCGCTCAGTTCGGGATGCATGGCGTGGATATCATCCACCACTTCTGAAAAGGTCGATCCTTTAATTTTTGAAAAATAGGCCTAATAACTCTAAAGAGGACAATTCTACTATAGCAGAGCAAATCTGAATAATCCAGATTGGATGACAAGGATAAAACTACCTTTTATGGCATGATTGAACCGAGAGTACCTGAAAGAAATTCAAAGATATATTCAGAAAAATGTGGCGACGCTTTAAAAATTCAAAACCTAGCCAAGTTGGTTCTGTTGGTTTGATCTGTAATAATCAACTAAATCTTTTGGGTAATACTGGTTGTCTCGAAAACTACTGTCGTCTAAATCTAAGATTGCTACAATGGCTGCGGATTCAAATGACCAGTAGCCGTAATAATATCTCGCTCTATCAATAGATGCTACATAATTGTGCCACGTCAAAAGTTTAGTGTTATTGTACCACCCTTCAAGATACTTCTTGATATCACTACTATTAATATCAGCATAATTGCCTTTTTTATATAAATTACTAAATGGCTTATATGTGGTCTTTGTCCTCTCAATAGTCAAAGGACTCTTTGTATTACTCTCAATCAGATAAAGTATAAAATCATCCTTAATTTTACCTTTTTCAATTAAATACTTAAGCTCTCTAAATTCGCTTGGCTTCACGTTTATTAATATTGCAATAGATATCATCCAAACTAAATAACAATATTGATTTAACATATATTGATCCAGTACTTTGTTTCCTAATTTGAGTTTAACAACACTGTCTTCCCATCCATCTATTAAAAGAGCTAGGCTTTTATGGTACTCTTTTGTTATTAAATCTAATGAAACGCCAGCACTGTACTTTGCAATTAAAATTTCAAATGAAAATAAAAAAATCTGATATTTAGCAAATGAAATTTTATCATTTGTAAGTACTCCGCTATTAATTCTAAAAATAGACTCTCTAATTAAATCTTGTTTTTCTTCTATAAATAGCTCATAATAATTATTTCCCCTATCCTTAACTAACTTGTCTCTCATATATCTATGGAATAAATTCGCCAAAAGGTCCAGCGCCTCCACTTCCAGGGCCATTTGGTGTTAAATAGCCCGTACTACCTACATACTGATAAGATACAGCACCATCAGGACTAACCTTTGCAAGAATCCTTTTATAATTTTTTGTTTGAAGCAAATTTGTAATTGTTGCTTGATCTAAGTTAATGTTTGACCAATCACGTGAAGTTATCCAATCATCACTCATTTGTCTTGGCAAACCTGTTGTAGGATCGGCAGGATTCAGAGAAGCTGATCCCGTATATTTTCCCTCTACAACAAAATATTCGCCATTCTTTACATAGATGCCATCTAAATCATTATGACCAGGTGAATCGATTCCATCAATCCTTGGTTGTAATGAAGTGTAGCCTTTTGCATTCAAATCTAAATCTGCTCCAATTTCACCAAAATTACCCTTTCTAGCATTGCTTGCATTGGCGATATCTTCAGCATATTCATTGATTAATGAACGTTGATTGAGGTTGGTAATATTCGTTCTGAAAGTTGGGGGCAAATCAAGTTTGTATAAATCTTCCCACGCCTTAACACATCCCACCTTCTCCCCAAACAACACCCTCAACGCCTCACCGCCCTCACCTGCCAGATCTTTTTCCAGCTGATTGAGGGTGGCATTGTCCATACTCTTTAGTATGTCAGACAAATGTACTCTTTTTTCGGCATCTAACAAATTATCGGCGATATTTTGGATTTGTTGCAATTCCGGCCGGCGGACGTGGGCATAGATGTCTGTGCCCTCTTTATCCAACAATTTGAGATAGGTCAACTTGTCAGCCTCCTCAGCATGATAGATTATACGTATTTGATGGCTGTGAAAGGCTTTGTTGATAGCTGCTTGATAGAAGTTTTCAGACATTTGGATGACCTGGTCCGGATCGATGCGCATAGCCATGGAAAATGCTATCATCCTGAATGAATTCCGGGCTTTGACCGGCAAGAATGCACTGTTGGCAAGGGCTATAAAGGTCGCACCGCGTGCTGATACAATAGCATTTTTAATTGGAGATATGGATTCCCTGATTATCTTGACGCCGGCTGTGCCGACAGTAATTATAAACGTACCCTATAAAATCAGTAGAGAGGGCTGAGATCAGGGTGGATATAAGTGCGATGATGTATTCTTCCTATGGCATCTGTCGATAATATGATGTCTCCCCCTATGAAAGGCTTGTTCATACCCTAAAGGTCATCGGCAATTACCCAATTAACAAAATACATGTCCTCCTTACATTTAATTTCAGTAAGAATCGGAGGTAGTTGGTCGGTTGCTTACTACATAAAAAAATTCAGGATATCGAAAAACTAGACGGCAATACCAAAGAACATCTGTTTTTTCCTTATTGATAACGTCATCCAAAATCATAAAACTAAACTGGCGTTTAATTAAAGGATGCATATTACTTTACTAAAATAAATCCTCTCTTTTTTTACAGTCAAAAATAATTACTTTTTTATCCGTAATATTATAAAATAAAATAAATGGCAAGTAAGCGTGGCAGGCAAAATGAATTCCATTTTCCAATTTAGGGTAACTAAAAGGGTTCAATTTTAGAATCTCAAATATGCTTTTTATTGTATTAAGTATCCCGATGACGTGTGATTCGAAAATATTTTGATCTTTACTAAAGATTGGAGAATTCAACTTTTCTAAATAATTCAACTCAATATATTTATGAACCTCCATTGAAATTTTTATTTCGAACATTTGAAAATTCTTTTTCTAATCTTAATAATAATTCATTGTCACTTATGCTAGGAGATTCAATATATTGTGAAGCCTCTATATCTGCTAAAACAGTTCCTTTAATTTGAAAATTAACTTTTTGGTCATGATAAAATAATTGACCAATTGTTTTTACTAATCCAGAACAAATAAACTCAACTCGTAAATAATTTACAAAATCAAAAATTGAATCAGCAATTTGTATTGGTTGATCATCAATATCCCAATTCATTTTATAAATAATTTCAGCATTTTGCTTTGAAACGCCTAGGAAAAAACCTCCACCGCTAACTATATTACCAATCCTAACCACACCAAATTGTTCTAATAACAATTTCCGCTCTGAGTAAGATATAAAATCTTGATAAAATTCATCTGGACTATATAACCATCCATATGATACTTTTAAATCTCCCTTTTCATAATAAACCTCACTTACTGGATTCATCCTTAAAAACTTATCTATGCTTGAATCCCAATGTTCGGTATACTGACCAACAGCATAAGTCGTTATGAAGTCAATATAAAGGGGCGGCAAATTAATCGCAAATGAGTTTTGAATAAAACCCAATTTGTTAGTTCGATATATAGCTTCAGCCTGCGAAAGTTTACTTAGAATCATCTTATGGAATTTCAAATAACCCTCTTAAATTTACAATATTATCCGACTTGTCAATAATTGATCCTCCACCCGTATGACCAACTTCGTTGTGTTTAGTCCCCAGAACTGGAACTATTGTCTTACCATCTTCCATGTGGTGCATTGCATAATACTGCCCATCAACAACTATTCCTTTTCCTCCATTTGCTAATGTTACATTAGGGTTATTTGCAACAAACCAATTTGCAGCTTCTGCAAAATCAGGGCTATTTTGACCATTTCCAGCTAAATCTTCGCGGAAAAACTTTTTATTGTTAATAGGAGCATAATAATCACTAAAATCAGGAAAGCCATGTTTATTAAAATTTATACCTTGCCGTATAGCTGGAAAAGGCCCTGCAGGTTTAAAATTCTTATAAAAAAGATCTACTCTAGCAATATAATCATCACTCTTATTAGCAATTTTCTCTAAAAGATTAACATTTTTTCTAACCCATTCCGGTCTATTAACAAGCCCCTCCCACGCCTTCACGCATCCCGGCCTCTCCCTCAGCACCTTAATCACATCCTCTCCCGCTTCATAGAAGTCTTGGATAAACTGTCCTTTCAATGCGTCAGGAAGGGCATCTATTCGTGCTATTAATTCCGGTGAATCCGTTAGCCTTTTTAGAAAACAGTCGTTGTGTACTAATATCCCCCGACTTCCAACGTAATAATTGCTGTTTTCTGCTACTGTGAAGTTGTACACTTGCCGTTCTTCGGAGAATGGTATTATTTGCTGTATTCGGTCATAGGCACCTTCCAGGGTCTCTATTGTGTCCCCTGCGTGCAGCGCCGAAGCCTCTACATAATGTCCTTTATGCCAGAATGGATGATTGGGTGTCGCCCACAACGTATCCTGGGCGTTAAACACGATGGCCAATATAGCAGATACGATGTATGTCTTTAATGCAGTCACCGGGCGGTATTCTTTTGTTTTGGTTTTGTCGTTGTAAGATAAGACTTTTTCGGAGACGGTGATGTTTTCTATGGATTCTTTTCCGTGATCGGTATAGACCGGTGTGCCCGCAGCAAAACAGCCGTATTTACTGATTCTACACGCTACATCACATAATGGATCACTGATTGCCAGTATTTCATCTGCAAATTCTCCTGGTAGCTTATTTGCGCTGTGTGGCAAGGTTTTTGATAACATCTTTTCAAGCTCCGCCCCAATTTCTTCTTTCTTGAGTATTTGACCGGCGTCTATCAACTCATCCACCTCGCTAATTATTTACGGTAAAAAGTTGTGGAATCTTTGTCTGACTACTTACCGTATATGTATTGGAGCATTTTTAAAATTAAGTAATGATTTTGCAAGCTTATTTTTTTTCAATTGAGGATAATGCAATTAAAGAAAATTTAACCTTTTATTTACTGGGTTAAAACTTATAAAATTAGTTTGATTTGTTCAACACTTTTTTGTAATGTATTTTTGCAACAATCAGATAAAATCCGTATTATAAGTTACTATTATGCGTTTAGAAAAAAGGGCTCTCACAAGTTGAACTTGCAGATATGATCAAAACTAAGCCTTCCGCTATTGGAAGATATCAAAAGAATGAAGCCAAACCTTCTATTGAAATGCTTTTGAAGTTTGCTAAAAATTTCGGCATCTCACTTGATAGCCTTGTGGACAAAACCAACCTTAAGTTTGAATTTTCAATTTGCCCAATGGAATAATATGGCTAATCAGCATTTTATAACTATGACAATTTATTCATTTATAAGAAATATTAAAACCCAAAAAGATTATGCAGGATAACCACTATTATATTCTTAAACCCGCAGTAGGCACAGAAGAAACAGGCATGGCTTTTCCCGCTGTGGAAAGCTATGATGATTACGATTTCGATGGACCAAACTCTGTGTATAAACTTGATTCTGATTTCTTTCCTGATTTTGTTCCAGACATCAGATTTAAATTAGCAAAAGGAGCAAAGCTTTGTGACATTATGGGTCAAGCAACAATTAGTGCATGTGGGCTGTTAATTAGCCCTCGTTTAAAAGATATTTTCGATCAATTTAACATTGTTCCTCATAGATATTATCTTGCAAATATAGAAACTAAAGGTGTTCTTCATCAATACTACTGGATGCATATAGTTTGGAATGATGGGATTAATCATTTGGTTTTTAAGGATAGTAAGTTTCAAATAAATGAATTCGGAGATAATCTAGGAGATCTAGAAATATCTAGTTATAAAGATCTACTTGATAAACAAACCGAACTTGGATTTATGAAAATGATCTTCAACTATAATTCTGTTATGTTTAATATAGTTTTTGATGTGTTTACGCACCCATTAAATAAAACTATCTATTTATCTGAAAACATATACAATACTATTATGCATAAAAATCTTACGGGTATAGATACCTTCATAGCAGCATTGTCAGTGAGGCAAATTCAAATTTAAAAGGTTTAATCTAACTGTAGTATTATTTACTTTATTTCTTAAAGAGTTTGCCAAGCCTCTCATATAATCAGCAGTTTGAGTTGGTGTTAAATCTTTATTCTTTATCCCATTAACGGTTTGTTCAGCCCACCAATTCATATGGTCATTAATTTGTTTAGTTAGTTGGGGGTGTGGCCCATGATACCCAGTATTTGTCGCTTTTACATATTTTTCTACAGCAATTCCGTTTACACTGCCTGTATTGAATTCAAAACCTCCGTCAACCCCTTTTTTAACCCATTGATTTTCCTTCAGGCTTTGAACTGGAAATAAATGGTGTGCATCTTCAGAGTTTTTAATTCCAGAAATTGTGCCTCTTAATTGTCCTCTTTGTTTAATTGTATTTTGGATAGTCTGATTTCCATAACTTGACACATCTTCAATGAATCCGATTGATCCATCTGAATTCTTGACATATCTGGCATTGATAAATGTTTCCCCGGTATTTGACTTGATAGTCATTGAACCAAACGATTGGGGGCTTCCAGAGGCGACTATAAAATCATCCGATATTTCAAAAAACTCATCAGACCCCACTTTTATTAGCTGACCTACTTCCTGTCCATTTTTATTTAAGACTTTTGCACCATCTTGAACAGCTTCAAATGATACTTCTATTCCATCATCAAGCCACTTGCCAACTAAATCAAGTGAGTTTACACTCTTTCTTAAAGCATTTTGAACATTAGCGATGAACATTTTCTCCCACGCCCGCACGCTCTTCCCACTCTCAAACAAATACGCCCTAAATGCCTTATCCTCCAGGTCAGCTGCCAACTTTTTGGCACTTGATGGTGCAATATTAACGAATAATGCTTCTATTTCAAAGGTTTTTCCGGGATATTTTGCGAGAAAGGCAGTCCAGGCAGCCTCATCGATACCTAATGCCGATAATGAGCCGTCGCGCTTGTAATTAAAGTATTTCTCGACAGCGGCGGCATCGCCCATCTTGGCACTGAGGTCAGGGTGGATACGGTTGATATCGGCGATGACGTCGGCGTAGCTGCTCTGCCGGTTTTTTATCAGATAGACATCGAATATCTCATTTAGATTCTGGAAAAGGTCCGGCTTGAATATGCCATCCGGCGCATTGATTCGATTTAGTACAATATTTAAATTCTGAAAATGATCGTATAACCGATGGTCAATATCTATGATAGGACTGCCTTCATACTCAGCCACTTTATCTGCGTTCTGCTTTATCTTAGTAAAAAAGTCATCATCAAGGTTCTGGGCAACCTCACTCAACACACCATCACTTGTCCTAATTATAAATTTAACCTCCTTCCCTATACTTTTTATCGCCCGATAACTGCCTTTAAAAGCCAGCCCGACTACCTTGCTGCCTAAGACCCCTACCACATCGATTTTATCCGCCAATGTTACAATCTTGAGAAGAGGAGTAATATAGGGGCCGAGTACGGTTGCACCGGCAATAGGTATGACAGCTGTTATAGCAACAGGTGATACGACCTCAGCTACATTATGAGCAAAAACACAGTTCTTTGACGGGTCAAACTGCTGTGCCAAACCATCCCATATCGCCCATACCAATCCTTTATGAAGTATCTTCCCTGTTGTCGAGTCTTTTTTCTCATAATTCTTCAGCTTTTCGTATCCGGTTATTATCTTAGCTCTGCCCGTATCTGAAAAGACCTGTGGAAGTAATTTTGCTACATCCGGTATGGCCGCTACTGTTCCTACGATGCCATCCCATAAACCACAAACTAGCGCAAATCGGACTTCATCATTAGAATATTCTTTTAATGGACTGTCTGTCTCTTTAATTGCATAATCTATGATAAATGTCGCAGGCTTTGTAATAAAACCCATTATGTCTTTGTAATAAGCATCATAAGTGCCCTGATTATTACAATTCCAATATTCTTCCGGTATTTTTGCTTTTTTTATTTTTTCTGATAATTGGTCTAAGAAAAGATATAGACCGGTGGCTATATCTTCGTTTTTTCTCCCTTTATTGGTTTCCAAAAAATCATTGACTATTTCTTGTTGGGTCTTGCCTCCCATTGCACTTAGGATATCCATACCACTATTTGGGTATGTGGGCATTGATTTGACTACAAACTTATCTCCATCCTTATGTATCCAGACCTTTTGATATCCGGCGGGTGCCTTGATTTTATTTGCCTTTTCAAACTGATTCTCATTGTCTGTTATTACTATGGATATTTTTGAGTCCCGCATCGTAGTACTGTCACCATACGTCTGCTTTGCTTTTCCTTTATACAATTCACTTAAACTTGTGGAATCAAGCTTTAGAGTACTTAAATTCACAATAACTTTTGATCCATCGCCGCCATCTCCATCACCGGTGTCATTGACCAAGGTCATGCATTCTTCCAAAGTCAACGGACCGCATACCATAGCCCCGTTGGTGTCACGGTGCATCACGCTTATTCCTTCCGAACATTTTATTTCGCTTGGGAATCTGGCAACGGTATATTTTTGATTTAAACCAATATATTGGGTATATTTTACCCCATTTACTGTAATTTCCTGATCACATCTGTGTCGATAAATCCACTTAATCTAAAATAGAAAAAGGCTATAGAGCTTTAACCGTGGAAGAGCTCCACAAAATGGCTCTGCTTTTCAATATGACTACCGATCAGATTATCAATTACATCGGCTCTATACCGACCACAGAAGTAACTATTGAAGATAAATCAGCCGTCGAACAAATTCGCCTTATACAACAACTGGATGATGATGACCGTCAGACCATCTTTAAACTCATAGAAAAGATGCTTACTAATAAAAAGTTTAAAGATTTCTTTTAGAAAAATGTGGCGGCGCTTTAAATGACGATTTGTTAATGTTTGTTAATGTGGATGGTTTTGAAAATGTACCATATCATGCACATTTGTTACATATATGCATCATTATAAAAATCCATCTTAAACAAGGCTAGATTCTCTTTCAAAAATATGCAAGGTATTCTTATTGTCTAACGCGAATAATTTATTTCCGCCTGCCTTTATTTCTCTCGCAAATCTAGGACTACTAGAATCGTCACTCAAATCATGTATCCAAGTAATCTTCAATGTATCCCGATTTAGTGAAGCTATCTTCTGGTGATATTGGTCAGAAAAAAAGATATGCTCATCATTAAAAATAAATCTGTCCATATTTTCCAGTCCTTTTTCTTTCATCTCATCTAAATGAATTTGTGTTACTACTCCGGTGCTTAAATCCACTTCCGTATAACGCTGATTGAACACCTGTATTAGTTTGCCATTCTTTTGGTCTAGCTCAATGGCTTTCATAAACATCCCGCTAAATGAGTCTTGGTCGGTGTTCTTGTCATTTTCCAATATATCAACTTTTGCCCCTGACTCTAAATCTAAAACCAATATTCGGCCATTATCTAAATATACATAGAGATTACTATTACAACTACCTAATATTCTTTTTGCTTGAATTGGCTTTATTGAATTGTCGTAATCAAACCAATTTCCTAATTCATGGACATTGAACACCCAATAAAGAGAACCATTTGAATAAGACAATGCACTTATAATGTTTTCCCTTGGCTTAGCATAGAGATAATATTCTCCAAAATAAATATCTCTTATATCTAACTTTTGATTCCATATCTCATTATTATCCTTTATGAAATGAATGTACTTTTCTCGCTCAATATTTTTATTACTAAACACAAAGTAATCCTTGCTGTTTGATATAAATAAGTAGTCTGTAGGGAATTTAAATGGTACTTCTATTCCAGTTGATATATCTAAGCATTTAGTTTGTTCACTTATTTCATTGGCGCCTCTATATTGAATAATCAACTTAAATGTGTCGCAATATTTCGGATATATCACTCCTTCAAAAGCATGTACCCAGCTACACTCGCCAATCCTTTTAATACTTTTTTCTATAGATAAATAGATTAAGTCGCCATTTGCCATTGGAAAGTAATATGCACTAACACCTTCAATTGTAAGGTGTTTATCAAATTTCTTCATTAATATACTGAAATAAAATTATAAAGATTAGGATCAAGTCCATCTACTTTAGTTATAAAATCATCCAAATCATCTATACCTAAACTACTAAAAATAGACGGATTAACTTGATTGACCTCGTCATAAATAGAATAATTATCGTGTTGAAATAGCTCTTTAAATTTATTTTTAATCTCACCTAAATTATTGAACTTCTTTCTATTGAATACATATTCCATCCCATCAATATCTTCAATGCTTGCAAGATATGCCTTAAATTGTTTCCTGAATTTACTATTTACTGCAATTGAATTGAGGGTAGTTTCTGAATAACTTTTCATTTCAATTTTCTTACCACTTGTTAGTTGTATATCAAACAAACAATTTTCACATATACCATCAAGATTATCAGCGTCTATTATTTTTCCTTCTAGTTTGGCAACACTACTTGGGTCTA
>Ga0209582_1001537_pt1 | contig 10971 bp, 11 predicted proteins | sample KloWWTmetKNB5Kit_FD_187176 | JGI IMG/M metagenome (GOLD analysis project Ga0209582, IMG submission 187176) | Active sludge microbial communities from Klosterneuburg, Austria, studying microevolution and ecology of nitrifiers - Klosterneuburg... | ecosystem: Engineered > WWTP > Aerobic digester >...
CGACCTGAGAAGTGCCGACCTGAGTGGTGCCGACCTGAGAAGTGCCTACCTGCGAAGTGCCAACCTGAGTGGTGCCGACCTGAGAAGTGCCAACCTGAGTGGTGCCTACCTGCGAAGTGCCAAAGAGATTCCGGCAATCGCTGCAGCGCAAACAACAATTGCACCGGAAGGCGAGTTGATCGGCTGGAAAAAATGCTGCGGCGGAGTGATCGTGAAACTTCGTATTCCAGCAGATTCAAAACGCAGCAACAGCACTGGCCGCAAGTGTCGCGCTGAGTTTGTCGATGTCATCGAGGTAAGCGGTTCAGGGATTGGAATATCGATGCGCGACTGTGAAACAAAATACATCGCCGGAACGCGAGTCACATGCGATGCGTGGTGTGAGGATCGATGGCAAGAGTGCGCGGGCGGAATTCATTTTTTTATAACTCGCGAAGAGGCTGAAGACTACTGAGTGTCGCGGCGTCAGGATTTTTAAACACAAGTTTCAAAGGAGTGATTTCATGCTGGTCTTATCACGCAAAGTTTCAGAACGGATTTTCATCACAGCACCTGACGGCACAGTGTTGACGCTGATGCTCGTGGAAGTGCGAGGCGACAATGTTCGCATTGGGATTGATGCACCGAGGGAATGGCTGATTATGCGCGAGGGAGTGGAGAAGAAGAGGTAAACCGGTGAGTCCAAGGGGACGCCGGATTTTTTTAACGCTATTGCAAAGGAGATGACGTGTCGAGTTTGACTGAAGATCCATTTTCAACGCTTGATCAGCAGCAGGATATTGAGGCCGATTCGGCTCCTGCTGTTACCCCGTCCGGATCTGTGTTTGTTTTCGATCTCGAAACAATCCCGGACGAATCACGCTTCCCGCGACCGGTGAGAGTCGAGAAGGTGAAGCGGGAACCAGCCGCTATTGATCTCGCAAAGCTGGTGACGCTCACCGTGCCAGCAATTAAGGCAAAGATTCCATCGCTGTCTGAAGATCAGCTTACGCAGTTGATGGATCTGGAAAACGGAATGGCGAAGCCCCGCAGCGGTGTTACTGATGCAATCACAAGCCAGATCGCAATCGACAATACTGACGACCATGAAGCGGCAATGAACGATTGGAAAAAGCTGTCTTTCAATCCGTTCGGCAATCGGATTGTGGCCCTGGGGATTCGCTCAGCAACACATCATGTGACGATGCTGGCGAAGAATGATGACGAGGAGCGGGAGCTGCTCCGCGTACTCTGGGATCACGTCAACAAGTTTCGCGTTCGCTGTGGCTACAACATCACAGCGTTCGACGATGCGGTCCTGATCATGCGATCGATGCTGCTGGGTGTGGAGTCTCCAGGGCCGATCAGCCGGAAGCGATTTGGCGACCGTGCGAGCATTGATCTAATGACTGCTTTGTTTCCATCAGGTCAGGCACAAAAGCTCAAAGAGGTCTGCCGAATGATCGGCATCGTTCCACCTGCGGGCTACGAGATGAGCGGCGACAAGGTCTTTGATCTGGTCGAAGCTGGCGATTGGGCGAACATCGCGGCATACGTCGAGAGCGATGCTGTGATTGAGTTCAAGCTGTATCAGATGCTGAGCGAGTATTTGGTGTTTTGATGGATCGAGGACGGGGAAGCCGGAATGTCCCGAATTCTAAAGACTCAGGCTTGACGCCCCGGAGAGACGGGGATTTTTTTACGCCATTACCTTTTCAGAAAGTTCAACCTATGACAACTACCGCACTGACGACCACTGCTTCGCGAGCAAATGAAATCTACGCGAAGATTGAAAACCCGCTGCAGGCCATCACTGAACTCGGAAACCTGTTTCACAAGTCGCAAATCATGGGGATCAACACACCAGGCGACGGGGCTGTGCTGGCACTCACCTGCATGTGCGACGGAATCACACCGCTGGAATTCGCGAAAACATACCACATCATCAACGGTCGGCCATCCATGCGGGCTGACATGATGTCTGCGAAGTTTCGTGGAGCCGGTGGTAAGGTCTCATGGATCAATCTCGGCGATGAAGGAAAACTGGCAGAGGCAACTTTTGAGTTCGAAGGGCAGTCGATGCCAATCAGGTACACGATTGAGGATGCAAAGAACGCTGTCGGTGACAAGCTCGACAAGCCAGACAGTAACTGGAGAAAAGATCGCGGGGCAATGCTGCGTGCTCGCCTGATCACAAAAGCAATCAGGATCCTGGCCCCTGAATTGATCGCAGGTGTTTACACGCCGGAAGAACTTGAGGACGCTGGGGTTTCGCAGGCCCCGCAGCCAGCAAAGAAGTCACGAGCCGAACGTGCCGAAGAACTGAAAGCCACCGAGACAGCAACGATTGTCACCGGCGAATCAACCCCTGACTACACGCCAGAGGCTGAGACAATTATCGACGCCGTCACCGAATCGCCGCCATTCGAAACCACCACAACGGAATCGGCCACAGACGACAGTGATGAGCCTGCAACGCCCGATCTGCTGCAGGAGCTGGTCGCACTCGGCAAGAAAATTCCATCGCAGGCAAATCCCGGATCCGCAATGGACCTGCGTGAAATCGCCGATGGCGTTTGCAAGGCGTGCAAGGTTGAAAAGCCGCAGCAGGCGACACGCAAACAGATCAGGGCACTGATCGCAAAGTTCCGGGCAACGCTCGGTGAGAAGTAATATCGAACACAAGCGGCACGTCTGGGATTTTTTCGAGATGTCATTACGCGACGAATTGAACCCCGACGGCTGGCATTGGCTCTTGCGTCCAATGTGCGACATGCTCGGCGTGGAGCTGGTCTACGCCGTTGGCCTGAAAGCTCTGGAGTATCCGCCTACGTGGGCGGATACGAAACAGGAAGCCGACTTAGTTGAGTTGGCAATTGAAAAGTATCTAACCGAAAAGGAAACGTGATATGGCTTTTGATTTTGATTTCTCCCAGGTCCCTGAAGATCCATCGAAGATTCAGGACGGAAACGGCGACCGCGTTACCCCCGGACGCGGCATGGTGAAGATTACAGAATGGAATGAATTCGGCGGCGCGAAAGGGCTTGCCCATTCACTGGAGTTTGAGATTGTCGCATGGTCGAACAAAGACGATCTCGGAAAGCGGCATAAGGAAAACATTTTCCACAAAGACACAACCGGCAAGGGTTTTCCAATGAAGCGGATGACCTGCCTGTCAATGGCCGCTGGTCTGTTCACCGCATCCGACGTGAAGGCATGGAAGGCTGCAGGGGCAGCACCTGCAATCGACATGCAGAAACTCGTCGGGCGTCCGATCATGGTTGAACTGATCGAGGAAGCCGACCAGAACGACGCGACCAAAAAATACATCCGCGTCGGAAACATCGGCCTTGCGTTTTATCACATCAAGGACAAGCGAATCGAGAACTGGCCGAAGAATCAGAACATCTACAACGCCAATGCTCACGCTGTTGGCGATTGGGTGACGGACGCAAAGTCACCGGTTGCGAAAACCGAAACGAAGAAAGCAGAGGCCGCTGTGGCAACTGCAGCAACTGAAACCGCAGATCCGTTTGGAGGTGTATTTTGAGCGAGACAGCAACCGTAGAACCTGAACAAGAAACAGACGAGACGCTGACAGAATTCGAAAGCATGCTCGAAGCTGCATCAGAAGCGGATGCGGTCGAGGGCATCTCGGATGCAGAGTTTTCTGAGGCAGAACGAGAGCACTACGAAGCAATCAAGAACGCGAATCTTGAAGTTTCGATTGCTCAGGCCGCCTACGATCGTGCGAACTCAATCGCGAAGTCAGCGAAGAAAGAACTGGAGCTGGCAAGCCTTGAGTTGTCAACACTGATCAGCGACGGGCCGCAGATTCCATCACCACCAGACCCACAGAAGAAACTGCCGTTCAGTGATGAAAGCCCTGATCCGGACGCATGGAAATCAGTCCCGATCGGAGATGTGCTGAAACTGACTGCGGCACAATCCGAGAAGCTGGAGTCAGCAGGCATCACAACAATCGGTCGGCTCGAATTCGTTCGCGGTGGTGGTGATCCTGATTATCCTCGCGGGCTGCGATCAATCAAGGGCATCGGCGAACGCACGGTTGATGCGATCGAGAACGACATCATTGACTGGCTGGCAGCAAATGTGCGGGAGTCTGAAGTAGAAGATTGATCGGACGCCAAAAAGGAACGCCAGCAAGTGAAGAACTCAGAACTAATCGGGATATGGCTCGGAGCCGACTACGTTTTTGACAACGGCCCTGACCGCCGTTGCGTAGTCGGCTCCGTTCGCCTGCTCAATCGAACCACAGTTAAGGTTCGCGGGTATGCGAACGAAGCGGAAATCAGTGAGGGAATCACGTATCGTCTCTATGGCCACAATCGCAATCACCCAAAGTATGGGCCTCAATTCAATTTCAACTCATTCGTTGAGGAGAAACCAGTTGATGAAGAATCAGTCATCGCATACCTCGAAACCTGTCGAAAGCCAGAGCGAGGAAGCATCACAAAACGAGTGGCACTTGCTCTATTTGAGGCATTTGGAATCACGGCAATCGATCGCCTCATCGCTGATCCGATTGCGGCATCCGAACAGGTTAAGCAATGGGACGCAACGAAGGCGAGCATCGCATCGGAATACCTGCAATCACAACTCGGAACCCAGCGATGCAAGCTCGACCTGATCACTCTGTTTAACGGTCGCGGCTTCCCAAAGAAAACAATGGACCGGTCAATCAAAAATTGGGGAGCTGCGGCAGCACAAGTCATCCGCGACGATCCGTATGAGCTGACGAAATTGCCGGGCATCGGCTTCAAAGGTGCGGACAAGCTCTACTGCGATCTGGCACGCGAAAAACACAAAGGTGATGACGCAGCATATCAGGACGCACTTGCGGCACTCAAGCGGCAGGGAATGTGTGCGGCTTACGCAGTCTCAACTGAATCACGTCAGTCAGGATCGACGTGGCTGCAGATCGGATACGCGAAAGGTGCGGTCGTCTCAACGATCAGCCGCACTCGTGCGACTCCAGACGCGGCGATTGAATGGGCGGTGTCAGAGGGAAAATTGACGGTACGCGGTGAATTCATAGCCGTTGAGCGGATGGCGTTTCATGAGTTAGAGATTGCGGAGTTCATCACCAGTCAGCAGGACGGGCATGACTGGCCGAACCCAGATCACTGTGTTGGAAATTGTCCACCAGACAAGCCAATGTCCGATCACCAACGAGACGCGATCTATACGGCAATCGAAACTGACCGAATCGGCTGCCTTCAGGGTAGTCCAGGAGTCGGAAAAACTTATTGTGTCGCAGCGATTGTGAAATCAATTATTGAGATGTACGGCCCCGACGCAATCGGCGTTGCAGCACCAACCGGAAAAGCCGCCGTGAGGATGACGCAATCAATGGCCGCGAATGATGTTGATCTTCAGGCCAGCACAATTCACCGGATGCTGCAGGTTGAGAGTGATGGCAGTGACGGCTGGTCATTTTATTTCAACGACCAGAATCCATTGCCGTTCAGGTTCATCATCCTGGACGAGGCCAGCATGCTGGACTGCAGCCTCATGGCATCACTCCTTCGGGCATGCACCCCCACAACTCACATCCTGTTTGTCGGCGATACTGGCCAGCTTGCTCCCGTCGGGCATGGCAGGCCGTTCTTTGATTTGCAGCAGTGTGTACCGACTGGAAAACTGACAGAGATTCGCCGCAACTCAGGTCGCATCGTGAAAGCATGTGCGGAGATTCGCGACAATAGAACGATCACATTCAGCCCAAAAATGAGCCTTGAGAACGGGGAGAATCTCTGCCTGATTCAATGCGATGACGAGAGCCAGGCGGGAGTGTTGGAGCAACTTATTGCGAAACTCGACGTCACAGAAATTACGCAGCGTGAACTCAATCTGATCGACGACATACAAATCCTGACCGGCAAGAACAACGGATCACCAGTATCACGCAAGCCGCTGAATACGATGCTGCAAAAGATTCTGAATCCGCATGGTGCGCAGATCCAGGGCAATCCTTTTCGCATCGGTGATAAAATCGTATGCCTGAAGAACGGCAGATATCCAGACGCCGAAGATCCACAGGGTGAGCATTTCGTAGCGAATGGCGAGCTGGCGAAAGTGATCGACATCCAGCCAGGCCGCATGAAAGTGCTGATGCAGGAACCTGCCCGTGCGATTCTGATTTGTCACGCTCCGGTTCAGGAAAATGAAAAGGGAATCGACGACAGCGAGAACACTGCACGCGGTGCGGTCGGTGATTGGGATCTCGGTTATGTGCTTTCAGTGCATCGCTCGCAAGGGTCGCAGTGGAAGTTTGCAATCGTGATGGCTGATAGTAAAGCCGCGATGGTGCAGACGCGAAACTGGATCTACACCGCAGTGAGTCGCGCCGAAATCGCAACATTCGTCATCGGTCAAACTCAGGTCGTGAACGCAATGATGAAACGCGACGGAATCACGAACAGGAAGACAATGCTTGTTGAACGAATCTCAGGCCAGCGGTTGGCCGCGATTGTGGATTATGAGTCTTTGTTTGCGGATGTGTGATTGAACCTCAAATCCAAAATAATGATCCGCATGCACTCGCTATTCCGCATCACGGAACCGCAGTCATGGTCCCGCATTTCGGCGGCGGATGTGCTGGCGGTCCCATCGTGCGGAAAAAAGACGCTGAACGAGCTGCGGCTGCACCTGGCTCACAGGGGAATTGTGTTGCGTGGCGACAACCCGCCTGCGTACTGGCTGGAGGCTCTGGCCGCGAAACCTGATGACGCTCCGGAATCAGGAACCTGCCCGTTCACGATTGTGGTGGACACGAACGAGACTCACCCGTTTCTGTTCGATTCGATCAGTGACAATGACGGGAATCTGATCCGCATTCCAGTTGTTCGCAGGCCGCTGTATGTCTCTGGCCTGGCTGATTATTCAATCGTGGGCCACGAAACTGAAATCCAAATCGAACGCAAGGCCGACGACCTGTACAGCAGCATGAGCGAGCGGCGGGAAATCTTTGAAGGCGAAATCGATCGGCTCAACTCAATGTGTGAGTTCGCGGCGGTGATCTGCGAGATACCCCGATCGACCGTGATCATGGACAACAACCGATTCGGGGCGCGGGCGAAATCAATCCTGCACACCGTGTCTGCATGGCGCGTGCGGTATCCGGGCGTTCATTTCGTTTTCGCGGATGGCCGCTGGGACGCTGAACAGGAATGCTGGCGTCTGCTGAAGTGCTTCTGGTGGCAGAAAATGAGAGAGCGAACGGCGGGTGCTGTGCAGGAAATCACGGACAGTCTATTCACGGAAGTTTGAATCTCGGTATGCAAAACGACAACATTCAGCGACTACTCTCAGCAGCGAAATCCGTGAAGCCATCCGGCCCGGACGCATGGACATGCTACTGTCCGATTCATGAATCAGGGCCGGGCAACCACAACAACAGCCTCTCAATACTCGCCAGCGACGACGGCAAAATTGTCGTCAATTGCCACAACGGCTGCGACGCCCGCGAAGTCATCTATGCTTTTGGCCTCACCTGGAAGGATTGCTTCCCACCAAAGGCCGCAGCGGCATCATCTAAGATCACAGCCGAGTATGACTACCACGACGCGGACGGTGTTCTGCGTTTTCAGGTCTGCCGAATCGAGCCGGGGAATGACGGACGCCCAAAGGATTTTCGCCAGCGCCAGCCGAACGGTGAAGGCGGCTGGACATGGAAAACAAAGGGGCTACAGAAATTCCCGTATCGTCTCCGGGAGGTCGCCGCAGGATCAGGGAAACCTGTCTGGATCGTCGAGGGCGAGAAGCAGGTCGATTACCTTCGTTCGCTCGGCATGACGGCCACATGCAACCCGGGCGGGGCTGGGAAATGGCTCAAGAGCTACGCGAAATTCTTCGACGGTCGTGATTGTGTTGTGGTTCCTGACTGCGATCCACCGAACGCCAAGACGGGAAAAATCGTCGGGGCCGCACATGCAAAAGAGGTTGCTGATTCCCTGATTGGTGTCGCAAAATCGATTCACGTCCTTGAGTTGCCCGGCTGCCAGCCGAAGTGGGGGCTGGATGACTGGATCCAAAAAGGAGGGCACACGCTCGAGGAGCTGCGGGACATTTGCCGCACAGCCCCTGCGTGGGGGCCGGAATCAACACTGATCACGCAAGTACCAGTCGATGGCGAGCCTGATCAGGAAATGCAGGAACCGCTGCAATATGAGCGGAAGATTCTCAGCGACATCGGGCTGGTTCACTGCTGCGAAACAGACACAGAGGCCGTCGAGGTTTTTTCGTCAGCTTACAGAAAATTCAGCCTGATCAGAGACCCTGGAAAGCTCACATACTCCCGACTGCTGCAAATCTGCGGGCCAATGGCGGCGAAATGCGTGGCGGAAAACTCATTCGACGGCGAAGGAAAATCGCACTCGCTGAGCAGTGTGAAGAATGCAATCTCACTGATCGCCGGGGCCGGGAAGCGTGGCAATGAAAAGCTCGGTCAGGGAATCTGGCGACTGGCCGACAAGATCGTGATGGTGAACGGTGATCATATCGCGATTTATGACGGCAAGAACCTGACGCAAGAACTTTCGGCGGTTCACGGCGATCATGTTTTTGAACTCGGCTCATGCGACGAATGGTTCGATTTTGATCAGGTAAACGAATGGATTCAGCAGCCGAATCGCGACTGGATCCTTGATGGACTCACGGAACTGTGCGGCATCCTGAAACAGTGGTGCTTCAAAATCCCCGACAAGGATGAAGATCCTGCAATTTGTGCAGACATCTTGGCCAGCCTGATTGTCGCCAGTTGGATTCAGTCGTTTTGGCAATTCCGGCCAATGACGTTTTTGCTTGGGGAATCCAATTGCGGAAAATCGACATTTATTCAACTGCTTATTGGTGACGAATCTGATCCGCTCGACAACGGACTGATGGGCCACTTAGCAATCCACTCGGCTGACCAGTCAGCGGCTGGGATCCGGCAGGGAGTTGAGCGGTCAAGCCGCCCGGTGATTGTTGACGAACTTGAGAAGTCGCAGCACAGAAAGGACATCCTTCGCCTGTTCCGGTCAGCTTCTCGTGGATCACAATCAATTCGTGGGTCCGCATCACAGACAGGAGCCGTCACAACAAAGGTTGCATTTATGGCCTGGGCGGCATCGACGGAATCAGGAATCTCTGATCAGGCTGATCGCAATAGATGGATCATGATCGACATGATCAAGCCAGCGAATAACCGAATGGGGAAACTCCGGCTTCCGGACATGACGACGCTCGACACGCTGCGGAATAAACTCATCGCGGCGGCTGTTGTCATTGGAAACGAAGCCCGTGGGATGGTAGAGACCCTGATGGCGAGGCGACCCGATCACATTGACCATCGAATCTGCCAGATATTTTCTGTCCCGGCTGCCGTGTTAGCCTGCATGGCCGGAATGCCACACGACACCGCAGTTGAGTCATTTGCCAGGATGCTCAAGGTTTTCGACATTGAGGGTTTGGAGCGAGATCAGGACTCCGCACTGGACGTGATTCTGACGAGCAAGATCAAGGCGCACGGGACCGACAGGAGCTTACTGAGCCTGATCGAGCAAACCCAGAGCCAAAATCGTGATGGATCAATTCAAAACGAAGAACTTCTGGCCGCGCACGGGGTTAAGGTCTTCGATATTGATAAATACGGAAACCCATTTGATCCTAAATTCGTGTTCATGAATCCGCGTGTGATCAGCAGGGAGCTATTGCGTGGCTCAAACCTGGATGGAGTTAAAATCGATGAACTGATTCTACGCATCCCAGGCGTCTCAAGATCGCAGCAAAGAATAAATGGCAAGTCCATGAGGGGTTTGTCAATTCCGTTGATTGTGGTGCTTCCTCCTGATCCTGAGGAGGATCTGTTTTGCAGCACGCAGAAAGAAAATAGTGGGACAGGGACAGTAATGGGACAAAGAATGGGACAGGCTTAAAGTGATGAATACCTATATAAATGATTGATGAGATAGAGATAGATAGATTGATTGTCCCATTGTCCCACTTGTTTTTAGCTGTATACGCAAACCTTTCAATTTATTTCCATGTCTACCATTCATGACCTTTTAAAAACCCTCCTATATTGTATTCATTAACCGAAAACTGCGGGACAGTGGGACAGCAGTAGTTAAGTCTTTTTGTGTCAACAACTTACGTTGTCCCAATTCACTGGGACGGAAAAGAAACGTGGGACATTGGAGTTTGAAATGCCAGAACCAGAGTTGATTCCATTTGGAAAGTATCGCGGAATGCCAGTTGAGGCGATTATTGAAGATCGTCAGTACGCAGAGTGGCTCATCAGTCAGGGCTGGTTCCGAGAGAGGTTTCAGAACTTGTACATCACGATTCAAAGTGGTGGTGCACAGTATTTGTGCTGTGTCGAGTGAGCCTGTGTGCTGGGAGTGTGGCGGACTCTGGGAGTGAAAAGTAAATCCCCGTCACCCACAGCGGTCGAGTCGGTGCGAGGCTGGTAGTTTTTTTAAGATCGGACGCAAAATGAAACCAACACTCAAATCACTCCAACGCCGCTGGCAGCACAAAACCGGTGAGATAATGCCGCCAGAGATTGCACGCCTTGACCTGCCGACGATCGAGCGGGCGGTGAAACACGTCGAATACGCGAATCAGGTCGCCGTGCCTGCGGAACCTGTCGAGGCCCGGGACGGCTTCGGGTGCGGGGATTCTATGCGCGAGTGGGATACGGATAGCGTAGGCTGAATCTATTGCCAACTCGTTTTGTGCGCTGTAACATGCTTGTTACACGGAGTACACACGGAAACGGAGGCTCGTATGATTCACTCACTTCTCGGCGCGAGCTGGCAGACGAAACTTCCTGCCATCATCGCCTCGATTGCCTTGATCGTCGGCCAGGCCATGCTTGTGATCGACGGCGACCCTGAGACTATGCCGGACGGCGCACTCATCACAACGCAGGTGATGCTGATTATCGCGATGTTCCAGGCCCGCGCTAATGTCGTGACCTCAGA
>Ga0209582_1001541_pt1 | contig 10962 bp, 9 predicted proteins | sample KloWWTmetKNB5Kit_FD_187176 | JGI IMG/M metagenome (GOLD analysis project Ga0209582, IMG submission 187176) | Active sludge microbial communities from Klosterneuburg, Austria, studying microevolution and ecology of nitrifiers - Klosterneuburg... | ecosystem: Engineered > WWTP > Aerobic digester >...
CAACACCGAAGCGGTAGCAAAGGCGATCAACGGTTTCGTTTTCGCGTGATCCCTAAAGGACCCGTCTCTCCCTTCAGGGTCCCGTTCCAAGATCCCCGTTCTCTTGCAAGAGGGCGGGGGTTCTTGGTTAAAGGCCATTGCCCGGGACCGTGCCGAAGTAACTTTGCTCCGTGCCAGAATTGCCCACGCCTCCTCCTACGATCCCGCAGTACATTCCAACGGGGGACAGGCCCATCGTTTTCTTTGATGGCTATTGCGGACTCTGCAATGGTTTCGTGGATCGCCTGTTGATCTGGGACAAGGATCACACTCTACGGTTCTCTCCTCTACAAGGCGACACCGCTGGAAGAATTCTTCCGGCACCCTTGCGCCAAGATCTTGGGACTGTCGTTCTCGCTGTGGATGACCAAATCCATACTCGATCCTCCGCCGCTTTGCGGACCTTGATGTTGTTGGGAGGGGGCTGGAAATTGGCCGCAGTATTCCTGCTGGTGCCACCATTCCTCCGGAACGCCGTTTACGATCTGATCGCACGGAATCGCTATCAATGGTTCGGGAAACATGATGCGTGCCGGATCCCATCGCACGAAGAGCGCTCGTTGTTCCTGCCTTGATCCATGAACGGGGATCGGGGAAGATGGCCGGACAGGACCATGACCGCTATCGCAATTACCTTCGACCCCAACTCGCTTTGCACATGCTCCAACTAGAAGGCATCGTTAAACGTTTCGGCACATACACCGCGCTGAACGGGGTTACCATGGACGTGCCGACCGGCAAGGTGTTCGGTTTGCTCGGACCCAACGGTGCGGGCAAGACCACATTGATCCGGATCATTACCCGGATCACTGGGGCCGACGAGGGACGCGTGATGCTCGATGGCCGCGAAATGACCCGCGAAGATGTGGCCCACTTGGGCTACCTGCCCGAGGAACGCGGTCTGTACAAGAAGATGAAGGTGGGCGAGCAAGCACTGTATCTCGCACGTTTGAAAGGACTATCAAAAGCCGAAGCGAGCAAGCGCTTGAAGGTCTGGTTCGATCGCTGGGAAATGAGCGGCTGGTGGAACAAGAAAGTTGAGGAGTTGAGCAAGGGAATGGCCCAAAAGGTCCAATTCGTGACCACCGTGCTTCATGAGCCGAAGCTGCTGATCCTGGATGAGCCGTTCAGCGGATTCGACCCCATCAATGCGGAACTGATCCGTAGTGAGATCCTCCGTCTCCGTGACACGGGTACCACCATCATGTTGAGCACGCATGGCATGGGCAGTGTGGAAGAACTTTGCGATAATATCGGATTGATCGACAAAGCACGGCTGATGTTGCACGGCAGCGTGGGCCAGATCCGCAGGGACTTTTCCACCAACACGTTCCGCATCGATTACAAAGGCACCAAAGTGGCTTTGGCAAATGCTCTTTCCTTCACCGGTGAACTGATCGAATGTGAAGAGCGTGATGGACAGGGAACGGCGCGGGTGCGTTTGGGAAAAGGAAGTAAGTTGAACGATGTACTTCGCCAACTGCTGCCAAGTGTTGAGCTGCTCGGTGTCCACGAGGAGATCCCCAGCATGCACGATATTTTCATCAAGGTAGTGAGCGAGAAAGCTCCCGAAACGGTTACGCAAGGTATGACCGAATGAGGACGTGTACAGCCGCTTTTCTTCCACATGACCGGGTGCAACGGACCAATCGTTGCCATACCACTTCACCCTCTTTCAGCAACTGCCTGAGCTCCCTTTCCAAATGAACAAGATCCGGCTCATCATCTGGCGTGAATTCATTACGCGTGTCCGCAAACCCAGCTTCTTGATCATGACGATCCTGGGGCCCGTGCTTATTGCCGGAGGGATTCTCCTAACGGCCTACTTGGGCATGCAGGATGACAACGACGAACGGGTGCTGGTGATCGACCCTGCGCACGTGATCGCGAACAAACTGAAGAACGAGGACAACGTGACCTTCTTCGTGGACAACAACGTATGGGCCGATAGTGCGTTCAAGGAAAGTCCCTACTCGGTGATGGTCCAATTCAACGACGATGTGCTGAACGAACCTGTCGCCAACATCTATTACAAGGAGTTGCCCAGTTCCATGGTCCAACGAACGATCACCAACGAACTGGAGAAGTCGATCGAGCTCGCGAAGTTGCGCGAAGGGAATATCGATGAAGAGGCATACCGCCGAGTGAGAAAACAACTGAAGGTAAAGCTCTTCGACATTGAACAGACCGGTGAGGAATCCTTCGAACAAGAGCGCGCCATGGTCGGTTTCTTCTTCGGCTATTTCATGTTCATTTTCATCTTCATGTATGGCGTGCAAGTGATGCGCGGCGTTATGGAGGAGAAGCAGAGCCGTGTGGTGGAAGTGCTGATCAGCAGTGTGAAGCCGTTCCAATTGATGATGGGAAAGATCATCGGGATCGCGCTGGTGGGATTTCTTCAATTCGTGCTCTGGATCGTGATCACTACCACTGTGGCAACCGTAGGGATCGCTACACTGGCCCACGATAAATTCGATCCCGCGACACTTGCACAGAATGGTGTTACCGCTGAAATGGGCCAACAGATCGTGGCGGAGGGCGGTGCGAACATGATCCAGGAGAGTTCCATCCTCAGCCTGATCGAACAGATCGACCTTCCTTACGTCCTTGCCGTTTTCCTCTTCTACTTCATCTGCGGATATCTCTTGTACAGTTCCTTGCTCGCCGCCATTGGGAGTGCCGTGGACAACGAAGCGGATACGCAGCAGTTCATGCTTCCCATCACCATCCCAATGGTCATCGCCATTTTGATCGCGCAAATGGGTGTACACAATCCGGGAAGTGCCGCGGTCTTGTGGTGCAGCTTCATCCCCTTTACCAGCCCTATCGTGATGATGGTCCGCGTGGCCATGGGCAACGCTCCTTTGTGGCAGTTGCTCCTGAGCATGGCCATCCTGGTGGCTACGTTCATCGGGACCACGTGGTTGGCAGGGCGCATCTATCGCACCGGTATCCTCATGTATGGCAAGAAGACCAGCTGGAAGGAATTGGGAAAGTGGTTGACGTACAAAGGTTGAAGAGATCGGTACAGGGTATTGGGTACAGAATATAGAGCACCCAATACCCTGTACCCGGTACTCTGAACGCTTTAGCAGTAAATTGGAACGATCAGTACATGCCACCCACTGCCATCATTGACCTTGGCACCAACACGTTCAACCTGCTCGTGTTCGAACAGGCCAACGATGGGATCCATGTGGTCCACAGCGAAGAGGTTCCGGTGTTCTTGGGGAAGGATGGTATCGAAAAAGGAATACTCGCCGAGGCAGCGATCCAACGCGGTCTTGCTGCCTTGCTGGTTATGAAAGAGCGGGCGGACGAGCACGGCGCCCTTGAGTGCAAAGGCTTCGGTACTTCTGCACTGCGCAATGCGAAAAATGCCGACGCGATCATTGGTCCGGCGCATGACATGGGCATCCACATCAGCATCATTCCCGGAGAGGAAGAGGCCGATCTGATCCTCGCGGGCGTGCGACAGGCTGTTCGTATCACAGCCAAACCCGCATTGGTGATGGACATCGGCGGTGGCAGTATCGAGTTCATCCTGGCCACGGATAAGGCGTTGATGTGGAAGCGCAGTTTCGAACTCGGCGTTACCCGGTTGCGTGATCGTATCCCGACCAGTGATCCGATCACCGTGGATGAAGAAGCACGTATTGCCGCGCACCTGGATGATCGCTTGGAGCCGCTCTACGCGATCATCGAACGGCACGAACCACATTTCCTGATCGGAAGCGCTGGCAGCTTCGATACGTTGGCGGCTATCGTCTCGGCGACCCGTGATCAACCGCTTGGAACCGATGCGTTGACCCTCCCCTTCTCCGCCATGGAATTCGATGCGATCAGAGATCGGCTCTTGCGCATGACTCGCGAGGAACGAATGGCCGTACCCGGACTTCCGGAACACCGTGTCGATACATTGCCATATGCGTTGATCGCGATCGAACGTGTGCTCACCGCTGGTTCCATTCGTGACCTTGCATGGAGCAAGTATGCGTTGAAGGAAGGGGCGGCTTTCCGAATAATGCAGACACCTTAAGGTAACTGCTGCACCCGGGTCGCCGTGGCCACTACTCCGCCGATCGTTTGTAGGATCACATCACGATCATTGTTCAAGCCGGTGTAGCTGATCGTGCCGTTCATGTTTATATCGAGCGGGCTGTAAACGTTGGTAACGGTGTTGGTGGCTACACTGCCGCCGATCCCTACTAGAACAGGATCGCGGTCATTGCCTATCCCTGTGTATTGGACAGTACCGTTGGCATTGCCATCGCCTGGCCAGAGAACCATATTGCCGTTGATGTTCTGCTGGGCGTTGGTGCCGTATGTTGAAGTGGCCGGAAGCGTGAAGTTGACAGTTGCCACAGTGCCGGACAAGGAGATCGCAGATCCTGTCATCACTATCAAATGATTGCGGTGACGTATCGCAACGCGGTAGTTCCCTGCTGGTACGTTGAATGCAACCGGTAATACGCCATTCGTGCCGACCACATCTCCATCGCGTTGGACCAATGCACTGCGAGTTGCAATGCGCATTGCAGGTTGCGCGGCACTGCGCAACTCGACCACCACCCAATCCACGATCGCATTGTTGCCAGTTACAGAACGTACCGCGCCCGATGTAGTCTCGCCGCCACCGCCAATGTGTTGGTAGCCCAATGCGGTGTAAGGCTCTTGCAATGGGATCAAACTTTGTGCGCGTAGTCCATCATTCATAAGACCAGATCCACTGTATGGTCCACCTAGGAAAACCTTTGGCGCAACTAGTGCACCAGGGCTAGCCACCGTCAGAATGGACGGATCTGTTATCACGGGTGGATTGAAATCGAAATAGATGCCAGCCACGTTGGTCAATTGCATTCCTGCAGTAACTGGTAACCTCGGCTTGATCCGGAAACTCACGAAGCCATGGCTCTTTGGTTCGTTCACATTGCTATCCGGAAGCTTGATGTTCGGGAAGAAAGCCTTCAAAACCCCTTGGCCTGTCAGGTTCCAAGTATAGGCGTGTGATGCAGCCCGCATTTCCAAGGTGGAAGGATCCAAGGTGGCTGGTAAGGTGTCCCTGATGACCACACTGAAAGCCGTATCGGATCCTGTGTTCTGGAACCGTACCGTGTAGTCGATCCATTCATCTTGACCCAGGTTCCAGAATTGGGTGTCGCCCGTACTTGTTACCGCCAACTTGTCGTTCGGATCGTAGGATCCGGTAACCGTTACTGACGCGATCGCCGTGTTGTTAGCAGGGAATCCATCCACATTGGCCGTTGCAATATTCGCGGTGGCCAATAACTGCGTACCCAATAACCCCACATCCGGCGGTACTTGAAGTTGGACCGAATAGTTCCGGGTGCTCACATTGGTCGAGAATGCGGTTTGGGACCATGTGATCGTGTTTCCACTCACATTTGTAGGGGTCGGTGTAGCCCCCGTGTAGGTCAGTGCCGGATCGAACACCATGGTAAGCGTGGTGTTCCCCGTGGATGGTAAAGTGAGATTCCTCACTTGCAGTCCATAATTGAGCTGGAAGCCGGGTCGGGCCGGGCCGCTGGCCATGGTCACACTCACATCCAAAGGGACAGTGGATACCATAGCGATGTTCTTCACTGCGGTACTCCCGACCGTAGCAGTTACAGGGATCGGTGCGTTCACACAATGCTCTTCCACCGTAGGGTGTTGAAGTGTAAGTGTATAGGGACCGCTTGCAGGCAGGGCGACGGCATAGTTGCCAGACGATGTGGTCGCATAATACGGGCCAGGCAACACCTCGATAATGGCATTGGGAACCCTTGGCTCACTGGACTGGAACGCACAATCCAAATTGCTATCGATGAATGCCGTCCCGGTGATCAACGCACAAGGCCCCAAATTTGGGATCGTGAACGGTATATCCTCCACACAGGTCGATGGCACACCCACCGAGTTCCAGTTTCCGGAGCCTTCAGTATAGTGTTGGGCTTGCATGCGCAAATAGTAGGATCCGGGTGGCAGGTTCGGGATCGAGAGGTCGACCGGAAGTTGTGTTATGCTAAATCCTCCCGAATAGCCACAAATGGCATCAACTTGAGTACCGTCTGCCCTAAAAACCTTGAACCTAAGGGTACTTTCCCATATTACACCTCCTACCGTTGTGATCACAATGGAACCGTTGTTCCTATTGCTACAAGACCCGACCAAGTCCAGGATCTGCACAGTAGGCAAGGTCGTGATGCCCGGTATGAACGATCCAATGGTTCCCGGACAGCCGTTAGCATCCACATAGTTGATCACACCTGGATCGGAATTTGGTGGACCATAGAACTCCACCAAGTAGTCGGCATTCCAACAAGATGGGTAGGTGCGGAAAACTGGTATATACGCACCATTGATCGTGAGCGGTGCCATGCCCGCGATGTTCCACGGACTTTGTGTAGGATAAATGCCTTCGGTGTTGGATACCATGCCATACACAGTGCCTTGCCCACAGTTCGGCAATGGAAAAGCAAAGCCTTCATAGAAACTGCTACGCGCTTGAATTTGGAAAACCTCGCTCGCGGTTTGTAGAGTAGCATCGGTCACGGTTATCGTATTCGAACCGGCTGGCACGCCCTCTATAAAATAAACGGCACTCGGCGCTGTGATCTGCTGTCCTGTGGCCAAAACCAATTGATAAGGCGGTGTGCCACCATTGATATACCCTTCAATGCGGCCGCCATAGGAACACACGGCATCATGCGTTACTGTAACCGAAACACTTATGGACATAGCTGATAGCATTGTCAAGGTCAGGGCTGGAACTATCAGCATGTACCTGAGGGAAGGAAGGCTCAATCTCATTTGGGTGGTTGTAATTATCATGGTAATTATTGTGTTCGTGTCGCCGTTGCCACCACCCCCCGATAGTTTGCAAGATCACATCGCGATCGTTGCCCAAGCCGGTGTAGGTGATGGTGCCGTTCATGTTGATGTCTTTGCACTAATGAAAACCAAAAGCGGACACATACTGAAAAATCCGCCTATTGTTAACCTGAAGACGCTAATCTACCGCATGGTTGCCCTACGCTCCTTGGCACCTCCACAATATCAGTCAAACAGATGATGCGCCACCCATTGCGCTGCCATCACCATCTTTGCCGCAACCCATCCTTCAACCCTCGCTATGGCCAAGATCCTTGTAATTGACGACGAAAAAGCCATCCGATTCGCGCTGAAGGAGATCCTGGAGCACGAAAAGCACAGCGTGGAAGAGGCCGAGGATGGCGCCACTGGGCTCGCGGCCGCCAAGAAGACCAAATTCGACCTGGTGCTGTGCGATATCAAGATGCCTAAAATGGACGGCATAGAGGTGCTGGAGAAATTGCAGATCATGGACCCCGACCTGCCCGTGGTGATGATCAGTGGGCATGGATCCATCGATACCGCCGTAGATGCGCTGAAGAAAGGCGCCTTCGACTTTATCCAGAAACCACCGGATATCAACCGCATTTTGGTGAGCGTGCGCAATGCACTGGACCGTGGTGATCTGGTGAAGGAGACCAGAGTACTCCGCACCAAAGCCGGTAAGACCAAGGACAACGGTGTGCAAATGGTGGGCGGTTCAAAAGCCTTGCAAGCGATCCGGGACATGATCGAGAAGGTTGCCCCGAGCGATGCCCGCGTGCTCATAACCGGCGGAAATGGCGCCGGTAAGGAAGGCGTGGCGCGGCTGATCCATGAGAAAAGTACAAGGGCGCAAGGTGCTTTCATTGAGGTGAACTGTGCTGCGATCCCCGGTGAATTGATCGAAAGTGAGCTCTTCGGACACATGAAGGGCAGTTTCACCAGTGCGATCAAGGACCGGAAAGGCAAATTCGAACTGGCAACTGGAGGCACCTTGTTCCTGGACGAAATAGGCGATATGAGCCTCGCCGCACAGGCCAAAGTGCTCCGTGCCCTGCAAGAAAGCCGGATCACTCCGGTAGGTGGAGATAAGGACGTGAAGGTGGATGTGCGCGTAGTGGCCGCAACGAACAAGGACGTGAAGAAGGAGATCGCTGAAGGCCGTTTCCGGGAGGACCTCTATCACCGCCTCAGCGTGATCCCGATCCACGTACCCAGCTTGAGCGAACGCACCGAGGACATCCCCGAGCTGGCCGAGCATTTCATTGCCACGGTGTGCGGGGAACAGGGCATAGCGCCTAAGAAGATCGCTGATAAGGCCGTTAAAGAACTGCAAAAGCTACCGTGGACCGGAAACGTACGGGAATTGCGCAATGTGATCGAGCGATTGGTGATCCTCAGTGGAAAAGAGATCACAGAAGGCGATGTAAAGACATTCGCTGTTCCGCGCACATAGGCCCACACCTGAACTTCTATTGTTCAGCAAGTTGCATCGCTAGTGAAGCGGTCAGTCCTTCCAATGGGGCATAACAGCTCCAGGACCAACCTCCTTCCCATTTCCTATGACACTGACCAACAGATGGTTAACGAAACGAAAAAGGCAATCCGCCACTGCTGAACCGTCGCTCTTAACATGCTTTTGGGCGAAACCCATGCACCATGATCGGAAAAGGCTGCGTTGAATAGGCAACCTTCGCCTTTGGTGTTCGTCTGCGAAGGAGGAACCACCCACGGACTGCAATCTGTGGAAACTTTAAACCAGCTTGCCATGCACTACCTAATGGAACTTCACGATTTCTTCTATCACAAGATGGGGAACGCCCTGTACTATGCGTTGATCTTCTTGGCGATCATCGGTATAGTGGGTCAGTGGCGTCTGTATGAAAAGGCAGGCCAACCGGGCATCGCGGCGATCGTTCCTTTCTGGAACGTGATCGTGTTCCTGAAGATCGTTGGGCGGCCGGCCAGCCACGCTTGGTTCTTTCTCGTACCTATTTGGGGCCAACTGTATTTCATGCCCAAGGTGTGGATCGAGATCTGCCGTGCTTTCGGAAAGAACTCCTTGCTGGACCATGTGCTTGTGATCGTGCTCAACGGTCTTTATATCCTTAACCTCGGCTTGAGCTACGAGGCCAAGTATCGAGGACCTGTCTACGGCAGCCATATACCCACTCCTCCCCGGCCATTGGCGCATCGGACTGCGGTGGCTTGATCATTTCTTCCGAAACATCGCAAAAGCCCTGACACGTCGGGGCTTTTTGCATTGGCACAGCTAGCTACCACGGACCTGCCTATCTTGGGTGCCCACCAATGAAGGCATTCAACAAGACCCGCCAAAAACTACTTGCTGATGGCAGACTGAAGCGCTACCTGCTCTATGCCTTCGGTGAGATCGTTCTGGTAGTGGTGGGCATACTGATCGCGCTGCAACTGAACGCGTGGAAGGCGGACCAGAAGGACAAGGCCAGCGAGCAGACGCACTTCGAGAACCTCCGCGAGGACCTGCAGTTGCAACTCGAAGTGATACGTGCCCAGATGGTACACGACAGCACCATGATCCGAAGAGCAGATTCGGCCATGGCTTTCTTTAATGGGGGCATGAGCGTGCAGGAGCTTGAAGCACAACTCTTCGGATCCTACAGTCTTGGATGGCGCAAAACATTCGTGGCCAGCGATGCCACTTTCAAAGTGCTGCTTTCCACCGGCGGCATGAACCTCATTGGTGATCACCACTTGCGAACCGATCTGATGCGCTACCATCAACGGCTGAACTATACCACCTTGGTTGTCAATACCAACAACGGGCTCATCGACGAACTCTTCAGCCTGAACGCTTCAAACTCCACACCGAATTTTTCCATGGACGTAAATGGCAACATTGAGAACGACGTGGCCATGACCGGACAGGATCGCTACCGCCTCCACGAACTCATCAAACAACGCCGGGACCTGAGCCGGATCGCGTTGACGGTTTGTGAAGCGCAACGTTTAGCCACTGCGGAGATGATCGATGAACTCGATCAAGCAGTGGGGCAATGAAAAAGCGCTCAACAAGAGCCGACAATGGTGTGATCAGGCGAGCATTTCCCCCGCCTTCTTCAGCGCCTCACCCATCCCACTCGGCTCCTTTCCTCCAGCTGTAGCAAAATCCGGTTGGCCACCGCCACCGCCTTTGATCATTGGGCTGATCTGCTTGATGATGTCCACGGCTTTTAGACCGCTTTTCTCCATGGCCCCTTTCCCAAGCGAAACAGCCAACATGGGTTTTCCTTCCAAAACTGATCCGGCAATGAATGCGAGGTCCGGATATTGTTCGCGCAATTGATAACCGAGGTCCTTCAGGTTCTGGGCATCCAGATCCAAGCGCTCCACCAGGAATTGAAAACCCTTGGAGTTGGTGGTTGCTTTTGCCGGAAGTTCAATGGCCAAGGCACGCACTTTTTCCTTGCTCGCTTTTTCCAATTCCTTGGTAAGCATCGCGTTCTGCTCCACCAATTTCTGCACGGCTTGCACGGGATCGGCGGGGTTCTTCAACAGTGCGTTGATCGCTTCCAGTGTTTCCAATTTGCCGTTGATCATGCGTTCAGCTTCCACGCTGGTTACGGCTTCGATCCGGCGAATGCCCGCAGCCAATGCTCCTTCACTTACAATGCGGAAAGGTCCGATCACGCCCGTTCTTGGCACGTGTGTTCCACCGCAGAGTTCAACGCTCGGCCCGAATTTCACCACGCGGACTTCGTTGCCATATTTCTCACCGAAGAGCGCCATGGCACCCAGCTTCTTGGCTTCTTCAATGGGCACATTTCGCTTGTCATCGAAGGTGATGTCTTCCGCGATCATCGCATTCACTTCGCGTTCGATGTTTGCTAATTCCTCCGATGAAACTTTCGCGAAATGACTGATGTCGAAACGTAAGCGGTCCGGAGCAACGAGCGATCCCTTCTGCTCCACATGCGTGCCCAACTGCTTGCGCAACACATGGTGCAACAAGTGCGTGGCCGTGTGGTTGCGCATGGTCAGGTTGCGCCGTGTGCCATCCACTTGCGCGGTGATCGGCGCGCTTGGATC
>Ga0209582_1001542_pt1 | contig 10954 bp, 6 predicted proteins | sample KloWWTmetKNB5Kit_FD_187176 | JGI IMG/M metagenome (GOLD analysis project Ga0209582, IMG submission 187176) | Active sludge microbial communities from Klosterneuburg, Austria, studying microevolution and ecology of nitrifiers - Klosterneuburg... | ecosystem: Engineered > WWTP > Aerobic digester >...
TGAGTAATCTTCCGGAGCCTCACTCTAATTTCTCCTATATAACTCATTATAATACATAGTATATCAGTTCTTTACATATTGTAATTAACTTGCTTTTTTGAGATTCTCTAATAGCTTTTCTAGCTTTCGTATTTTATTTTGTTTGAATTTTTGGTCTTCAAAATTAATTTTTTCTTCCGAATATTCTGTCTGTTTCAAAATCATCTTATATATTATTCGTGCCATTTTGTGTGCGGTTGCAACTACTGCTCCTTTTCCTCCCAACTGGGCTCGTTTCTTTCTATAATAATCTCCTAATGAACTTTTACTATTTCGCAATGTAGATGCTGCCTGCATTAGCATCTGTCCTGCCGGATTTTTTTTCTTCATCCTTTTACTACTCAATATTTTCCCTCCAGAGATCTTTGTGTTTGGAGCTAAGTTTAACCATGCGCATAGATTTTTCTCACTTTTCCATTTCTTCATATCCACTCCTATTTCTGACATTATTTCTATAGCCGTGCTTTCTCCTATTCCTGGAATTCCACTTATATCTACTCCAACTATTTCTTTCACATAAGGCGTTATTTCGTATTCAAATTCATTCCGTTTTACCTTTTTGCTTTTTTTTATTGGATGCTCCATTCCCGTCAAATCTCCTTCCTTTATTTTAACTACCCTTTCTCTCAATATCTTCTCTAATACCACTTCACATTCCTTAATTTGTTGTTTATGAAATTCATAATGTTCAACTGCTTGCCTCAACATGAATAAATATTCATCTTTCCATATACCTTCCAATGACTTTATTACTTCCTCTTTACTCGCTTTAATCCTAGGATCGCATAATTTGGCCAATTCTTCAGGGTCCCTTTGGCCTGCTAATATAGCTTTTACCATACTCATACCTGTCTTTCCCAATATATCACTGATGACTGTATGTATCTTGATATTCATCAACTCTAATGCTTTCAACAACCTCCTTACTGCATCAGAACTTAAATTTATCAACCTCTTTCTTTGTCGAGTATAATCTCTTACAATTCTCATATCATTCTCCGGTTGGTAGCTCTTTTGTAGCAGGCCACAAGTATGCAATTTATGAAGCCAAATCGCATCTGTATCATCCTTCTTTCGCCCCGTTACATTCTTGGCATGTGCTGCATTCACCAGATAAGGCTCAATACCTGCTTGCTCCAGGAGTATGAACAATGGTAACCAATAAACGCCTGTACTTTCCATCGCAACTGTCGTAATATTATTTTGTTTCAAATAGCCAACAATCTCCTTTAAATCTGATGTAAAACCTGTCGTAGTCTTCACCTCATGACCTCCATCTCCATCACTTATAGCTATGTAATGTAGCGTATCTCCAATGTCGATCCCTGCTGCATGCTCATTGAATACTGGAAGTCCTGTGGAAATTCGTGAAATTCCTTTTTTTACCTTTTCATTTTTCATACTTTTGATTTTAATTGATTAAAACCAGCGCAGAAAAGAAATTTATTTTAAGATTGATCTCCTATACGGTGTCTAGTGCATCCAATTGATTTTTCAATGATTTCCTCGATCCAAACTAACTTGAGAATTTACAGATTCAAGAAGGAAAAGGATTCTTCTGCGCTGTGCTTTGCAAAGTTATCTTTTTGATTTTGGAAGCAAAGCATTACAGGGGAACTAACATCTAACATTTTATTTAAATTTAAATTTAACTTTCAAAAAAGAAAATTTGACTATCGAAACTTGAGTTATTGATTCATTGGTTACCAATTAATTAACATTTGTTTTTTATATAATTATAATATAGACAGCTTTTCTCCGTTTATAACGTATTATTAAGTCAATAAAAATAAATCATGAAAAAATTGTGCTCCTTTGTTTTATTATTTCTTGTTATCACGTCCTCAATCATCGCAGAAACGCCCATTAAATCTAAAATAGAACAGGTAGTCGTTTTCAGAGGAGGAGCGCAGATCAAAAGAACTGGTAAAGTCGCCTTAAAAGCTGGTTCAAACACCATTGTCTTCGGAAATCTTCCGGCTGGTTATGATGAATCCAGCATCCAAATCAAATCAAATGCTAAAGCCGAGATTATTTCTATCACTTTTAGAAAAAACTTTGAGGATGATTTCGAGTCTAATCCAACTTATAAGACATGGAAGGATCAACTTGAAACAATAATCAGAAAAAAAGATAATGAAACGCTCATTTATGAAACATGGAAGGAAGAAGAAAGTCTATTAATAAGTAATAAAAAAGTGAGTGGGGAAAACAGCGGTCTATCAAGCGAACAACTCACCAAAGTGGCAGACTTATACAGAACAAGGTTACTTTTAGTTAAGCAACAAGCATTAGAAAGTCGAAGAAAACTCAATGATTACGATAAAGAAATTAATAAAATCCAATCAACTATCAATGAATGGACCGGCAAAAATAAAACAATCAATAATGGCGAGATCGTGATAGATGTTATGTCCAAAAATGCTATTGAAGACGTATTTGAAGTATCTTACATCGATAATAGAGCATCTTGGACTTCTAGTTTTGACTTGCGTTTAGAGAGTCTTAAACAACCCCTGAATCTTATATCAAAAGGAAAGATCACACAATCCACCGGTGAGAATTGGGATGATGTGAAAATAACACTATCATCCGGGGATCCCAGGAGAAATATGCAATTACCGGAAATAAAACCATGGTTTTTGTACTATTATGTTGAACAATACAATCAAACAAAATTAGGAGCTTACAACAATGCTACTCAACTTAGAGGTTCAAAAGATGCTGCTAGCAATTATTATGCAGAAGGTGCAGTTAAATCTGAGTTAGATGATGTGGTCAGTAGAGAAAATATAGCTTTTATGGAATATGCCATTCCTAATAGAATGGATATTCCTTCTGACAGCAAACCACACGAAGTAAAAATGAATGAGATTTCACTTGATGCAAAATACGATTATATTGCATCTCCTAAATTAGATACAAAGGTCTATCTTCAAGCGAGTATCTCAGATTGGAGTCAGAATAATTTTAGTTCTGGCGAAGTCAAATTATATTTCGAGGGTACCTATGTCGGTAATACTTACCTGGATGCAGCAGCAGTGGAAGACACCATGAAAATATCTCTGGGCCCTGATATTGCGCTTTCAACAAAGAGAGAAAAATTGAAGGATTTTAAGAAAACAACATTTTTATCTTCCAAGAAACAACTCCAATCAGGTTATGAAATTACTATAAAAAATAATAAACCAGGTCCTGTGGAAATGACTATCTATGATCAAATTCCATTGACTTCTGACAGTCAAATGGAGATTGAAGCTGAAGATTTAAGTGGTGGTAAGTTGAACAAAGAAACAGGAATAGTTGAATGGAAAATCAGTCTAAAACCGGGAGAACAGATCAAGAAGCGTATTATTTACAATGTAAAAATTCCGAAAGACAAAAAAATAAGTTTATAGTTGTCAGTGCTTTATGACATTAATTTCGCCAACAATCACAAAATTAATTTAGTGGATAAAAGTAAGCTTATTCCGATTACTGATTACTAATTACTGATTACTAATTACTGATTACTGATTACTAATTACTGATCACTGACCACTAATTAATTAATTTAGAGAAAATAACACAAGCCAGTTTTAGCATCTGGCTTGTGTTTTGAATTAATAACCTGAGGGTCACTTGTGACCAAAACTAATAATATAAAAAGTAAGAACATTTATCTATAAATGATGGCTTAAAACTTAAATTCGTAAAATAAATTTATCCCTATCATTTGATATTTTTCATCTATCGTTGATGCATTATTGGCGAAATTATTTGGATTTATATTCGCACGCAATGCTAGACCCAACATATTATGCTCGTTGATAAATCTACCTACTTGAATCTGAGCTAAATACGATATCCCCACTTTGCTTTTATATAGGCCGGCATTGTTGACCAGCCCAAATTCATTCGGCGTAGTCATCACAAATCCAGTTTGTTTCGACGACATATTAAAATTAATTCCTGCCTCTACAGCCCATGAGAAGTAGTCATAATTTTTCTGATATCCAACTACTATTGGTATACTCCATAAGTGATGGTAATAATGCCTAACTTCCTTTCTAGTTACTTTAGTATCAGTGATTATAGGGCCTCTTATCACAGTCAATGTATCTCCATTTTGTGATTCTGTGATAGAGATAATACCGATTGTTGTGTCTTTCCTAACAAAACTTAGGTCCAAATCCATTCTACGTGTGATCCTTCCATAATTCAAACCACTTTTAAAATACCATGGAATAGCTTTCCATCCGACTTTCCCATAAAGAGCCGCTTGAATGCCTTCCAAAGTAGTTTCATTCTTCTTACGAATATCCAATACTTCACTTGCCACAGACCCACTGCTGCCGAAAGTAGTCAGAGGATAGAAATAACCTATTTCTGGAATTAATGAATATCTAATGGGTTTCTTGGTTTTAAAACTTGGACATTTTACACCTGGAAGTAAATTACTTTGAGGCTCTAAATCATTATTTGTTAATATTAATATCGATGAAGCACTAGGTAAAGTACTTAATTCCAGTAGAGATACTTTTGAATTTTGACCAAATTCATTATCTAAATCAGTGGAAACTATAGATAAATCTTCATTTGCTCCTTTCAATATTTGAGACCCGGAGTTATTTGCCTCTATCTTTTTAAATTCATCATTTACTGAATTAGAATAAAGATCTGATGAGGTACTTTTAGTCTTTATATTATCAGAGTTAATTGGTATTTTATTAGAGTATTTGATTTTTGCAATAACACCGTCATTATTACTCGCCTTACCGCCTATCGATGGGGAAATTTCATTTGATATTACTTTTGAAATCAATGCAGTATTTTCTGCTGCTTTTACACCTTTATCTTGATCATTAATGGCTTTAAGATTTATAGCGTTCTCACGAGAAGGCAAAGAATGATTATTTGAATCATATTCAATATATGCGAAATATCCACCGATTGAAGTCAACAAAAAAGCAGCACCTGCCAAAAACCAAAGAGGGATCGGGCGACTTCTTTTTTTCTTGCCAAAGAAGTCGGATACAAATTGGTTTGTGTCTATATTTATTTCCTGGTCATGCAACTTTTGCTGCATACTTTTTTCTAATTCTTTATAATTCATAATAATGCAATTCTGGCATTAAAAATAGTCTTGTTGTGATTGTCTTCCATATTATTGATCAGTTCTATTAATTTCATTCTTGCCCTGGTGAGTAAAGACCTGGACGAGCTCTCAGTTATGTTCAATGTTGTACATATTTCTTTATGACTAAAACCTTCTATAGCAAACATATTAAATACAATAAACTGGCTTTCTGATAGTTGATTACACAAGTCCATAATAGCTTCCACAGATAATTTGCTATAAACATCAGGTATGTATGAATGGTCATTAAAATTGATCTCCTTATCTTCTACGAAATTCAACTTGAAAAATTTCTGGTTGATTTTCAAACAATTATTTACTGCAATTTTCCTTGCCCATGCCATGAATTCTGATTCACCATTGTAGGTATGGATATATTTAAAAATATTAATAAAGGTTTCCTGAAGCGCATCTTTAGCCAGATCCTTATCGCGACAATATCTCATACAAATAGCTAAAAGCTTTGGTGCAAACATATGCACCAAAAGCTCTTGACTAGATTGCTGTTGTTGAAGACAGCCTTGGAGAATATTGTCTAAATTCACCCCTTATAGTATTTTTACCTTTTTGTGAGCAACAAAACAACCGGTAGATGCATCAGGCACTACTACATAGTATGTTCCGGCAGCCAAGCCTGTTGTATTGTTCTGCGTAATTAAATTTGTATTCAAATCACCTTCTGCATATATCGCCACACTTCCTTCAGTGCAATTATTGCAAGGACCTGAAGTGGTAAATTCAATTTTATTACCTATCAATGTAACATCATCTGCCATATTCGTAACGATTAATGAAGTTAAGTTAGGCAGTTGCATTTCAAAGCCGCTTTGGCAGCTGCTATTAGAATAGTTTCCGTATATAAAATATCCAGTTTCAAAAATGTTCAAATTAATAAGATCTTGAGGACCGTAAAGAGTTTTTGTGTAGTTGTATGGTTGACCGCTGTTTAAGACACCTGAATCAAACATTCCATCGAGACTATAGATGTTTTGGTTACAGCTTACAGGCTGAGACGAAACATAAATTGATTGTGAAGGATCAATTAAAATGGTTTGACTAGCTGTGCACCCTCCTGCATTTGTAACAGTTACAGAATATTCAGTCGCAGAACCAGGAGTAACAGTTATAGTCTGCCCTGTAGCTCCAGTTGACCACAGAATTGATGCATAATTTGCTGACTGTAGGTACAAGTAATATGGACTACTGCAATTACCAGAAAAGATATAAACTTCAGGTACACCTGGTATATTTTTTGAAAAAACCTGCGTACATGTTGGGTTTTCGATATCAGTCACTGTCACGCTGAAGACTGAGCTGTGTGTGGAGTCCACCGGAATTGTGGCAGTTGTAAGACCATTACTCCAGAGATAGCTATAATTTCCAGATCCACCTGTTACATTGATAGTCATCGGTCCACATATATTTAAAAAATCTGCGTTCAGGTCACACAATAAATTGCATAACTCAAAATCATAATTCAAATTATTTGGGTCAAACTGCTGCACAAGACTTGACTTATTGTCATCTCCATTAAATGCAAATATTTGAAGATTTGGCCCGGCAATACAGAAATATTGTTCTAAATTAAAATTAAATGTTCCACCCGGTGCAGGTACTATAGCTGTCACATCATCTTGCTTCAAAACAATATAGCCATTTTCGATCAGTATTCCATTGCATTTAATAGTGCCACTCACCTGACTATAATTGACATTGATGACTATATCATCCAAAACGACATCATTATCAAATGGACCGACAGTAACCGTTACTGATTCATCAGAATTGCATCCAAAAGGCACTGCTTTAATTTTAAGGATAGCTCCCTTTGGTATTTTACCGCAGAACTTTCCTGCTTCATCAGTATAACCAAATCCAACACCGAGCTCATTTCCACCAATAGAAGCACTAATGCTAATCTGTGCGTTAACTATAGGATTCCCATTTTGATCCACGACACCACCACACGCCTGAACCAGTGGAAAAGGTGCATCACAATTCCAAAAACTGAAATGGCTAACTTCTCCAACATACTCACTGCCTTCCAACCTAGATTCACCTTCTTCCTTCCAAACACCTGCTCCCTCATCAAAAGACCAAAGAGCTATAGTCTTCGGTTTACTTGAAGATTTTGCAGGGATTCTGAATTTTGCTCTGCTTCCAGACTTCAAATTAAGTTTACCTCCATTCGATCCTTTCATCTCTACTACAAACATGCCGGCTGTTCCCAACACTACAGTACTTCCTTGGAAGTCAATGCCTATGAGGCCTCCAGGCATTTCATCACCAATCGAAGGACTAGTTGGATCTATAAATCTGGCAGTAAGCTTAACTTCACCATTATATTCTTCTCCATTGCTTTGCTTTATTGAATTTGGCTCAAAAGTTATTGTACCACCGCCTGTCATCTGTATCTCACCACCTAAAGAAGAAGGAAAACTTTTATCCTGTGTATCTTTTAGTAATTTAATATAAGAATGAAGAGCTGACTTGTCTGGATATAATCTATCTGAGCCAATAATATACCCTGCTTTTTTCACTCTTATATATGTGCCTTGTTTATCCATCTTAATATTTTTTAAGATAAAAACACCTAAATCATTAGTAGTAGTTGTCGCACTATAAGTCTCGACTGTGGCGCCGCTGACAGGCTTATTATCTTCGTCGAAGACGTATCCGATGACTGATCCGTTGATTTCTTCATATATTTTAGCAGTAAAGAGTGTTGATACATCTTCATTGTAAAATATTTCATCCTTGTGACAAGCACTGAGGAAAACAAACAAAAATATTATTATTAAATTAAAAAATTTCATGACTAATTATTTTTCTGAAAAAGAGAATTGAAGTCTTTTGCAAAAGTACTTATATCTAAGAGTAAGGTTCATTTAAAATCGCTGCAATTACTAGTGAAATTTAATAAAAAAATATAAAAGTAACAAAATCGGAATTCCTTAAACTATTGTCAGGACTTGAATTTGGGGATATTATCATAATTGAATCATTTGCTTGACTATATTTGCGGCATAAATACCATAACATGTCCAAAACTATTTCTATCATAGGTTGTGGAAACCTCGGAAGCGCTATTGCTAAAGGCATCAAAGAAGACAAAGAAAATCATTTCCATGTCATCGCCACCAGAAACAAGATCGAACTACTACAGCCGTTGCAGGAGATTGGGGTTGAAATTACGAACAACAATGTTGACGCAGTTAATCACAGTCAAATAATATTATTGGCAGTCAAACCATTTATGGTACCTCAAATTCTTGAGGAAATAAAATATTCTCTTGACCAAAACAAAATCCTTGTTTCACTGGCAACAGGAGTTTCTATTAAAGAAATGCAGTCCATCATTGGCGATAAAATTCCGATCCTTCGAGCTATGCCAAATACAGCAACAGGAGTAAGTGAATCATTAACTTGTATTTGCGCAAATGACGAAAACGCTTCGTTGCATCTGGAAGAAATCAAGTCTCTCTTTGAAAAAATTGGAGAAACTGTAGTAATCAAAGAAGATCTGATGGATGGTGCAACAGTGCTTGGTGCTTGTGGAATAGCCTATGTCATGAGATTCATTAGGGCAATGGTTCAAGGAGGAATTGAAATTGGCTTTGATGCTAAAACGGCAAGTTTCATTGCAAATCAAACTGTTAAAGGTGCTGCACAATTATTGATCCTGGGGAATACTCACCCAGAGCAAGAGATCGATAAAGTAACTACCCCTCGTGGATGCACGATCGCAGGGTTAAATGAAATGGAACATCAGGGATTTAGTTCATCCTTGATCAAAGGGATAATTACTTCGTTTAAGAAGATTGAAGAAACAAAAAAGTAATTGAAAATGAAGAATTGAAAATTGAAAATGACGATTATAGGTAATGTCAGATAGCTGATGGCTCTTGGCTTTATTTTACAAAAAATAATAAAATGAAAATTTTATTATGCTTTGGAAATTTTAAGCTTTAAAACATCTACAAAGTAAGCCTTTGATTTTTTTTTAAATAATTGGTGTCATGCAAATTATACATTTTTGTTAATATTTTTTAGCAAGCCGCCAGATGTCGATCAAATTCTCTTCTAACATCTAGTTTCTATCTTCTGATCTCTGACTTCTAACTTCTGGCTTCTAACTTCTGACTTCTAGCTTCTGACTTCTGGCATCTAGTTTCTAGAATCTAGTGCCTATAATCTAGCGTCTGCTTTCAACTAAATCGCCAATCCATTGTTTGCCCTTCATAAATTAAGCCATAAATGAAATTTTTACTAACGTACTTGCGTAAGCACCGTTGGCTCATCGCATTAACTTTGCTTCTGGCCACTATTGGACAGTTGTTCAGCATGATGGATCCATATATCATGCGACTCATGATTGACAAGTACACATCAAACCTTAATAAATATACTACAGATCAATTCATCCAAGGTGTGATTACATTAGGATTAGCCATTATAGGAGTGGCAATGGTTTCCCGAATTGCAAAAGCATTTCAAGATTATTTTGTTAACCTTATCACGCAACGTGTAAGTACAGAGATTTACAATGATGGACTAAAACATGCACTATCTCTACCTTTCGAAGTATTTGAGGATCAAAGGAGTGGAGAGACATTGGGTATATTACAAAAGGTAAGAACAGATGTCCAAAGGTTACTGTCTACTTTTATCAACATAATGTTTGTTTCATTAGTGGGAATCATAGCAGTAACGATTTATTCCTTTTCAGTTTATTGGGCAGTAGGACCACTGTTCTGTCTGACGATACCAATTCTAATCATTCTTAGTAGTTTCCTAACTAAAAAGATAAAAACCATACAAAAACAGATTGTTGGTGAAACTACAGCTCTTGCCGGCTCAACCACAGAATCTTTAAGAAATATTGAGTTAGTTAAAAGTACCGGACTTGTAGATCAAGAGATCAATAGGCTAAGTGAAACGACAAATAAGATCCTTGAACTGGAGATTAAAAAAGTAAAATATGTAAGAAGCCTTTCATTTATTCAGGGTACAGTGATTAACTTTCTGCGAACAACGATCATCGTCATCATGGCTTACCTTATTTTCAAGGGAAATATTACTGTCGGTGAATTCTTTTCCTTATTTATGTATTCATTCTTCATTTTTGGTCCATTAAATGAAATAGGCAATTTGATAAATATATATTCAGAGACACTAGTTTCGCTGAATAATTTTAAAACATTAATGGATAAAACACCGGAAATTTTTCCAACAAACCCTAAAAAGGTTGGTATCATAGATTCCATTGCATTTGAAAAAGTGACATTTACGCATCCAACTGCTACCAAACCTGCACTTAAAGACATTAATTTCAAAGTAAATAAAGGCGAAAAAATTGCATTTGTAGGGCCTTCAGGTGCAGGGAAAAGCACGTTGATAAAAATGCTGGTCGGATTATATCAACCAAAATCCGGTCAGGTCAAATACAGTGGTATTCCCGTAGAAGAGATAAATATCAATGAAATTAGAAATCAGATAGGTATTGTCACTCAGGAAACACATTTATTCGCCGGAACAATCAAAGAGAATTTACTTTTCGTTAAACCTGATGCCACAGATTCAGATATTGAAAAAGTGCTTCGGATGGCAGCAGCTCACAATTTACTTGATCGGGCAGATAAAGGCATTTACACCACGATTGGTGAAGGCGGTATTAAAATATCAGGTGGGGAAAAACAAAGACTCTCAATCGCTAGAGCTTTATTACGCAATCCTAATTTGCTTGTATTTGATGAGGCAACTTCAGCCCTTGATAGTTTAACAGAAGAAGAAATC
>Ga0209582_1001547_pt1 | contig 10898 bp, 9 predicted proteins | sample KloWWTmetKNB5Kit_FD_187176 | JGI IMG/M metagenome (GOLD analysis project Ga0209582, IMG submission 187176) | Active sludge microbial communities from Klosterneuburg, Austria, studying microevolution and ecology of nitrifiers - Klosterneuburg... | ecosystem: Engineered > WWTP > Aerobic digester >...
TTTTTTTAACGTTTTTTATTAAAAAAATAATAGTATTTGAACTCAAGATAAGTGCTTATCCTTTCGCAAACGTGCCGGAATGGTTAAATTTTTCTTTTTTCTCGCGATAAAGATTCTTGTCTACTGCCGCAGCCATTTTCTCAACCGGAAGTTGACCGCCTAGAAAATCGTTGATCAACATCGCTTTTAGAAATGGATTTTTGACCACTTCCTGATGAGAAAGAAAGATAATGTCCACATTGGGTTGATTTTCTGCCCATTCCTTGACTTTATCGACAGTTTGTGTGTATTGGTTTACCAATTGAAGTTGGAGCGTATCTTCATTCACCCGCTTACCATCCCGCACAAGCATTTTCTGCTGAGAGGCAATTACTTCCAGTACATCCCTTTCCATAAAAATAACCTGGTAGTGATAGTTGGCAGGAAGATGTGATAAAAGTTGGGCAATAATTTTTACTACTTTACCTTTGGCTTCGGGCAACCATTTGTTGTTGTGCTGGAGGTTTTTGACTGCCTCATGTTCATAGTAACCCTTTGGATTGCTGTCATCTGCCGTACGTTCCTTATCAGTGAAAATATCCAGTCCCGCGGCTTCCAGCATCTGCATCATCATAGAGGTACCGGAACGGGGCAATCCTGAAACAACCGTTATTGTACCTTTAATTTTATCCATAAAATCCTGCTTGTACTGCAATGCCTTACCTGGCTGTTTTAGGTGGTTTTCATAAATATCTATCAACTGTTGACGAGCCATATTTACGCCCGGTGCCAACAAAAGGGTAACGTCAAAAGCCGCCGCCGCCTCTTCATATTTCCCAAGTTTCATCAATGTTTCGCCCAAATGAAAATGTGCGGCGGGAAAATGATACGACAATCCAATGGCTTCCAGGAAAGCGGTTAAAGCCTCTTCATAGCGCATTTGCTGGAATAAAATTAGCCCGAGGGTATAATAAGCATTTGGCTCCTCTTCATTCATGGCCAATTCGCTTAACACAGCCTTTTCAGCCTCTGCTAACATATTGATCTGTAAATATGCATGCGCAATACGAAGGTGAAGCAAAGGCTGCCGGCCACCTTCCAGTTCTGCTCTCCGAAAGAGTTTAAGGGCTTTTTGATAGCGCTGTTCAGCTATCGACAGGATGCCCTCCAGTATGTCCATTTCCGGCGACTCCCGGTCCATCATTTTCCTCACACGGTTCACCATTTTCCTCGCATCCTTGAAATTACCGGTGACTTGATAAGCGTGTACCAGGCGAGTGGCATATCGCTCGATGCAGGGACTATCCCGATGTAATTGTTCCAAAAGCGCTATACTTTCAGCGTATTCCCCACCTTCGAAATAGGCGCGTGCCAAATAATAATTATTTTCGTTCTGTGTTTTTTTTACTGCTGCTTCTAAATCGTCACCCGGATCTTCGACGTAGCCTAGGTCAATCAGCTGGCGCAGTTCGGCTTGCGTATCTTCTTCATTTTGCACAAAACCATTTGGGTGCGCACCGTCATTACCTGCGATGTTTTCCCAGCTCTTGATGGTTTGAGTTTCAGGTACTTCTGTAAATGCATTGACCAACACTTTTCCATCCATATCTTCTGCTATAGGTAGACCGTACAGAGCCAGCAGCGTAGGTGTAATATCGAGCAGGCTGGCGCCAAAAAGGGTTTCATCTTTCCTGATACCGGGGCCTTTCATCACCAGGATACCATAAGGACTATGCTCTAAAGCCGGTCCGGCAGGCTCCTCCGGGATGTGTCTGGGCCGATGGTGGTCAGGATGGAAACCGTGGTCAGAAAGCAATATGATTGTGGTGTCTTCTCCTGCCAGTTGCAAGAGATTGCCCAACATCCAGTCGTGGTAACGGTAGGCGCTATTCACCACCTCTTTATACATTTCAAAATCTGCCGGGGAAATATGTTCCTGACGAGGAGGGTGGTATTTCATGAAACCATGACAGAAATGGTCGATGGCATCGAAGTAAACTGCCATGAAATCCCATTCCGAATGAGTCATCGCATGTGTAGCAGCGCTATGAATAGTAGAACATTCAGCCAAAATTTTAGCTATGGCGTATAGGTTCCTGTCTTTTTTCTGGTCAATTTTTTCTGCATGTGGAACAAACGCCAGGAGGTCCGCACCCAAAAACTCTTCGGCATGTGTGCGCAACTTCGCAAACAAATCACTCATCTCCGGCGGATGCACTGTTCCGGGCATCATCGGCCAGGTATCGCTGAGAGACCCTCTGGAGCGATGATAAAAATCAGATACATAGATGCCATTGACCGGCTCTGCCGGGTGAGACGGCCACCAACCAATGACGTTAGTTTTCATGTTGTGCTGGTTCAGGATATTCCAAATGGCTTTCACCTTTCGTCCGGTAATGTTGATGGGACGGATGCCTTTGCCATTGGGCGTCGGTTCCACAAAACCATGAATTCCATGTTTATATGGTCTCTTCCCGGTAGCAATAGAAGTCCATAAGGTGGGTGACAAAGGTGGATCGAGCGTGGCGATGCGACCCATCACGCCGCTATCTACTAGCTTTGTTAAATTTGGCATAAGTCCTTGATCCATAAGCGGATTTAGCACTTTCCAATCGGCTGCATCCCAACCAATGACAAGTACTTTACGAGCAGGATGTTTCATAAATTAATTTAAATTGATTTTCCAATACATGACAGCCAATTTATAACTTTTTGTAATTTTCACATAGATTTTTGAATAAATTCATCGTTTTTTACCAAGATTACCATGATAGTTTTGAAAAACAATGCAATAATTATTCCACTTCAATTCTGCTCCAGGAACTGCTCTAGAAATGTTTAATTATGTAGCTTGAGGATTAATTAATGGCTTTAGATAAAGCAGAAAAGTTTAATTAATCCAAGTCTATTTGCCTTATAAAATTACTTGAGATGAAGTGAAGACGTTAGACTTAAACAAGAATATAAATTTGCGTTACTGTATCGTTACTTCAATTAAAGTTAGTGTTGGTCTTTAAATGGATATTTAGGTCTTAATCTTGTCCAAGTATTTAAGGAGTTAGAGGGGCATTGCAAAACTTAAAAAATTAATATTGTACGTAGATCACTTATGTCTAAACCAACAATTAAAATTCTCATTTTCATATTTTTTAAACATAGTATTTACAGGTGCACTGTGAATTAAATTTAAATTAAATTTCGTTCTACAAATAAAATTGAATCCTCCCATATCGCCCGTATATTGTGTCCTATTATTGTTATTGTAAACATGATGAAACTCACATAAAGCTTCTAAAAAATTAATCATTATATCAGTTTTGCCGCCAATGATTCCACAATTCAGCAAAATAGAATCTTTAAAGTTAGTTTCAAAATTTTCAAAACCGGGTACAGAATCTCTAAAATGAGTATTGTGGTCATGCATCCATTCATCATCTAAATTTTTATCTTCATCACCACAAAAAATTGATTTAGGGTTTTCAGCAAAAAGAGTTGTAATAAAAGGATTGTTTATCACCTCGACATCTGAAACATCGGTAACAAAAAAAGAGTCAATTGACTCTTGGTTTTTTTTTACATATTCCAAATAAGCAAAGTATCTAAATACGTTTGGAGTGAATTGTTCATTGTAAATAATTGATACAAATTCTAAATTTGTTGATGTATGTTGTTTTATACTGGCTTCAGAAAAATTATTGTGAAATAGAATACCTTTTAAATTATTTTTTTTAATTGAAGTAGCCCATTTTTCTATTAAGGGGTATTCATCAGGAGGCAAAGTTTCTCTCCGATTAACATCAAAAACACCTGTGATATGGCAGCCTAAAATAAGTTGATTCTTAATACTTGGTTGATTTGAAATTTTAGCCATTCTGACTTTTTAGAATTTTGGTTTTTAAGGTTGCACTGATACTTGTTGGAATATTTCGATAATAAATATAGGTACGCAAATCAACTTTATTTACTTTGTATGCTGCAGAAACCCGCTCAAAAAACTCGGCATCAGCTGCATACATACTTTTAAATTGATACTTTTTAAAGATTTCTTTTTTACCAAATAACGTAGCAAACAATATGCAATCATCCACATGAATTAATTCATTATAACTATTTTTATCCGGTACAAAAAAATCTTTTACGCTATCTGCAACAGTCTCAGCTGTTGATGCTATTAAATCGTAAAAAGGCATTTCTTGCAAGCAGCTGCTCAAATGATTTGTTTTAAACTCATCATCTGAGTCAATAATAGTGATATAACTTCCATTACTGTGTTGCACTCCTCTATTTATTGAAGCGGATTGCCCCAGATTTTTATGATATAAGTAGGTGATTTTATTTAAGTGCAGTGAAACATATTCAAGAATTTGAATTCTATGTTCTTCATCACTTCCATCATCAATAACAATCAACTCAAAGTCTTTAAAATCTTGATTTAAGACAGATTCAATAGCCCTCTTTACATACCAAATGGGCGTGTTATAAACAGCCAAAAGTACCGATATGGTTGCATTCATTTAAAGTATATTTTTATAAAACTGTGCTAACGTTGTCTGTTGCTAAGACATAATAATCTATCAATCATTGGATAATTATTGTCCTCTTTTCTGTGCATTAACTTCATTTAGTGATTTTTGTTTAAACAATGCATTTGTTAGCTAAAAAAAGGTAGTGATTTGGGTGCGCTGTTTGTGCATTCCTACTATCCCGTCACTAAAGATGCGTAGAACATCAATACATTTTCTTTAACACTTTCATCAAAAAGTAAATAAAGGAAAATGTAACAATAAAAATCACCATACTTAATAGCTCTTGTCCTGATAAATTGGCAAGTAGCCATACAATAACAGACATTGCAAGTAAGGGTATTGTAAAGCCTCCTGGAACCTTAAAAGTTTTTTCGGATGGCGGTGAACCAGCTTTCCTAAGTTTTAAAGTGGCTAATACAGCTCCCAAATAAATGATGAGTGCTGAAGCACTTGCTATGATAGCAAGTTGCTTGAACCCACCGAAAATTGCAAACAAAAGTCCTAATGATGCATAAAATAAAATAGCAATATAAGGGGTATTAAATCGGGGATGTATATTGGATAGTGCTTTTGGCATCAAGCCATCTCTTGCGCCAGCAAAGAGGATACGAGGCACTGATAATATTTCACCGCCTAATGCGCCAAGCATGGATATGACTGTGGCAATAGTTATAAATATTATTCCACCTTTACCGAAAACAATGCCTGCTACTGCGGCTAATGGAGCATCCTGATGTGCTGCAATTGTTCCTCCAAGTACTCCTTGTGTAACCATCTGAATAGCCAAATAAATGATCAAAACACAGGCGATTCCTAAAAATATTCCGAGCGGTACCGTCCTCTTTGGATTCTTTATCTCGCCACCGTTGCTAAGGGGTGTTTCAAATCCCATAAAGGCGAAAAACAAAAGAAGAGATGCTGACCCTATATTGTCGACAGTAGGAGTAATGGTCCAGTTTAAATTTTCTCTTGAAATAAAACTTGCTCCAACAATTACTAAGAGCAGTAACGGAATAAGTTTTCCAAATGCTGTAAACTCAATGAAACGAATTCCGTTTTTTACACTTCTAATATTGAGTAGTGCAATCCCACCAAAGATTAAAATAAAGAAGGCTATTCTAAAGATCTCATTGTTAAGTGAAGGAAAAAAATATTTCAACGTGTCAGCTAACGCATTAGCAATTGCTGCATCTGAAATTACACATGCCCCAAACCAATAGATATTATTGGCTAAGAAACCTGCATATGGACCAAATGCAGTTTCGATGTATTCATAAACTCCTCCGCTTGCAGTCGTTTTGCTACCTAATTCAGCAAAACACAAAGCAATTAAAAAAATAAGTATACCGCAAACGATATAAGTGACCACTGCAGCTGCTCCTAGTGTTACTGCTATAAGCGCCGGAATTACAAAAATGCCTGTACCAATGGTTTGGTTGATAATCGCCAAAGTGAGAGAACGTACTCCGATTTCTCGTTCAAGGTTTTCTTTTACTGAATCTGGATTCATCATATTTTCTATATTTTGTTAATTCATTTATCAAATCGCTTTATGTTAATAAAGGGACTTATCAACGAATACCAAAAACTCTGTTTATTAGTACCTTCAAATTCTATTAATCCATATTTAATATTGTCTACCGGTAATTCTTTAAAAGTTCCAAAAAGTTTGTCCCAAAAAATGAATACATTTCCATAGTTTGAATCTGTATATATCTGGTCTTGATGATGATGAACTTTATGAAAATTTGGGGTAACAAAGACCTTTCCGAAAAATGAGTCAATCCATAAAGGAAATCTAAAACTACTATGATGGGCAATAAATAAAGGCATATATATAATCCATCGTAGCACAATGATGTTTATATCCAAACCAAATGCAATTCCGGCTATTATAACTGAACCATTATCTAGAAAGACATCAAAGGGATGAGCTCTAAATGCAGTGGAGCTATCCATTTTAGTATCGCTATGATGAACTCTGTGCAAACGCCATAACAAATGCCATTTATGATAAAGCCGATGTGTCCAATAACTAATGAAATCTATTACAATAATTCCAACGAGAATTTTTAAAATGTAAGGTAATTCAAGATGGTTGAGTAACCCTATTTTATTCTTTGCCACCCCATCAAAAATAATGACAAAAATAGAGCCAATTAAAATATTCAGAATTATGTAACCTGCCTGAAGAATAAAATTATTGAATAGGTGAATACTGTTTTTCTTCATTGCAGCACCATTTTCCAATAATTGCTCGATTGTAAAGAAAATTGCAAGTAAAAACACAAACATTTTGTCAGTATCTATACTTGTTAGGCTTTCAATAATATTGTTCATTTATGTTTCTGTCTGGTTTTGGTTGTGCGGCACAACGTAGTTTTCTTATTTTCAATAATCATGTGATTCAAGCTTGCATTATTTTTCAAAAAAGTTTCGTGCGTCTAAATAAACATTAATCAAAAGAAATAAAGAGCAAGTCAGGACGAAAATAGGTAAAAACTGTCCGAAAGTTGCGTTTTACTTATTGAAGTGTGTATAACAAATTGCACAAAACTGAAAAAGAAAAGCTTACCGAATAAAGATTCCTCGCTTCGCTCGGAAAGACACTAAGCCGATGGTATAGGGGTATAAAATGGGTCGGCGCAGCCACCCCATTTTATACCCCCTCCAAACAAAGGTTATGTCATTCCGACAGAAGGGAGGAATCTTCCAAATTGTTATACATACCTTATTGAAGTGAAAAATTGCACATTGAGTCCAAATTTATTTTTCAGTCTTGTGATTTATTTACTCAGGTTGCGGTAGCTAATAAGCCATAGCAGTTGCTGCAGCTGAGTGGAAGTCCCGGACTAGATTATCGCAACTGAATGGAGTGGATAATCATATGGGAGCTATCCAATTAAATAGTATATCTAAATGCTGAATACTATCAACAAATTCGGTCAAGTTAGTGAGGATGCTGTAGATTCTTGTGATATAAAATATTTGAGAAATCTCTTAATTAAAGGGGAGGAGCGTAGCATGCGGATGCAGGTTGTTGTGAGAGGCGCAGACATCGGAGTGATTTGGTGAGGGCGTCTACAGGATTATGCGCTGCCCTTTTCTCAATCGTGTTTTGGTTCCGCCAAATCAAAAAACTCATTTTTTGTTTTGTCCAAAGTTTGTGAAATCAGATTGAAGTTTTCTTTTGTGGGTTTTAAGTCAACGAATTTATCAATTATTGCTCTATTTCTATAAATTACAAACGTATTCTCCACTTCTGGATTTATTTTATTAAGGACTGCATCACTTTCCTTGTCGGAAAATGATGGAATGAAGGTTAAAGCGGTGTTCTTAATATTAAGTTCATTCCCCAAACTTTCTAATTCCTTTAGTCTTTTTTCTTTGTTGTAATTTTTCTCATTGCCATAGACAAAATAGACTTTCAAATATTTACTGCGACTTACGCTTTCAAGTTCTAAAAAAGTAAGCCACTTTTTAATGTTGACCCAATTTGAAGTATTGCCAACGAAATAAACTATTCCGTGAAATCTTCCATATTTACAAACTGGACAAGTTCTAGTTCCTTTATCTGGTCCGAATGCGTGGAATGGTGTAAATGAAGGATTGTCTTCGCCAATTTCAAGTCCGGAATTCAGTTTCGATTGATTTATTTGGGGATAGTTTGGAATATTGAGCCCTAAAATGATATTGTGTTCTGCTACTTGCATATCTTTATCAATCAGCACTCTTAAAACTCCACTTCCACCTCGATTTTCGAGTGCTTTTCTTTTATTACCTGATAACAAGATGTCGTCATCAAAAACAAATTCGTCAATGTAGTATTCGTCCTTGATGTTTGGTTCTTTTATAGAAGTATGAATGTGTGCAGGTATATCATCATTTGGATAAGGTGCCGGACGAATTGTATAAATTGAATATTTTCCGTTTTCATCCGATTTTACCCAACCCCTAATATGTCCATGTCTTTTTGCATGTTCATCCATTCCTTCTTTTGGGGAATAATATCCATTGTTGTCCGTTTGCCAATAATAAATTACAACGTTCGGTGCTGGAATTTTGCCGCCAATTTTAAAGACTGTTCCTGTTATCAAAATTTTTTGACCTTTTTCTTTCCAGCCTGCGCTTGTGTCAATTGAATTAATATTTTTTGGCATTCCAACGTACATCAATTCGCAACCATCACAGCCACCACCAACTATTTTATTCTTTTGAGTTGTGTTTTGTTCTGTCTGCGATTTCTCTTTTGTCTGTCCGTTACAGCTTGATAAAAAGCTAAACATAATTACAAATAGTCCAAATTTAAATAGTCGTTTCATTTTTGCAATGTCGGTTTTAGGATTACGAAGCACTAAACTTTCAGTTAAGTACAAAATTTGAAACGAGCCACAAGCCCAGAATTCAATACTGTTTCGTCTATTCTTTATATACATTTTTATGCAATCACCTTATTATCATCTACATTAATGTATTCGCCTTTCTTTTCAATAATAACATTGCTCAATAAATATTATAACTTTTCTAATTGTCTGCGCAACTTGTCCTCTACATCGGTCAAAAGTGCGTGGAAATTATCGCCATATTCTGAGGCGAATGGGTCATTGCCAGGAACACCTAAACGTATACTTACTTGTTTTTGTTGAGTTTTCTTTTCAGCTTTATCCTCAAGGTATATATCTGCCCATTCTATTTTGTCATAAAATCGACTAAGACGTGTGATAGTTTTACGTATCGTGTCCTTAATATCGTCTCCAATAGAAATATCTACTGCTTGAACATTTATCTTAATTCCTGTAATATTTTCTGTGTATTTCATATTTTTAAATTTTAATTTCTTTTGTATGTTGGATAAGGAATATATTCAGTTTCATCGCCTTCAATTTTAGGAAATTCTTGTGCTTCCCATTTTTGTTTGGCATCTTTGATTAGTTCTTTGCTCGATGAAACAAAGTTCCAGTCGATAAAGCGTTCCTCAGGAAATGGTTCGCCACCAAAAATGTAAATGGTGCTGTTTTCATTAATGGTAAATTCACAAAGTGTACTATCTTTTGCCACTAATAATTGGTTAGGTTCATAAATATTACCTTCATTTTCAATTGTTCCTTCCAGAATATATAAACCCGATTCGCCATAAAGCTGATCTCCAATATTTACAGTACGTTTTGTTTTGCTTTTTATTTCAAGCATATACAGTTTGCTAAAAACTGGGACTGGTGACTTTCGTCCAAATGCTTCTCCAGCAACCAATTTAAATTGTAGATCTCCATCTGTCCATGTTGGGATTTGCTCATGACCGATATGAAAAAACGCTGGTTCCATTTGCTCCAAATGTTTTGGTAAGGCCACCCATATTTGAAAACCGTGCATATTTAAAGGGGAATTCCTTAAATACTCAGGCGTTCGTTCTGAATGTACTATGCCTTTTCCTGCAGTCATCCAGTTTACTGCATCGGGCTTAATTTCTACTTCATTACCTAGCGTATCACGGTGCATTATACTACCTTCTAAAAGAAAAGTTAGCGTTGAAAGTCCAATATGTGGATGCGGTTGAACATCAAAGTTTTCCCGCTCATTCATTTTAACAGGTCCCATATGGTCAATATAAATGAAGGGCCCCACCATTCTTTTTTGACGGAAAGGCAGTAAGCGCCCCACCATAAAATTACCTATATTGACCGCTCTTTCATCTATTATTAATTTGATGTTTGACATTTTAAAATTCCCGTTCTGGTGTGTTTAATTTTTGAACTAACTCAAATGAAGCATAATCTGCATAAGTACCATAAGCGTTTACTAAAAGCCCCTTAATTTCTCCATTTTTAGAAGATATTGCATATAAAACACTCTCGCTGTCAACATCTGACATTTCTTCAAATCGGTGTTTTTCATCAATTTCAAACTCTTCAGGTTTCAATTTCAATTTTAGTGTTGAACATTCTATACAATCTTCCTTTACATTGAAATCGTGTGTATAACCTTTTTTTGTAAGGTCGTTGACGGCTACTGATAAGCTTATGTATTTCCCCATTTTATTATAGTATTATATGTGTTAGTCAGTTCTATTTTAATTTTTAAATATAACATCTCCATCTTTTGATAAAGTATACGAGTTTCCTTTACCTCTAAGTTCGTAGTGGTTATTTTTATACCAAATTCCGGAAGCTGCCTTTTCTTCAACCAATTCTATCTGCTCGCCACCATTTAAATAGGCTTTCACAGTTCCTGCCGTATTGTTAAAAGTCAAATTTAAAACGTTTTTTTGACTCTTTGCTTCGATATTCACAATATCATCTTGATGCTCAAAAATTACGATTCCATCTTTTTTTAGGGTTATATCGTTACCTTTTCCCCGTAATTCATATTGCTCATTTTTGTACCAAATACCAGACG
>Ga0209582_1001550_pt1 | contig 10873 bp, 2 predicted proteins | sample KloWWTmetKNB5Kit_FD_187176 | JGI IMG/M metagenome (GOLD analysis project Ga0209582, IMG submission 187176) | Active sludge microbial communities from Klosterneuburg, Austria, studying microevolution and ecology of nitrifiers - Klosterneuburg... | ecosystem: Engineered > WWTP > Aerobic digester >...
ACTGGCATATCAACACAATTGCAACTAACTACTGGGGCTATCTTGTCTTCTATAGTAAATGTTCCCCAACATCTGTTGCCTGATGGACCTACTATCTCGTAGGTGTGATTTCCACATGGCAAGTACATTGCTGTATTTTGTGTGATGTTATTTAGTGCATTGGCCTGGCTATTGAATGGCCATATATTGATTTGATAATCTGCATAACAGGAGTACGAATTACCTTCTAAAAACATGTCTGGACTTAATGTTACCTCACAGTTTATATCCACAGAAATATTCACATGATCATTACAAGTCAAGCTATTGACTATGATCGGATTTACTCTCACTGACACCGTATAACTACACTCGTCTATGATCTCGCCTAAATTCGATATCAATTGCTGCGTTATCGTATATGTTCCTTTCTTCAATAATTCACCTGGAAGCGGTCCGGCTGTTTGTTTAACTACAAAGTACGCACAATCTCCTGCTCCCGTTACCAGATTCGGTAATTGATATTCGCATGCGCCATTTGTAAGCGTGATTGTCTGGTCGCCTGAACACACCAATAAACATGATGGATCTATTACTGTGATTGTCGTACTCGCTGTAGCGCTACAATTGTTCGCATTAGTCACCGTAACTGTATAAGTCGTCGTCGTTGATGGTGTTACTGTGATGCCTGATGTTGTCGCACCTGTATTCCAAAGGTACGTACCACCACCACTCGCTGTTAGATTGGCTGATGAGCCTGTATAGATGGTGCCATCATTGGCAACTGTACCTGATGTCTCACTCACCGATATCGATGGTGTAGGTAATGGCAATACTGTAATACTTGAGCTTGTCGATGCTGTACAGCCATTGACACTCGTTACAGTAACTGAATATGTGCCAGCTGTTCCTGTGGTTATACCTGCTGTAGTAGCTCCATTGCTCCAAACATACGTACCGCCTCCACTCGCTGTAAGTGTTGCCATCGCTCCTTGACAGATAATGCCATCGTTTGGTGTGAGTGATGAGTTATCAGTTCTTGCTATGGCAGCTATCGGTAATGGATTGACTGTTATTGTTGATGAAACCGATGCAGTACATCCATTTGAATTTGTAACAGTTACGGTATATGTTCCTGCTGTTCCAGAAGTAATACCAGATGTTGTTGCTCCAGTGCTCCACAAATACGTTCCACCTCCATTAGCGGTGAGTGTAGCTGTTGCTCCAGCACAAATAATTCCATCATTCGGGGTAGTTCCAGAGTTATCTGTTCTTGCAATTGTCACTATTGGCAATGGATTCACCGTTAATGTTGATGAAGCCGATGCAGTACACCCATTTGAATTTGTAACAGTAACGGTATATATTCCTGCTGTACCAGAAGTAATACCAGATGTTGTGGCTCCGGTACTCCATATATAAGTTCCACCACCACTAGCAGTAAAGGTAGCACTCGCACCAGAACAAATTATGCCGTCATTATTTGCTAATCCTGATGTTTCTACTACTGCTATTGCAGGAATTGGCAATGGATTAACGGTAATTATTGATGATATAGATGCGGTGCATCCATTAGAATTAGTAACAGTGACTGTATATGTTCCAGCGGTTCCTGTGGTAATGCCCGTAGTTGTTGCACCTGTACTCCAAGCATAAGTAATTCCACCACTAGCGGTCAAGATAGCACTTGTACCGGAACAAATTATACCATCATTATTTACTAATCCTGATGTTTCGACCACTGCTATCATAGGAATTGGTAATGGATTAACGGTAATTGAAATACTTGTTGAAGCTGAGCAACCTAAGTTTGTAACAGTGACTGTATATGTTCCAGCAATACCTGTAGTAATACCACCAGTTGTTGCTCCTGTACTCCATACATATGTGCCACCACCACTGGCTGTAAGTGTTGCATTCGCACCTGAACAAATAATGCCATCGTTATTTGCTAAACCTGAAGTTTCTGTAATAGCAATTGCTGCAGATGGAGTAGGATTAACAACCAATGCAGAACTAGTACTCGGTCTACATGCAGGGTCTGTTGGAGATGGAGATAAAATTGCATAAATTACATAACTACCTGAAGGAATTGAAACTGAAGCTGTTGCAACAGTCCCACCAGAAGATAAACTTCCATTACTAACAGTAGATAAAACTGTTCCACCAATATATGGGTCAGTAGTTGCAGAAGGAAAAGAAACAAATGATATACCAAAAGTAACACCCATATCTGTTAATCCACTTGCTGTTAATGTGGTTAGCGTATTTGCACATACCGGATTAGAAATTGATAAAGTACCGATAGTAGGGCAAACATTACATCCCCCAGGTCCAATTAATCCAACTACAGCAACAGATGTGCATCCATTGTTCCCACTAGTAACTGTTACCGTGTATGATCCCACAGATAATCCTGAAATACCAGATGTTGTCGCTCCATTGCTCCATATATAAGTTGGACTAGTGGCATTTGTTATTGTAGTACTAATTGTACCATCAGTGCTAATACAGGTGGTTGGTTGCGTTATTATCGTAGAAATTGAAGGAACAACTAAAGGAGTTAAAGCTTGTTCAGTTGTATTAGTACATCCATTTATATCAGTTACCGTCACTCCCATTATAGAAGGTGTGGATGGCATAATTACATTAATTGATGTTGTTGTTAATCCATTGCTCCATAGATATTGAGTTCCTCCTGTTCCTGTTAGTGTTATGCTACTTCCAGCACAAGCCGTAAATGTACCAGTGATACCTGCAATTGGTAAAGGATTAACAGTAATCGTTGTTAAACCTGAATTTGAACATCCATTTGCATCAGAAATAGTAACAGTATAGGTAGTTGTGCTAGTTGGTGCAACATTTAAAGCTGCTGTTGTCGCACCTGAACTCCACAAATATGTTGTTCCGCCAGAAGCAGTAAGAGAAACTGAAGCACCAATACAAATGATTCCATCATCATTTGTAACTCCGCTAGTTTCTACCACTGCAATTACTGGTACTGGCAAAGGATTGGCAGTTATATTTACCGACGTAGATGACGTACAACCTAAAGATGTTACAGTTACAGTGTAGATGCCAGTTGTTCCTGTGGATATACCTGCTGTGGTCGCACCAGTACTCCATAAATAAGTGCCTCCGCCCGTAGCAGTAAGGCTAGCAGTTGCCCCATTACAAATAATTCCATCATTATTTGTAGAACCAGATGTTTCAACAATATCAATTATTGGTGTTGGCAAAGGATTAACTGTAATCACTACCGAAGTCGAAGTAGCGCATCCTCCAGCATCTGTAACGGTAACTGTGTACGTTCCTGTTGAATTTGCAGAAATAGCTGTTGTGGTTTCTGCTGTACTCCAAAGATAGGTTGTACCTCCTGAAGCTGTCAAAGTTGCAGATGATCCGGCACACAATATACCGTCATTATTTGTTGTGCCTGAAGTTTCTGTAATAGCTATCGAAGCTGGTATTGCTACTGGCACTTCATCCGCTCCTATGGTTGGTGTGACTTTTTTAGATTCACAATCAATATCATTAGTAACATTTGGAATGTTGGCACCACCACATAATAAAGGAGCATTAGTCGATGCTGATGTTAAATGTAAATCTGTATTAGATACAAAGACAGGACATAACAATATTGATTGAGCATCTTGAGTCGTAGCAGTTTGCCAAGCTGCAAGTGTCGTAATATTTGAAGCATTGTAAAAACCCAAAATTCCTTCATTACCACTAACACAGTAAGCATTATTATTGATCATAGCAAAAGGTGATGAAGTAGCATCGGTTGCAATGGCATAAGATGTTGATACACCAGTTGTGTTTTCTAAAGAATTTACAAAAATATTGTTGCGAACATCATTTCCAACAGAAGTATTCTGAATATACAAACATGCATTCTTGTCTGCAGTTGCCCCAGACCTTGCTATTGAACCAAATAAATTTACTGTATTATTCCAAATATTAACTCCACCTGTAACTGAAATTGAAGTGCTTAAAACTCTAATGCCCACTATAGCATCGCTACTTAAAGTACTCCATCCATCACCAGATATATCAGAAATAGTATTTTCTACAATATTTAAATTACTGGCTGCAATGGTGGTATTTATATCGATGCCTTTACCTCCATATCCATTTGTACTATAATATCTTACCCCAGTTATGTTGTTAAGATTGACCGTTGAGTTGGTTACCGCACTTTGAACATCTATACCTTTGGGGTTAATTAAATTCGCAATACTCTGACCTATTCCAACAATTGAGTTTTTTGAAACAAATGAATTCATAATTCCTCTAACCTGAATACCGAATTGGCCTACTGACGAAGCTATTGAAGTACTGCCAATATCGCATAATCGAATAAGATTATTATCAAAAGCAGTTCCAGCATTATTGCCGAAAACACCAATTCCAACTGTGGTGGTTTGTACTCCATTATTCTCTATGGTGATGTTATCATTGTCAAATCCAGTAAATCCGACAGCTCCACCATTAAATATACCATAGCTTGTGGTTGTACTATTCGTTCCACCTATTACATTTACATTTTTTATCGTAATGTTAGTTGCAGGATTTGCTGACGCTAAACTTGAACCCAAAGTTGAAATAGCAATGACAGCATTAGGAGTTGTAGTACTAGTATTTGTCACTGTCAAATCCCTAGAAGCTTTAACCATCGGACATACTGAATTGACAGTGGTTCCAATTGATCCATCAATAATTACATAGTCCCCACCCAAAATTTGGATGATTGACTGAGCAGAGCCAGTTATAGTTGTAGTCACTGTTGGCTTGATTGTTAAAGTATTGGTCGAAGACGCTGCTGGAATACTATTAATGATTATTGGAAATGTTTCTCCTGTTGAATAAGAACTATTTATAAGGTTAAAAGTTACAGGACCAGTCACACATCCTGTATTGTAAGCAGCGACAGCAGAAGTCAATGTTGAGAAATTGCCCCCTGGACCTACAGTATAGACACCATTTAAAGGCATTTGGATGATTAATATATTAACTGTTGGCGGTGGACTTGTCACATTATTAACATCAGTTGCCACAGCACCTGCTGGACTTGATGTTATATTTGAAGGAGATGCTAAGTCTTGCGCAATAATATAATAATTAATCACATCACCAAATACAACACCACCTACCAAACTAAAGTCAAAAGTAAATGACCATTGGCCATTGATACCAGTCCCACTTAGCAATACGCCAGATTGAGAAACATAGGACCCACCATTTTTATTGTAATAAATTCTAGGCATAAAACTTCCAGAAGTTGGTACGCCAGTTAAATCAGTTATAGTAACTGGAGTTAAGGTGTAGGTGCTTGATTCTGAACATAAAGCCAGTAAAGGTGTATATGTTATATTTGGCCCAACAATGTCTAGTATTACACCATCAAATTCATCAGCTCCAATATCTGGTAGAAATCCTCCACCATTAACTGAACCAGCAGGTCCTGGTCTAACATCTCCATCAATATCTGTAGTAACTCCTACGTTCATACCACCCGACTCTAATAGTGTAGGCGTTGTGCCTGTATTAATATGCAAATTTGTTGAAGAAACAAATGGTGCAGCAGCTGTGGTCGCAAAAGAAGAATTGTCATTAGTTCCAGCTGATGACAAAGTACTTGTGTATGCTCTTGAATTCGTGGCAGGTGTCGTTAAAGCCGAATTAAAATTTGCTGCTAAATATGTAGTAGGTAACGTTGTAGCTAATATATAATTAGTAGCACCAGTACCCTGATAATACGCATTGTTATTTAGTGTAAGATTCATTGTACTTGTAGCACCTGAAGGCAATTGGACACAACTATGGATGAATGTGCCTGCACCACCAGACATCGTATTTGAGAATATATTATTTTTTACTGAAATTCCAGTATAGGAAGTTGAACTTATTCCTAATGCTGTTGTAACATCTACTCCTGAACCGCCAGATAACAAAGCCCCATATAAAGAAACTGTATTATTTAGTATGGAATGATTTGTACCCCCAGAAATTTGAATTCCTCTTGCACCAAATGTTGTACCTGTGTTACTGTTATTTCCGACAGCATTTATATCCCAAATCATATTATTTGTAATTGAGATAGCTGTACCAGAGCTTATTAAAATTCCTCTAGCAGCATATCCTGAAGTACTTCTTGCATACACAGTTGAGACTTTATTTCCTGATATTGTACCAGAGGGACTTGCTGCGCTTGAAGAAACAGAAATCCCAGCAATGCTTGCAGAACCTAAGTCTTGAACATTTGAAATATTGTTATTTGCTATCGTAAATGGTGCTGCAGAAGAACTGAAAATAATTCCATTGCAACCAGAAGTTCCATTATTTGTTATGGAAGACAATGTGTTATTTGATACACTAATAGCTCCACCCGCTACTCCTCCAGCTGTTGTAATTTCTATTCCATTAATAACAGTTCCTACATAACTAATAATATTTTGAATGGTATTACCTGAAACGTTCAGTGATGTAAATCCCTGGACAATAATACCCTTTGTATATACAGTGTTACTAGGGGAAGTAAATGGTGGTATAGAAGGTGTTACAGCACCTGCTGTTCCTACGGTATTATTTGTAGCAGTTACAGAAGTAGATGATGCAGCAACAGTACCTAAGAAAGCAAAACCTCGTGCAACTTGGTTGATAACGCAATTGTTTAAAACAAAAGCATTTGCAGTCGCACCTGTAGTCATAGCTCCAGTTACTGATGTGATTGCTGTAGGTGTGGTTGTACTTCCATTCGGGCCTACTATAACACCAAAAGTAGTGTTTTCGCTACCAGTGGTAGATGTCGCTGTGCTTAAATTCCTTCCAGTAGCATTACCGTTTAAAATTAAATTGGAAAGTGTTACATTATCAGCCGTTAAGTTTCCTGTTCCAGTTGCTACACGAATAACAGATGTATAAGTTATAGTATTTGTAGCAGTATTAACTATTGTAAGATTTCGATTAGTTCCGCCAGTATTTGGATTATCACCATCAATAGTTATATTGTCTGTCCCATTGAGTTCGACTAATCCTCTTCCGGTTGCTGTCGCACCTGATATGCTGACACCATCATTAATGGGCCGTAACAACACAGATGTATAAGAAGCTGACCCAATACCCGTACTATTAAGAACTGCGGGAGCAGTTTCTGCTGTATTCGCCACGATATCTATAGTAATTGCGCCTGTATGTGTTCCTGCATTAATTGCATCAAAGGCACCTTTTAATGTAGCATAAGACACTGCGCCTGGGTTGACGGTAACATTTTGAGAAAAGGCTGAATTAGATATAAACAAAAGTGCTAAGACCTTCGAATAATTCAGCAATTTAGAGATTGAGTTTAAATGAATCATGATTAATGATTGAGATGTTTTGGAAAATTCGTGAATTATTGGTTATAGGGTTAACATAATAGGTTATAGGGTTAATACTTCTAATATTTTTTTAATACCTTCATTAAACTCATCAGGATTTGCATTGGTATATTGTAAAAAAGGCCTTGTCTCTTCAAAGGCTTTTTCAAATGATAATTTTACATCTGGACTTGAAGCTATATTACTTTTTAAAATTTTAATAAATTGAGTAAAATAATCACTGTAATTTGAAGCCACCTGCACTGAAATATTCGACGTAGGTAAAATATTATCTTCGTAATTATTCAATGCTATTTCAGCTTCCTTAGATGATTTCCAAGTAACTTTATTCGTATCTGGCAGTGTTTGACAATTAGAACTATATCCAAGTAAAAGCATCGCAAACAGACACAGAACAAATTTATATGTAATTAATTTAGTTCTCATAAACTTAATTTTATTGAAATAATGAGTTAAAAATGTATTGAATTCTATATTCGTAAAATGCAAAAAAAAATAGATAATTTCGGGTGGATTTTAGTAATGATTTTTCAATATATGCAGTCGCAAAAACATAATAAAAATTGCTATTAGAAAGTTGCGTCTTCATTTCTTAAAGTTGATTAATATTAACTAATCATTCAAAAATTAATGCAAATGTAATCGCAACTATTGAATAAAAAAAATTAAACATTAATATTTTTATTATAATAATTAAATTAATTTATAATTATATGATTTACAGATATTTATGTAATTTTATTTAATAATCATTTTGATTTAATCCTAAATAATTAGTTAATTTTAATTAAATGTTTTTAATCCTGAATTTTACTTTTGATGTGGATCAAAAGATATTTTTTATTGAAACTACATGATGGAAAATCTCAATTAAATAATGCTTTATTTGATCAAGTTCGAAAATTATTTCAAGTAATTTAATGTAAACTTAACATTCTTGGGGCATGAAAAATAAATAACTATAGATTTTCCATACTATGTCTTCCTTTTTTTCTTCTCGGCTGCCGGAAACAATATATTATTAAGTATCAACCGATAACCAGCACTATTCGGATGCAAGTTTAGGTCAGTCTCAGGATCACCTACATAATGCCGATAATCTTCTGGATCATGGCCTCCGTAAAATGTCCATGTACCGAAGCCATAACTACCGTGAAGATAGCGCACTTCGCCTGCTGATTTAGTCTCGCCAAGGATTAAAACATCAGATTTTACCAATGATTTTTTGAAAGCTGTAGCTTGCCCCATAAAACCTTTGATCGTCTGAGTATGATTTTGGCAAAGCATGGATGGTATCGGGTCCCACTTAGCAGAAAACTCAAATAAATTAAAATAATCTACTTCTGGTGTGACTGATCGACTTTTGTTGTCTATGTCCGAGTGCTCATATTGTAATGGATTGAGCACCAACTCAAAATCTTTAAATGCAAATGTCTTGGTATAATCCAACTTACTCTGAGCAGCATTGTCATAACCGTCACCATCATACATCTCTCCACATATATCGATTCCTTCAGCGGCTAATGCTATGTCATAAGTGTCAGTGGCCGAACACATGGCGAACATAAATCCTCCACTCTCAACGTATTCCTTGATTTTTTTGGCTACAGCCAACTTGAGTGCGGACACTTTGCTATAGCCGAGACTTGCAGCTAATTCTTCTGTTTTGGCTTGATTTAATTTATACCATGGCGTACCTCCTTGACTAGCATAAAATTTACCATATTGGCCAGTAAAATCCTCATGATGTAAGTGCAGCCAATCGTATTGGGCCAACTTGCCTTCAAGGACTTCCCTATCATATACTTTATCAAATGGAATTTCAGCATATGCAAGTACCAATGTAACAGCATCGTCCCAAGGCTGTATCCTGTTGCCGCGTGGATTAAAATCAGGTGTATATACGGCAATTTTAGGTGCCTTCTCTAGTTTTACAGCTTCTTGATTTAATTCAGGATCACTGATTTCAGATCTGATGGCAATCCATTGGGCATCGGAAATAACTTGGTATGAAACGCCTCTGACCTTCAACTCATTTTCTAGTCCTTTTGTATGTGGAAATGCAAAACTACCGCCTCTATAATTTAACAACCAATAGGCTTCGATACCTTGATTAATCACCCAATATGTAATACCATATGCCTTCAGGTGATTCGTCTGTTTGTCGTGCTCCATCGGTATGAGGATGTAACTCGCCGAAAGAGACAAAGTAAAAAACATGGCCGCTATGAAGATTATTATCTTTTGCATTTAATCTTTTTGTTATAAAAAACGTTTTAAAACTTCAATCAGTGCAAATTTGTTTAAAAATTTCTTAATCTCCATACAATTTATGAATGAATGAGTGAATTTTTTAATATTTGCATCATAATTAAAATAAACAAGTGATTAATACAATAAGTTTCTCGTATCCGTGGTGGTATATAATATTTTGTGTAGCTCTAGGTGTCGGATATGCCTTCCTCATGTATTTTAGAGATAAAAGATTCGCGGAATATTCACATTGGTTTACAAAATTTCTGGCTTTACTCAGATGTTTGAGTGTTTTTATCATTGCACTTTTACTTCTCTCTCCGTTTGTGAAAACCATTAAGGAAGACACTAAACGACCACTTATAATCATAGCATCTGACAAATCAGAATCCATAGCTGAAGGCGAAAAAAAGGAAAATTTAGATACTTATAACCAAGCCCTTGATAACTTAGGAAACGATTTGAATTCAAAATTTGATGTGAAGTATCTAACCTTCGGTAGTAATGTGCACGATATCAAAAAGGATAGTTTTTTAGACAAGAGCACCAACTTAAGTCAACTTTTCAAATCAGTAAGCGATAATTACGGGGATCAGAATCTAGGTGCATTAATTGTAGGTTCAGATGGTATTTTTAATGAAGGTAGTAATCCACTATATACAACATACAATATTCATGCGCCTATATATACGATAGCAATGGGCGACACTTTACAGAAAAAAGATTTGTATTTTCAGAATATTTTGCATAATAAAATAGCTTTTCTGGGTGATAAATTTCCAGTGCAAGCAGACGTTTTGGCGTTTAACTGCGTAGGATCAAATACAAAGATCACCCTAGAAATGATATCCGGAACTACAGTCAAAAAATTGGCCGAAGAAACCATAAACGTTAACAGTCTATCATTCTTCACAACCAAAACTTTCAATATTGACGCCATCCAAAGCGGTGTAATAAGATACAGGCTAAGTCTTACAGGTATTGCAGGAGAACAAAATCTTAAGAATAATGTAAAGGAGTTTTTTGTCGAAGTATTGGATGCCCGTCAAAAAATTCTATTGCTTGCAAATGCACCACACCCAGATTTGTCTGCTTTAAAATCTATAATTTCCGAAAACAAAAATTATGATACAGAAATAGCATATATCAATGATTTCAAAGGAAATATTTCAAAATATAATCTGGTCATTTTACACAATCTGCCATCTGAAAATGCAGACATTACTGCATTAGTCACCCAATTAAACAAAAATAATATA